>Ga0307379_10002096_pt1 | contig 30029 bp, 21 predicted proteins | sample UN2MG_FD_202237 | JGI IMG/M metagenome (GOLD analysis project Ga0307379, IMG submission 202237) | Soil microbial communities from Risofladan, Vaasa, Finland - UN-2 | ecosystem: Environmental > Terrestrial > Soil > Coastal area > Acid sulfate soil | place: Finland: Risofladan, Vaasa | collected...
TTATCTATTGTTCTTTTGAGTGGATTATTCTCGGTTTTTGTGAAGAAAGAAAGAAGATAGAAGCCCTACAAAATGATAACGAGTCTCGATAGGGGTCTGGACAACGAGCGGGCCCGAACAATTAGCCGTTGTTCATGAGCACGAATAAAGGGCGATTTCTGAAGATAGACTGTGTGATAACTGCTACTATTCCACTTACTCCCTGACACTTACCCTTAAGATTGAGGAAATGAGCAAAGGCGGAAAACTGCAATTCTGAATCAGTGGACGGAACAGGAAATACAGGGGTCATACGCCCTGACAAGCATTTCACAGAGCTTGGTGATTTCCTTGTCACTCTTGCCAAGCTTGATCTGCTGAGTCACAAGCTCAGGGAGATCATAATGGATATTGCCATTGTTTTGTGTTGTTGGGATTATGCAATTGGCTTTAGCGATAGTCCCTTTCTTGCCAATCTTGTAGTGATGATAAAGTATGCCTCGAGGCACCTCAATGGCGCCAACGCCTTCCCCTGCCTTGATTTCGTACCGGGAGCAGATGTTTTGTAGATTGCTGTCCAGAAGCTTGTCAATGATTTCTATTGATTCTACCATCACATGAAGAGATTCAACGAGCTGGGCGATATTGTTCATGTAAGGATTATGATTCACCGGCAACAAACCCAAGGTGTTGGCTGTTTTTTTCGCCTGCTGGCACAGGTACTTGTGATTGTTGTTAAATCTCGCAAGTGCCCCTGCAGCAAAAGATTTTCTGCTCAGCTTGGTGAATTTAGAGGTTGAAAAATCCACGTTGTATTCATTGGTCATTGCTAGGTAATCATCTTCGGTCTTTACTACGCCGTCTGTGGAAACCAGGTCGCCACCTATCCAGGGATAGTTGGTCTTTCCTTTCAACGAAACAAACTCCGTTTCCCTTACAAAATCTGGAATGGCCAATTTCTTGAAGAATTCTACCGTTGCTTCCAAATCGCATAGCCGTTCTTGAATAGTGTTCTTCAAAGCTTCAAGTAATTTTTTATCCGGTGACTTGCTCAAACCTCCAACCACGAGACTCACAGGGTGAGTTGTACGGCCAGCGATCAAATCGCACATGTTATTGCCCAAGCCCTTCAGCCGTACCGCGATACCTACTACTTCGGGATGAGATTTTGTGAGCGGAATGACGCTTTCGACATTCAGTAAATCAGGCGCTGCCAGGAAGAAAAGATGCAGGATATGGCTTTGTAGGGTTTCCCCGTGCTTAGCCAGAAGGCGCAGCAACTGGGCGGTTTTCGGGACCTTTACCTGCATGGCTCTTTCAACAGCCCTGAGACTTGCAAGGGTATGCCCGATAGAGCATATCCCACAGATTCTAGATGTCAGCGTGGGCGCCAGGTCGTGAGGTTTTCCGCGCAGTATGGCTTCAAAGAAACGGGGTGTTTCCACAACCTGCCATTCGGCATCAATCAGCTTGCCGTTGCGGACCGTAACGTGGATATTGCCATGGCCCTCGACACGCGTCAGATGGTGCACGTTAATTTTCATGTTGGTTTTCTTCATTAGTCAACTATCCCATTGAATCCGCCGTAGAAGCGTAGTCTCTCTACAATCTCGGATTCTGTATGGCCCTTGTCCATCAGTACTTGTTTTAGAGAATCGTAATTGGCATCCTCCGCTGGTCCTCTACATCCAAGGCATCCCGTCTTTCCAGTGGGGCATACAGCGTCGCATCCAGCGCGCGAGACTGGACCCAAACAGATCTGGCCCAGGTCAACCACGCAAGTGTTGAGCTTCTGTTTACATTCCACACATACGGGATACTTTGGAATCTTGATTTCCGCGCCCGTGACAATATTCACAACGATCCTTTCTACTTCAGACTTGGATACCGGACAGCCCGGGATCTCCAGGTCTACCTTTACCACATCACCGATCCTTTTAACTTTGTCCGTTTCAACGGTGTGCTTTCCATAAACTTCTTTCACTACATCACTGAGTGGAAACCGATTCTTTTGGAAGTTCACCCCGCCAAAGCATGCACAGGAACCCATGGCAACGAGGACTTTTGCCTTAGCCCTGATCTCTGCTATCCTCTCGACCTCATCCTTTCTGGAGATGTTACCTTCAACCAGCGCAATGTCATAGTCCTGTCTCTGGTCCGACGACACTTCTCTGAAATTTACCACTTCCAGAAGCGAAAGAAAATCCAGAAGGGAATCTTCTTTGTTTGCCAATTGGAGTTCACAGCCCTCGCAGCCGGTGAAATCAAACACCCCAATCCTGACTTTTTTTGGATCAATCCCAAGATACTTCACTATATTGCTTCCTTCAGATTCAAAACAGACCAGTAGTCAAAAACGGGACCATCAACACAGGTAAATGTGGAACCTACCATACACCTGCAGCACTTGCCCATTCCGCAATGCATTCTCCTCTCCAGCGAAACAAACATACGGTTCATGGGAATTCCCAGAGCATCCAGGTGGTCGCATACGAACTTAAACATCACTGGCGGGCCGCACACAATAGCATAGGTATTATCCGGTTTAATGCTGATTTCCTTGAACAGCTCTGTGATTAGGCCTGTTCTGCTGTTCCAGCCCTTGTTGCCTTCTTCCACGATAGTAAGCAGCTTAATATGGTTTACTTTTTCCCATTCCTCATACTGGTAGGTGAAGAGCATCTGGCTGGGCTCTTTCGTACCGTAAAGCACATGCACATCTTCATACTCGTCTCTGTGCTCACTCACCCAGTAGATCGGAGCGCGAAGGGGGGCCAGCCCCAGGCCGCCGGCCACTAAAAGGATGTTATGGCCTACCATTTGTTCCATTGGGAAAGATGTGCCAAAGGGGCCTCGTATGCCGAGCTTCGCTCCTTTCTTGGCTTGATGCAACATGTTTGTGGTCCGCCCGGTTTTTCTCACACATAACTCTATGTATTCCCTGTTGTTGCTGGAACTTGATATGGAAATAGGGACTTCTCCAAAACCGGGCACCTCCAGCATCACAAACTGACCGGGGCGAAACTCAAAGATTTGCCTTTCTGCGTCATCTATGATCTTCAGATGAAAGAGCCTTTCGAGCTTGGTAAGTTCGACGATGTTGATAATTTCACATTTGTAAACCTTGTCTGTTCTCATGAAAATGGCCTTACGGTTGTAACTTGGAGGCTTTGTCATGAAAGGCTCTGTATTTATGTCTTGCTTTGGTAGTCTGTAATCCATCTCAGTCCTCCATTTGCAAATCATTGATGACCTCTCTGGGATTGATTCCTGCCAGACAGGCTCTGCCACATCGGTTGCAACCTACGCATATCGGATCATCAGCGTTTTGGGCAAATCCTCGGTAGTGATGATAAAACCTATATTTAAGCCTGTCTTCTTTGAGCGGTCTGAAATTATGGCCACCACAGACCTCCGCGAAGTCAACAAGATTACAAGAATACTGAACACGCTCCTTGCGGGAGCTTCTGAGGCCCACATCAATGGTCTCCTCCATGCCGTAACAGTAACAAGTCGGGCAAACTAACGCACAGCTGCCGCAGTTGAGGCACTTGTCGCCCCATTTCTTCCAGACAGGAGACTTGAATTCTATGTCTAAAACACTTGGCAGGCCCGCAACTTCAACCTTGGCTTGAAAGCTCTCTCTGAGATATTTTCGCCTTGCGTGGAATTTCTCGCCGTCCTCTTTGGTAGGATCGCTTACCCTGACGTGCTTGAGAAAACCGAACGCTTTGGATGAGTTTATGGTCAGGTAGTACTGGTCACCTATATCCGTGCAAAACAGATTGAATCCGCGACGCACTGTGTCGTGGCCCAGAGATTCACAAAAGCAATCTTTCAGCGGTTCATGGTCCATGCCTACGAGAAACGTATTCTTCCTTCTTGCCATATAGTAAGGAGAAGGATAAGCGCCTCCAATGAGAATCTTGTCCAGTATGCACAGGGCATTTATGTCGCAAGGTCGTACGCCCACAATTACCTTGGGATTGACCCTGTACTCAATATTCTGTTCCCAGTCATTGTCTGTGAAATTGAAACTTGAGAGTTCTTCCCTGAAGGGAAGGAAGAAATTCTTGACTGACGAATATGTAATGGTGTAGTCGAGGTCCATTTCGTCAAAAGAACTGACCTCTTTGAACTGGTATATAGCCGTGCCGTCAGCGCGGCTATCAACCTGTTTTGGACCGAACGTCTGGTTCTCTCCAATAAGGCCATTTACGAGCTTCTTGAACTCTTTCTTCGTAATTACCTTGTAAATCATCTTCTATGTTTCCTAATATGGTATTTCATCCACCCCCAGGAGGTTTTAAATACAACATATTTTAGGCATTTTAATCGATATACTTCCAGTGTCAAGACATAATACGAATAAATAGTTAAAGAAGTTCATAATCTGAACTTTGCTTCATTGCTAATCAACAGATTTTTTAGACTTAAATTCGCCACAATATTCGTCGTGATTGACCTCAGGAAAATATTGCATAGGTTTCGCATTCCTGGCTTCACCCATTAGGAAAACTTGTGGTGGGTAACGACGGCATTTGCCAGCATCGAAAAATTTGCAATTCTCACATTGTTCGATTGTATCGCTCATTTGCCACCTCACTTTCTGAATGTAACTAAGAGAAGATGATACCATACAATTTGATGAAATAACCACAATATTAATTCATAAATTCTTGTGTCGGGGAAGATTTGAATCGTCTGTCGAAAAGACAGGTATAAAAGCGATTAAGACACGCATTACCGGTGACTAATAATAAATATAAGTCTATATCAGACTTTAGGTTATGCCAATAGACCTAAATAATCTTTAAGGTGATCAAAGAAAAGGAAAAAGCCTTTTCTGACGTTCTGAGGCAGAGAAGGAGAAAGTGGAATTTAGTGAAATATAAAATAAGGCCGCTTTTTATAACACTGCTGACCAGGCTGGCCAAAGCCAATGTGCTGTACTTAGGGCGTGCTAATACAAAATCCGGAGTTTTTTCTTGACGAGGAGGTAGGTAATCTGATATAAATAAGATAGGTAGAATCTGTGGACTTTCAGTCTTTCAGTAGGTGAAATATTTGATAGTTTATTTAAGATTTTAACTTGTCAATCAAAGCCTCATATTGGTTTTTTTGAAGGAAGGAGGAAGTCTTAAATTTTCTGGTTTTAAGTCTGTTGTCGGGCTTTAGACTTCAAAATCCTTTAATTCCTGAATTTATTTGAGGAGAAAATACTATGTGCAAAAGAATTACATTTCTAATGTTCTTATGTTTAGTGCTGGTTCTGGCCAATAGTGTCGTGGCTGATACAAATTGGACGGGAGCAGTTAGCAGCGACTGGTATAACGCTACTAACTGGACCGGTACAGTGCCCACCAGCAGCGATATAACCTTGATAGAATCACGTAATCCGCTGACCTGGCCGATTATTGATGGAGGTACTGCCAGTTCTGGACAACTCCAGATTGGCAACACCGCTGACTACCAGGGTGAACTGACGGTAACAGGCGGGGCAGCACTGAATGTTAACGGTGAGATGCGTATCGGGCGTAAGTCGAACGATGGCAGCGGGCAAGCAATAGGAACACTTAATGTCAGTGGGAGCACGACAACAATCAATGTAACGGGTCAAATAGAAAATGGGCGACATGGTCACGGCACTATCAATATGAGCGGTGGCTATTTGCACTGTGACACCGAAATGAGTCTAGCTTATAGATTCGATGGTGCCGGTACGGTCTACCTGAGCAGCGGGACTATTGACCTGGGTGGCAATCCGGGCATAGTCGTATATGGAAACGACGGCGTGCCGGGCACCGCCTTAATAGACATCTCGGGGGGCATGCTGACCCTGGCCGGTAATCAGATCTCAACCGTCGAGGCCTTCATCAGCGAGGGCATAATCATCGGCTACAGTGGCGAGGGGGCCGTGTCAGTAACGTTTGATGCACAAACCGGCAAAACTATGGTAACAGCTATTGGTGGGCCCTCAGCCATGAATCCAATCCCTGCTGATGGTCAAATAGATGTACCCCGGGATGCCGTACTTAGCTGGAAGCCTGGGACGGGAGCTGTTAAGCACGACGTGTATTTCGGAACCGTGTTTGCCCTGGTAGATCAGGCTACGACAACACTTGATCCGTTGGGTGTTTATCAGGGGCGCATTGATCCCAATACTTTCACTGTCGCCGAACTTCTTGAATTTGGCCAGACTTACTACTGGCGCGTTGATGAAGTGGGAGCCTCAGGCACGATTAAAAAAGGTGATGTCTGGAGTTTCACCGCTGAGCTTTTCAGTTATCCCGTGGAGAACATTGTCGCCACGGCATCCAGCAGCGAAGAAGGCAAGGGGCCCGAAAATACCATTAACGGTTCGGGACTCGATAACAGTGGTTTATTACACAGCAATGAAAGTATAGGCAGTATGTGGCAGAGCAGCCGAGATGGAACTCAGCCTACCTGGATCGAATATGAGTTTGATAAGGTTTATAAAGTCTATGAGATGTGGGTATGGAACTCTAATGATAGTCTGGAGTCATTAGTCGGTTTTGGATTCAAAGATGTTGCCATTGAATATTCAGTCAACGGCACTGACTATTCGACTTTGGGAAATACTCACGAATTTACCCGGGCACCTGGTGCGCCCGACTATGCACATAATACCACTGTTGATTTTGGTGGCGTGGCAGCAAAGTATGTCAGGCTTACAGCCAACAGCAACTGGGGAGGTATCTTTAACCAATATGGCCTCAGCGAGGTTCGCTTCTTCCATATACCTGTGCATGCAAAAGATCCCTCCCCTGATTCAGGGGCCACGGATGTAGACGTGAATGTGACCCTCGGCTGGCGAGTGGGCAGAGAGGCTGCCACGCATGATGTGTACTTGAGCACCGACGAGCAGGCTGTGATAGATGGCAACGCCCCCGTTAATAGCGTGATCGACGCGAGCTACAGCCCCTTAAATCTCAATTTGGGCAGCACGTACTATTGGCGGATTGACGAAGTCAACGAGGCCGAGACGCCAACCACCTGGCAAGGTGATATCTGGAGCTTTTCAACACAGGAGTATCTTGTTGTGGACGATTTCGAGTCCTACAATGACATTCCTGTAGGAGAAGAGGGCAGCAACTTAGTATATGGTACATGGGTAGACGGGTTTGAGAATCCGGCAAACGGATCGACCATAGGTTATTATGAACCTTTCCAACCCACAATAGAGACTTCGATTTTTTATGACGGCCAACAGTCGGTGCCCCTTTTCTACGACAACACCGTGTCCACCTATTCCGAGGTCACGGCGAATGTCGCTGATTTAGACGTCGGCCGGGATTGGACAAAGCATGGCATTAAGGCCTTGACGCTGCGATTCTTCGGTGATCCCAACAATGTATTGCAGCAGATGTACGTAAAGATAAATGACTCCAAGGTAGTATACGATGGTCAAGCCGAGAACTTACAGCGAATAGGATGGCAGATGTGGTATATTGATCTTGCCTTGTTCGCCACGAACCTCAGCAATGTCACTAAGCTAAGCGTCGGCTTTGAACGTATTGGAGCGGTTGGCGGCCAGGGAATGGTGTTGCTCGACGGTATCAGGCTGTATTCTTATGACCGTCAGTTGATCACACCGGTTGAACCCGGCGCAGCTGGTCTGCAGGCACACTACGAATTTGAAGGTAATACAAACGACAGTTCCGGCAACGCACGCAACGGCACTGCCATGGGCAGTCCCACTTTTGTGACGGGCAAGATCGGCCAGGCCATTAACCTTCGTGGCTTGAACGACTATGTTGAGATAACCGGTTACAAGGGCATTCTCGGCTCGAATGCTGTCACTGTAACGGCCTGGATTAGGACGAGCAGTACGGACACCGGCGCAATCGTAGGCTGGGGCCCCAACGTTGACGGTCAGAGATTCGGCTTCAGGATCGACGACGGCAGGCTGCGTATAGAGAATGCTGGTGGTAATCTCCAGGGCGATACTAATGTGAACGACGGTGGTTGGCAACACGTTGCGGTGGTAGTACAACAGAACGCTACGATCTCATATCCGGAGGTGATACTTTACCTTAACGGCCTGGATGATACCATGCCCACTACAGACCCCGAAGTGTTCAACCTCACCGCAGGAGAGGATGTCAGTATTGGCAGGCGCCCCTCAGACAACGACAGATTCTTCAATGGACAGGTTGATGATGTTCGTATCTACGACCGGGCGTTGTCACAAGAGGAGACCGCGTGGCTTGCCGGGCGGACTGAGGCCTTTGACAAGCTGTTTTGACATAGCGTAAATAGGATGGCTGCGTTTCCTGCTTGTGCGGGATTGAAGGCAGGATTTGCATCAGTTCGGGGCCTGTACTGATTGACTCGGTATAGGCCCCGGTTGAATAGTCCAATAGTGGCTAATCAACATAGCTGCTAAAAGTCAACGCGTGATCAGGGCTTTCCGTAGAATATTTTCGAGATGCGTTCAAAGCAAATGTAGTAGGTGCTTTCTGTTTTGATACTTTTCAAAACGAGATCGCTGATTAGGTGTCTCGTGAGGTGTTCTAATCAGAACAGGTCTTTTTCAACTATGGTACTCAAAGGAATCGTGTTAGATAATTCCGTAAAGCAATAACAGGATTATCTAATCCTCTTTCATTTCATCCTGCTTACCTGCTTCTTCCAATTCTTTTGGGATGAAGCCGAGCCTTTTCAACTCAGTGATTACTTCTTTTTCTTTTGCGCGCAATTGTCTGCATTCAGAAGCATGTAGAACCAGAGTCGGAGGAATCGATAATACGAACCATAAAGTCAGCCCAATTGCGATCATCACCAAGTACTTCCATGAGCTTGTGGTCGCCATACCATAAGCACCGGCTATTATAAAAGCAGTACCCGTCATTACTAAAAGACCCAGTTCGGCATGTTCCACATTTAGTTCATCCCTTTTCTTAAGAATATCTGTAGATCTAATATACGAGTATGCTGTTATGCCTACTATCCATTTATCAATGCCCAAAAAATTAAACCACAATACGGGATTCAACGACTCAGCCGGATGGATATGTTTCCTCTGGTCGTACCAACTGTGTACTTGAATACCCCACAAATGGTGTAGGGGAATAAATATGCGACGATGGAATATGTACACAGTAGCTCCGACTACAATCATGCAGACCAGAGCCAATGGCCACTTTAGATTTATGACAACATCGCTTATGAATTTTGTCTTGCCGAGGTAGATCAGGAGTAATGCGGTAATAAATCCGCCGTAGGAGTAACGTAGCCAGCGTGATAATCCCATGCCAAGTTTCCCAACATCTAAAGACATAGACTCTTGTTTATTAGAACCGTTGGTTTCAGCATTCATATCTTCCACTCCTAATTGAAATAATGTACTTAAATTACATATTCCAGAACAAATCAATGCTAATGTTTAACCGAATTATATGTGTGCGATGTATAGTATACAAGACCCGCTATCTTTTCTAAAGAGGATAAAAATTAGCCTTAAGCAAAATCGTGTCTTAATGTTACCTTTTATGTTCTCGAATTTTTTTACTGTTTAAAACAGAACTTTCCCATATACACGGGTATGTACAAGAACCAAGACTTCTTTGCTCTTACTGCCTTGCGATACAATAGAAATTCTGTTTGCCCTTTAGGTATAACTCATCGCCGACAATGGCAGGCGAAGCATCGAATTTGTCATCAAGCGTATTAGTGGCCAAAATTTGCAATTCATTCGAGCATTTAATAACCTGCGTCACGCCAGAGCGGCCTACAAAATAGACTCGATCGGCCACTCCAACCGGTGAGGCATAAATTTCTCCCATCCCCTCAAGACGCTGTTTCACAAAATTGGCTTTACCGGTATTGGCCTGGTAACATGAGATAATTGCCTGGTTTACTGAACAGATGTAAAGTTTGTCACCATACAGCAGGGGGGAAGGTACATAAGGAGTTCCTTCCTTGACTTGCCATTTAATGGCGTCGGAATCGGTCAGGTCACCGGTATGGCCGAGCTCAATGGCTTGTAAGGCACTACCACGGAAACCGCTGGTGCAAAATACCTTTCCAAAACCGGTTACCGGCGAAGGAATTACATTGCGAGTCTGCCCTCCACATTCCCAGACCACATTACCTGTTCCAACATCATAACTGCGAATGCGATTAGTTGCGCTTATAATTATCTGTATCTTGCCGTCAACTTCAACGGCAAGTGGGGTCGCCCACGAAGTGGCCTCGTCACGAGCCTTTCTCCAGATCGTCTCGCCTGTCTCTTTGCTGAGCGCATATATGAAGGATTCACCTTCATGATCCATCACAATGATTACTGAATTACCTGCCAGCGTAGGTGAGCTGCCTTCACCGAAACTCATGATTATTCTCATCTTCCCCAGGTCCCTGTTCCATTTGTGATTTCCATCTATGTCATAGCAATGCACACCATACGAGCCGAAATTTACCCACACATACTTGCCATCAGTAACCGGCGAATAAGAAGCAAAGCTGCCGTTTGGCTGATGTCCCTCGTGCGGCAGCTCTTCCCGGGCAGTCTTCTGCCAGAGAGTCTTGCCGCTTTTACGGTCTACACAAACAAGGTCAAACTTATGTACGGCCGATGGGGCCTGGCTCATCCCGCCGCTCCGCCTGCCACCTCCACGACGAACGTTACTGCTTACCTGGGCTTGTTCTTGTCGTTGCGGAGCTTCTGTTGCGACTTTATTTCCAGTTGACACAGCAGTAAGAAAGAAAATCTTGTTTTCCCAGACGATTGGAGATGATGAACCCTCACCGGGCAACTTAAACTTCCATTTTATGTTCTTTGTCTCGCTCCAGGTAATGGGTGGATTTCCTTCCTTCGTTGCACCTGTAGCTTGAGGTCCCCGCCATGTCGGCCAATATTCGCTATCTGAAGCTCCAAAAACTCCCTCGGTTCCGAGGATCATTAGAAGATAGATATAAAACGTTACAATTAAAAATCTGTTCATTTTAAGTTCCTTTTACATTTACTCTTGTATGGGATTGCCATCTATACCTTCTTAGCTATACTGCTAAGCATCTCTTCAATCTAATAATATTCTGGTAGATTTAGGACTACAGAACCCACGGACTGCGCATCGGCCGCCTCACAAGACCTTCCGCCTCACGGTCATTCACGAACTGCCAGCGCTTCGGGTCCCACTCCAGGGGCCGATTCAAACGCGTGACGAACTCCCCGAGCAGACAGATTGTCACAGAACTGCAACCAATCTCAACATCGCAGATTGGACGCTTGCGACTGCGAACACAGTCCAGAAAGTCCTGTCGGTGATCTGTGCTCTCATATAGGTGCACGTCGTTGGGCTTCATATTGAGCGTTAAAAGGCTGTCGGAAGAGGCCCATATCTTGCCCCTGCTGACCCCAACCCAGCCTTTGTCGCCGATGAATTGTACATCGCCCTGATGTGGGCCTAGCTTCTTGAACAGCGGAATCCCATTTGCGTATCGGAACGTAAGACCGTCGGCATCGGGGCCGGAACCGGGTGTAATCTCAACCGGTCCATTTCCATCCATGCCCATACCCCACTGGGCAATGTCAAAATGATGAGCCCCCCAGTCGCTTATATGACCCGCGGAATAATCACGCCATGACCGCCACGCACTGCCGAAACAGTCGTAACTGCCGCTGACGCGATTTGGATGGTAGCTTGCTTCTGGCGCCGAACCCAGCCACATATCGAAATCGAATCCCTCTGGTACAGGCTCGCCACCTAAGTCACACGGACGAGAAATGCCGCGAACCTTAGCATACACTTCTTTTAGATCACCCAGGTAACCGTTACGGGCAAGTTCGCAGGCGTGGCGGAAACGCCGATCCGAGCGTTGCTGACTGCCTGTCTGGAAAATCCGATCATAACGGCGCACTGTCCTGACCATCTCTCGTGCTTCGTAGATTGTTCGAGCCATAGGCTTTTCACTGTACATGTCCAAACCTGCCTTGGCCGCTGCAACTGCCGCCAGGGCGTGCCAGTGATCTGGCAGGGCGATGACGACCGCATCTAAATCTTTGTGCTGAAGAAATTCACGAAAGTCGCTGTATCCTTTGATACCCTTATACGAGGTTACTCCCTTCTGCTTGGCGTACATTTCCTCAATGACCTTCACATTTGGTTCACGGCCGCCCAGGCGATTACCTGCATAGTTCGTCCCCTCGCGGTTGACGTCACAAACTGCTACGGCTTGAACGTCAGACTTGCTTGTAAAGGCCTTCACGTGCCCCGAACCCATGCTGCCGGTGCCCCAGTAGCCGACTACAATCTTCTCAGATGGGGCTACTCCCTCCGATCCCAACGCCGAAGCGCGGATAAAGTAAGGCAAGGCCAAAGTCCCCGCCGCCATTGTAGAAGTCTTTAGAAAATCTCGTCGCGTCACTGAATTACGATTCATGTTCGAATCCTCCATTACATAGTTAAAACTGGTAATAACTCAATGGTTACAGGTTGCCAACATTATACCAGAATGACAACTGTTGGTGTATCGTTATTCTCTTAAACGTTGGAATATTTTGGATCTTTTTCAGATGGAGAGTGTTCCTTAAATCGAATCTGAGGCACTCTAAGTTAAGTGCAGAGAGGCGGTTGGTGAGATTCTTTAGGAAGGATTAAACGACAATAGTAACTTGAAGGCAAAAGAGAAAGCCCCTGCAGTACAGAGAAACAGGAGAGAGCGGATGATCAGCAGGAATTTTGGGTGCTGTTTAATAATCCTTGAAGCTTCTCATCCATTCTGGCCAGTCTTCGGATTGAGCGTTGCCAGCTTTGGTCCAGAGACCTGCCGTGTCGTACCGGCGATGCCACTTGAACGTCCACAACTGTTTGATTCCAACCTTTCTGACAGACCAATCCAGAAAAGCGCCGTTTATCATCTCCTTGTGCCGGTTGACACTGAAACGGGCCATTTCGCTGCATACCTGCCGTGGCTCACCATAATACAGAGGAGGTTCGTTGCTGGGATTTGGCCAGCCATCAATCCATTGAGCATCAAGTAACAACGGCACATAACCTGCACCTCTGACATGGGGAGTCTTCCATCGCATCGAATACTTATCTTGTGACTGTCCCACTCCATCGGTTGTATTTCGAGTCTCTACCCATCCGTTTATCCCATAGCTGCCGTAATCACCTTTTGTAAGAAAGTTGCCGGGGGCGATTCCCCATGCTCCGAAGGGAGTCCGGCCTCCCTCAGTATAAGGTTTCGTCGCCGCAGGGCAGCAGCGCAAATCCGGTTCCTTGTAATACTGCCGCGTCGCATCCATCCACCATAGACTCCCTTCTTTCTGGCCGACCCAACCTTTCTGGAAGTAACCATTGTAATCATCGGTGTACATCGTAAAGATAACGACCCATTGTTTGAGGTTTGCTTGACAGACAACTGACTTTGACTGTTTCTTCACACGTCCCAGCGCCGGCATCAGAATTGCAAGAAGCAGTGCTATTATAGCTGTACTGTCGCACTTTGAAAAAACGTATAAACCCTTTAATAAACGATGCTTGTAAAAAAACAGGTTCATTCATCATCTTGCTATAGAATTGACAAAAATTAACAGATGTCCACCATACAGCGTTTCGGGCCAGATTGTTGATTTCTGCTTTTGTTTATAAACGAAGCACTTTGCGACATAATTTGTTTTAACTGCTTTGTTAATAATAACTTACGTAATATTATTAAAATGCGACAGTACAGCTAATAAGGATTATACAGAATTCGGACTTCTGCTCTACCCCATTCGGCGTAACTCAGGGCAGGCCTTTGGGGGGGAAGTAAAATTGGCTTTGTTTTCGCGCAGCCCGAAAACGCGGTTTTTCTCCATAACTTCTTGTTATAATTAACCTTGCGCCCATCTTGGCCCCCGGGAAATTGGCTTTGTTTTTTCAAATTGTTTAGGATTTAGCATTTCGTGTTTCGGATTTCCGGGCTTTGCCCGGCTATTGGCTTTGTTTTTTCAAATTTATCTCAATTTTTCTACATAATTCGCTCCATTCTTCGCGCATTTTGTCCAATTTGTCTCAATTTTTGATTTTTGAATTGTGATTTTGAACTTTGCATTTTGATCTTTGATTTGTCTTCGTCTGACGTCTGTTGCCCGACGTCTGGTTGCGTATAATATTAAATTAGACGTTAAAAAGCAAGCAAATTCTCCATCTTTACCCCAAATTGTCCTTTATACGGCCCCTTCAAAGCCAGCACTTGATATGATTCTCAGAATGCATAGAAAAGAAAATAGCCCACGAATGTTATTGCGAAGGAGCGTAGCGATTGTGGCGATTGCCAGAGATTCAAACGCTCAATAGTACGGATACAAAACTTGGATGTGTGACCTCCTACATATCGAGCAATGTATCGGATAAGGTCCATTTACATAAGCGTTATAAATACCGAAGCTTAAGCCCTATGGAGTAACTCCTGGTTTACACCATAGACAATTGTGTTTCTTACGATGATGTACGAAACCCATTAGTTTCAGGAATGGGTATATACGTTCTCTGGGAATGTTAGTTGATTCTTCGATTGTATCGATTCTTGCAGAGTCATGTGCTTCAAAGAACCTTTCAATTGTGTCTGCATCTGCAAGCATGGCCTTATACGGAATAACTCTTGACTTTGGGAGAGAATTCTTCTTCATTGTAGATATAATTGCTTTCAAAATTCTCCTGCATATTTCCCACGCAACCGCCCCAAGTATACCGCCGCCCGCCGCTTCTTTCACAAAACTGACCGTATTTGAGTCGGTTATGGTCTCCACGAACTCTTGTATGATTTGCCAGTCAAATTCATGCCTGTCGGGCAGAAAGTATGATTCGTAGATTTCACCAATTATTACATCTTTGAATTCACGTCTGTATCGAAGTTCTTCAAACACGTCAGCTTCGGCTTCAACGCTAATAATTCCACGTTCGGCAACATTCTTTATAGCATATGTAATGTTGTTAACATTCTTGTTGATGAGTTTATCTATGACGTCATGGTTCATGCTACTATTCTCCAATAACATGTGTCAATTTAGTTAGTATATTCGCTGTAGGCCGTTCTATCAGTGACCTGCCAAGCTTAGTAACACAACCTTCGACAGAAATGAGGCCAACTTCCTTGCAAGCCTGCACCAAATCGTCAAAGTCATTGTCTGAGTCTATTTGACACCGCAAGTATTGAATGATTTGTTGCCTGACGATTCCGTGCTTTTGATACCAACCCCAGAAGTACTCCTTTTTTCTAAAGTAGTTATAGAAAGAAGGAAGGACAGGTAATCCAACAACCGCATCGTTGACAATTATTTTCAGAGCAACAAGGTCTAAACTACCTGCACACAATTTCTCCCCCTTAGCGTTCGAACGGTCAACAGACCAGTAATCCTCCTTACAATTGCAACCAAAAGCAGCATACATCCTAACACTTTCTATTTCAATGTAGTTGGGAAGGTGATAATTGACTCCAAAGAATTCTTCTCCTACCACTTGAATCTTAACTTCCTCGCCTAAATAGCGGTCAAAATCCTTGCAATTGTAGATTGTTTTCATCGGGTCAAAAAGCGGGCGATAATATTCATAGTGCCTACCAATTCCAACAAACCGGGCAAATTGTCTGAATAGGCACATCCTCATTCCCATCCAAATCCATCGATATCTATAAACAGAAGTTTGAAAGTCTTTCATCCGTTTTGGCAGGTCTTCAATGTCACCCTTGCTTAAGTCCCCAAATGATATGTGGCTGTGTCTTTTGCCCTGTGAAGTTCTGGGCGACTTGCCTAACCACTTCTTCATACTCTTGTCATATGGAGTGACGCCATGTACTAACATATCTCTTAATTGCCATGCTTTTGCTATATTTCCATCAGATATTGCATTCTCCAAAGCCAAGACATCGATAAGCTTAAGTAAAAGGTAAAGTTTCTTGTCTTTATGCCAATTAATAGGTCTTGTCTCAGCTTTTCCTGTGTAGATTTTTCCTGCCGAACCGTCTATACTAATATACTCACCCTCTACAATCCTTTGCTGACCTGCTTCCAAAAATCCCTCTTTAGCCTTTATATCAACCTCGCAAGCTATAACACATGGTATCCGCAGCTCGCGGCACACCACGCTTGCATGGGATGTCATACCGCCACGGGTAGTAATCAATCCGCCAAGGGCTTCGACTTTGATAGCAGCCCATTCATCCGGAGACAGTTCAGGAGTGGCAAATACGAATCTACACTTTTCGTCAACATGTCTACATATTCTATTGCTGTTTAATGTCAAAACGCCTACGGCTAATCCATAGCTGGCCGGTAAACCACTCGCTACAAGTTTGTTTTCAGGCCTCAAGACAAAGTTTGGTGCGAGAGCCTCTTCAAGGTGCTCTGGTTCTATCCGGTCGAGTAGTTCGGTTCCTGTAATGACTTTTTCTAAGTATAGGTCTAATGCAATACGTAATGCCGCCTTACCTGTTCTCTTGCCGGGTCGACCGCCAAGAACATAGACTTTTCCTTGTTGAACACAAAACTCGAAATCACACATATCTTTGAAATGCGATTCTAACACATTGCCAATATGAACAATATCTGACATAAAGTCCGGCTCTGATACTGTCTGGCGCTTCTGGTCTTTTTTGACGTCTCGAACCATACCTATCTCTCACATTCCAAATATGGCCTCACATAATTTGAATGGTGCTCCCTAATTTAACATAAAAAGACAAGACAAGCAATGAAGGATACGCGAATTCACATGTTAAGTGCAACACATAAAGAATAGAAAAGACATCGCGAGACAAATCCGGTAGCTTGGAAATTAGGGACAGTCCCGAATGGTGTTTCTATAAGCTTATTAACAAAAAAGGTCTCCCGAGTCGATAAAAATGTTGTAAGCAAAAGTTATCGATAAGGAGACCAAATTATCTCTAAGAGAGATATCGATCCTGCCGTTGAAAATCATAAATCTATTTCTGATAAAATTGAAAAAAAGACTCTCAGAAAGCTAAGAACAGGATCGGTCCGTCCCTGTTTAATCTTTCGCCTCAGAACTTCGTCAGCTTCAGGACATCTTCGATGGTGCCCTCCTTGCTGATCCGGCGACCTTTTTTAGAAGGATCGTCGAAGACCAGGTACTCCTTCTTCGCCTGGATAGGAAGCGAGAGCTTATAGGGCTTACACTTCGGGATGGCGTCCACCGCACGCCGGGCGCCTTCGTAGAGGGCCCGGCGGGTATCATCAAACGGATAAAGCTCCGCCGCTTCGCGTGAGATGCCCCGCTTGACGGCCACCGTAACACAATCGGGCCCGAAGAACTTCGTTGCCTCGCGGCAGGTCGCCTCGTCGCCCGTTACCATAATGGTGGGAACGCCGTAGTGGCCGGCTACAGCCGCACATTGTGCCAGCTCGCCGGACTCGACTCCGTTATACCAGTACCGGTTTTCCGATCGCGACGACTGCGTATGGCAGAGCACACCGTCGGTTGTGCCCATCATGGCGTGGGCCGCCAGTTGGATCATACCGGCGAACGACTCATCGAGACCGGCGAGCGGACCCGGGCGTGGCCTGCCGGTGATGTACCTTGCACCCGGCTCCATCAGGTGCGGGACAAAGGCCTGCGAGCCGTGCCCGTCGAGTACCACGATATCGAACACATTGGCGGACCGCAATCCATTGACTACGGCGGCAATGTCGCCCATCAGGTACTCTTTGGCTTTCTCGCCGAGCGGATTACCCGGCTCGCGCGTCTGGGCGAATTTGTACACCCCGCTCGCTCCCTCCAGATCGGTAAGGATGTAGATGCGGAGTGGCTTTGCCGAAAGTCGCGGAATAAAGCAGGTGAGCACAAGTAGCAAAGTTGTCAGATGAATGGAAAAAAGTTTTGAGCTGTTCGTTCTATCTTTCATTCTTTGCACCTTAAAATTTTTTGTAGGGTGGGCCTTAGCCCACCGAATATTTTTAGCTTATCAATAAACCGCAGGGCAAAGGCTGTTTAGATATTCTTCGAGATTGGTGTATCCATCGCTGTCGCTGTCGCCGTTTTTGTCTTCGGGATCGAGAGGGTCGAGCTTGTTTGTCTTTTCCCACGCATCCGGCATGCCGTCACGGTCGGTGTCTTTTGGGGCCGGGGCGCTCTTTAGAGACGGCCAGCCGCCCACCTGATCCTGAGAATCGAGCAGTTTGCCCTGGCGTTTCCTGACGTCGCTGATTACACGCTTATCGACGGCGTCACGTTTCAGCGAGCTGCCTGCATGGGCCAGAACCAGCTCGTAGGCCTGCTTGGTCGACTGGGTCGCCGGGGCGTCGGCGCCCAGGTCGGGCGAGTCGGCTTTCCAGTCGGCCAGCGTTCCGGCGTATTTATAGCCCGAGTCGGGGCCAAGCCAGCGTTCGAAATCCAGCGTAGCATAATTATCGCGCGTCCAGTCGTCCTGACCCTCGAAGATATTGCCGGCCATGAAACCGCGTGCGGCGTGGGGCAGCGTGCCCTTCATCGCTATCGGTTTTCTGCGCGGGTCCGTTTCCGGGCCGGGACGCCAATAGTTGTTCACGGCGTTGATGAAATGGTCGCAGAAATTGGCCGTGGCGTTCCAGTTGTAGACCACGTTATTGCGGAAGTCAACTATTGTGAGCGCATCGCACGGATCGGCGCTGCCGAGCGTCGGGTGCCGGTCGCGACAGGTGCTGAAAAGATTGTGGTGCAGACTGATCGGCCCATCAGGCTCGCGATAGGAAGCACACATCGCGTGCCGGCCTTTCGGATGGATGCTGTCATTAAGCGCTTCGCTGAGGATGGACCACTGGATGGTGAAGTTCCTGCCGGCACGAAAATCGTGGGTCCCGTCAATCGCCCAGCTGAGTGAGAGGTGGTCCAGAATCATGTCCGCGAAATCGTTGGTGGCCAGGGTGTCGTAGCCGCCCGGTTCTTTGTTCTTGTCCCCCAGGCGGACCCGGATATAGCGGATGATGACATCGTGACAGTCTTTCACGTTGAGGGTATGATCGCGCAGCGTGATGCCGTCGCCTGGGGCCGTTTGCCCGGCAATGGTCAGATAAGACTTGGTGATTTCCAGTTTGGACTTAAGCTGAATGGTACCGGAGATATCGAAGACGATTGTGCGTGGGCCGCCGGCCGTCTCGATGCCGTGCCGCAGCGAGCCGGGCCCTTTGTCTTCGAGGGTAGTAACATGATAAACATCACCTCCACGCCCCCCTTTGGCGAATCGACCGAAACCTTCGGCGCCGGGAAACGCCGGCTGATCCTTACCGCCCTGGGTGCCGAAGATAACCGATATCGGCGTTAATAAACTTATTATTACAATGATAGCTGTCCATGTTGCGACTTCTTTGATCATCTTTGTCTCCTTTCAGTACGCTCCTGCTATAATCCGAAATTGCCCAAGACGTTCCCATTTGGAACTTCTGCACATTTTGGTTTCAGTATTTCATCAAATCTTGAGCAGGTATAATCGGGTGCAGCCTTAAAAGCAAGTCAAAAACACGCCAAATCAGCAACTGTAGAACGTGCTTTCCCGGCGACCCCCACGGAATTCGCCGAGTGGCTGTACTGTTGATATAGGATCTGTCGCGCAAGAACACAGCGCGGTGTTGGATGATGGGTAAATCCGGGCTGAAATTGCTGCCTGCGCAGCGATGGGATATCAGGCTTCTATCTTGTCGATTACTACCTGGAGATACTTCTGGCGGTGGCCGATGCGTCTTTTGCTGTTCTTGCGCCTGCGAAAGTGCGTCGGATAGAGCTTCTTGTCCTTGATAACAGCATCTTCAGCCGTGGTCTTGAATGAGGCTATAACCTTCGCACCTTCAAGATAAGGCTTACCGATTTTGACATTTTCACCATCACTTACAAGTAAAACCTTATCCAGCTCGATTGTTTCGGCATCGGGCGAAATATCCGTCAGGTCAATATTCAAACTGTCGCCTTCGGCGACCTTATATTGCTTTGAACCTTGTTCAATTACTGCATACATCTTAAAAACTCCTGGTTTCTAAACGTTCAAAAATCCGAACAGATATGGCATTTTACACATTCAAACATTTTTGTAAAGCAAATTATCAGATATTTTTGTATCCTATCAGATAATATGCGTTTGGAACTCTGGCTGATGGCATTTTTAGGAGTAATCTTATGCAGATAGCCATGATACAGGACAAAATAGTACCGACAGAAGAGCTTGAACCGGTTTATTTCGACCGTGGGATATTCTTCGGTGACGGGGTTTACGAGGTGATGCGGAGCTATAACGGCAAAATTTTCGCCCTCGAAGAACATTTGCAGAGATTCGCCGGAAGCCTCTCAGCGATTGAAATAGCCGGCTTGGACATCGACCTGATTCGTTCCCGGATTCTGAAGGCCTTTGACGCCGCCGGCATTGCCAACGCAAAGATATATTTTCACATTACCCGCGGTTCGGAGGCGAGAGATCGCATCTGGAACGCCGGCCTGAAGCCGAATTTCTTCCTGACCGTCTCGGAGCTGGGCGACAACACCAAAGAAAAGACAAAAGGCATCGCCGTATCGACGTTCCCCGACTGGCGATGGAAAAGATGTGACATAAAAAGCCTCAATCTGCTTGCTAATGTCCTTGCCAGCAACGATGCGGCCAAAAAAGGCTGTGGCGAGGCGATTCTTGTAAACGAGGCAGGCCTTATAACCGAAGGTGCCGGTTCGGCATTTTTCGCAATCCTCGGACAAACGCTGCAAACCACCCCGCTGACTGCAAATATCCTGCCGTCCATTACCCGCGAATTTGCCATCAAAGCGGGTGCAAACATTGGACTGGAAGTCATCGAAAAATCGCTGACGCCCCAGCAGGCGGCCGGCGCGGACGAGCTTTTTCTTGCCGTAACCACGCGGGATATTGTCCCGGTAGTCAGATTCGACGACAAGCTCATCGCAGACGGCAGGCCCGGCAAATACACTAAATTGCTCGCCAGGGAATTCCTCTCATTCACCGTATAACGCTTTGTCTCTCGAAACCTTCAAAAAGGGCGGAAGTACTGAGGTTAAATCTCCGGGGATTTACGAGACCCATCCGGCCCGGCAGAAGGACAGAAAAACGGACAATTACTGGCTCAAATTCAAATATCCTGTGGATTGCCTGTTATCCGGAGCGGGTATCATCGCGTCAAACTCACTCCGTCTTCTTATAGAAGTCAGCCTCTTTGTCGGAAAGTCTTTTTTGTTGAATCATTGTACGGATGCGCTGTAAATCGACCTCTCTCGGCTGGCCCCCGGTTACCGAGACGGCACCTGCATCGAGCCCGGCGGGAATGACCTGCAAAAATTTACTAACGAAGACTGTCGAGACAAATACCGCCACAACAAGTACACAGATCAAAAATATCCTCGCAGTTTTTTGCTCTTTTGTTCTTATGCGAGTGAACTCTTCATAGCGACACTTGTCACAATATATGCAGTCCATATTGTCCCTGCCCGTCAGGCCGAACTGGCATTTGCCGAATTTCTTTGTCGGCAGGTACCGCTTCAGGACCGCCAGATTATTGAGCAGCGACAGGAAAGCCCCGACCGGACACAAATAACGGCACCAGAAACGAGTGCAAAAAACAGAGCCTATCAAAGCTGCTGCGACTATCAGCGGCATCGTCGAGTGAAAAAAGTTGACCGGAATTCGTAAATTGAAAACTGAAATGAGCGGGTCTGCCGCTAACGTCGCTCGATTTCCGGAGGCAAAAAATACAAAGATAACAACAAGAAGGATGATGTATTTGACAAACCTTGCCGTTCGCATCTGTTCGAGGGGTATGGGGGGCCTGGATCTTCCGGGCAGGACGTAACCAATCAGTTCCTGAGCCGCACCGAAAGGACAGATGTAGCCGCAGTAAATATTACCGAAGATTATTACCAGAAGCGGTATTCCGACAACGAATAAAAATGCACCCGTCAATGCCGCCGCAGGGGTATGCAGGGACAATATGGTGACTATTTGCTCGCTTGAATACTGGGCGTTCAGCCAGATGCCCCCGACGCCGAGGCTCAGGCATAGAATTATCAGCCTGCTCCAAAAACCGCCTTTGTATATTACAATCAAGGCAAGAACAAAAGCACTGATCAAATATATCGCGTGAATGTCCGGCATGTACCTGGCTCGATATGATTCTTCTTTAACAATCCGTTCGACAGGCCGGCCAAGAATTTCCGTGGCGAACCTTTGTCCCGATGTTCGCAGAGCCCGGAGAACAGCATCAGAGCTTACGGTCGCTCCGGTTACGGCCTGGACATCGGCGAATGGCTCAGACTGAAAGAGCTGACGGCCAATCAGGGAGTCACACCATTGGGTAAGAAGCTCAAGATATGCGGGCGTCTCATTTGACCGTATCATGTGAAAGCCGATGAGCTTGCCATTAGGGTCATCCACATAAACCGCGAGATTTATCCTGCCACCGAAACCGCTAACTTCAGGAGCCAGGTCTTCTGAGCTGAAGATATATCCGGTCGGCTTATCGTTGGCATCCCAGACTCTGAAATAATTGATTTTACGAGCACTATCGCGAAGGGCCTTTGATTCCTGCTCAATGCGTAAATCGGCTGCAAGGGCCTGAGCCGAATGTTGCGGCAGTGAGGGTCTAAAACGTGCGCCGGCGCCGGCAAGCAGGTTAGAACATAAAACAATAGATACCCCAGCGCCAAACAAGAAATAGCCGAGGCTGTGCAACCTGAAGGCGGACTTATCGAAAGACCAGACCTTTTCCGGCTTGAATATTTTCAGCGCTATAGGCGGTATATTGGCCAGTATAAGTATAACAAACACATACAGCGTTACTTCGACCCCAAGCACAGGAACAAGCGCAAGACTTGTCACTACCCCCCCTACCGATGCTCCTATATGGTCGGCGGTTTCGAGCTTACTGCCGGCCCGGCCTGTCTCAAAGCCGGCATCGGCCAATTGGCCCGCAGCGATTGGAAAATAGCAGCCAGTGCATAAACCGCACAGAACAAACGCAGTTGCAAATGTCAGGTGTGAAGATTCCCAAACGCTCCTAATCGTGTTGGTGGTTCCCGGCCACTGCTCACTCGGCCAAAAAGCGATTGTGCAGAGTATCAGCGAATGCACAAATATCACCACAAATAACACCGTCTGTGTCCGGGTTTTTCTCTGCCCTGCCAATAAGTATCTGACTGAAGCCGCACCGGCAGTCAAGCCTGCCATAAACAAAGATGAAACAACTCCAATGTGTAAATACAGCGAACCGAAGCGGGTCTGGTACAAATACATTAAGACAATCACCGCGCCGATTCCAACCGCTCCGGCCGAGAAAACCAGGAAGCTGCTATCGAAGCTGGATGACATCTCCTGCTGCGATTGTTTCCAGATATATATGCCTCTCAAAATAACAAAAACCAGGATGGGAATAAAAAAAGGCAGCGGGCCGGCCAGGGCAAGGTGTTTCACAAGTCTTGCCGCCGGTGCCCCGGATTGCTTGGCGGCGAGCAATAAGCTGTACAGATGAGTCAGAGGCCTTGAGTCACGATTAATCAGAAACTCCTCTGGTAAATCCGCACTCGAATAGTACTTAAGGGCCAGAGCAGCGCGGTCCGGCAAATAGACGGAAAGCAAAGCTTCCGCAGTGAAAATACTGCCCGCACCTTTTATCGACGCGAAACGTTCTCGCAATGTACCGGGCTCGCCGGTGAGGCTTTCGGAATCAGATGCAATAAACCAGGTATCTTCCCCGGGCGTGAGAACAAGCTGCGAAAAAACCTTCTCAAGTGTCAGCTTTGTCGAGGCACCGAGATTAACAAGCTCGGTACCCATAATATTTTCACCCCCTGCTATCCGGACCGCTAACACACCATCGGCACTCAGGGATTCTTTAACTTGGCGATAGAATTCGAGCGTGTAATACCGGTTTAGAACCGAGCTGGTCGCATCGGGCAGGTTGAGGATAACTATGTCGAACAATTCCCGTTTTTTTGCCAGCAGAGAGCGTATGTCACCGGCAAGAGGGTCGAATCGCCGGTCGGTGATTTTAAGTTCGAGGGGTATAAATTCATTGACCTTTCGCACATATTCGCTATCACAATGTGCCCATGCTAACGTTTCAATCTGTGGCAGACGCAGAAGTTCACGACATAGACCAAGCCCTGAGCCGATGATAAGAACATTTTTAGCATCAGGCTTTTGGCACAGGGCTATAGCCGCTATTCGCCCGGATGCACTTTCATCCGGCAGTGTCTCTGCCACAGCGCCCTCGCGAACAGCTACCCATTGGCTTTGATAAGTTCCGTAGAGATACTCAGCCTGCGCCGTTTGGAATGAACCTGTAAGGGCATTTTCCGGAAGCAGCTTTGTCCATTTCATAACCCGTATGTAACGCATCAAGGTTTTATCAGCTCCCATTAAAAGGCAAAGACAGACAAAAACAGGAACCAAAAAAGATAACGCACAAGTCACCCTCCGTACCCAGCGCCCCATGCCCAACTGCCCGTCCTGGAGAAGGTTTTTTGCAAGCCCGACGACAAATACCGATGAAGAAAGAACAAAAGCAAGTATCAGAAAGACCCTTGCCGAACTCACGCCATAACCCAGAAGGATTGTCACTCCAATTCCACCCACAAAACTCCCGGCAGCTTCAATTGTGTAAACGTGTGAGACAGGCAGCCTGTTTTCCTTCAGAACCTCATTCGATCCGACCCATCGGCAGGCGGTGGGAAACAGCAGTCCTGTAATGAGACTGATGGGCGCATTTACGATTATTGATACAAGAAGAATATCCCGGATAGACCATAAGGTATATGATTCAACGCCGGCAAGCTCTCGCGCCTGAATAATCAATATCGCCTGAAGAATAAAAGCCGGCAAATAAGCCAAAAACAGAAACTCTATCTTTCCGACGAGTTTCTCTGCAAGGTTTTTGGCCCTTCGAACGAGTATCGCCCCCGCGCCGACCCATAAAAACCATGAGCTGAAAAAGATGCCGACGCTGATGTCGTTACCTTCAAAGGTAGTGATAAACTCCCGGAAAAGTAAGGTCTGGGCTGCGATGGAAAACAGGCCGTAACTAAATACCAACAAGGCTCGGGTGAATTTCATCTCTCATTCTCACCAAAAACAATTGCCTGAAAGACCAGAAAGCTCGCACCCTCTTTCCACGCATCCGGAGGCAATTGCGCCTTTAGAGACAACTGCGTTAGCATCTGGTCGACATCCCAGCCCTGTTCGGGTGCAACCTGCGGTAAAAACACAGCGGATTGGCCGTCTTTCTTCAATACGACACCGTCGATACCGATTCGTATTTCATCCGGCGAGGCAACAGGTTCAGGTGCCGTCAGCGCAGATATTTCGATTGTAATATCTTTGCATTCATCTTCCGAAACCTGTGGAAAACGCATGTCGTTAACGCAGGCGTTAATCGCGTTGAGCATCACCGACTTATACAAAGGCCGTTGCGGAAAGATATCGCCAATACAGCCTCTGAGAAGCGAATTTTTTTTTAGCGTTACAAACGCCGCCCGGGGACGACGCATTTCATCGCTGATTGGAATACCCAGCTCAGTGGTTTGTGGAACGCGCCGGTTTCGCAGGGCGTAAACCATCGTCTCGCGGGCCAACTTCAAAAGTTGCGATTTATCCTCCTGCGTCAATTCGGGGGTATTTGTCTGTCGCTCAATTTCCGCATGTTCCTGCCATGTACCGTTGAAGGCAATGGAAAGGTAACTGACGGAATTTGTAAAATCACCGGTCAATTCGCCGGATGTCGTATACTCGACTAACTTTGCCTCAGCCGGCGTGTTCAACATAGCCAGCAATATTGCTATTGGCACAGAGCCGCATATAGTCGCCCCCGTACGCTGCTTATAATCAAGAAATCCCCTGCTGTCGAGCCTGGCAATATGCTCATAAGCCCCCATATCAAGCTTTCTGATTTGCTCCGGTATATCTTCCTTGAAAGGAATGTAGCCGTAGTTCGGCCCATAATGCACAAAATCCGAGCTTGCAATGACGAGGGTTTCATTGTCAATCAGACTTCTCAAAATGTCACCGGCCTTGTCAATTGTCTCCTGCGAGCAACTGCCGGCCACAATCGGCACAAGCTTGAAGCCGTCCTGACTATGCTGCAACAACGGGACTTCTATTTGAACGCTATGTTCATATTTGTGCACCTCCGGAACGTTTTGAAAAAGCGGATATTTCAGAAGTTTGTTTACGAACTCGACATCCAGCGGTATCTGTCCCAAAGGTGTTTCGTAATGCGTTGCTCTCGGGACACTCAGCACTTCCTCAATCGGTACCCTGTGAGTGGGACCAATAATGACAATGCGTGTATATTTCCTGTCAAGGGTTTTGATCGCCATTACGGCGGTTTGGCCCGAGTACTGGTATCCCGCGTGCGGCAATATCAACGCAATGACATTGTTTATCGGCTTGACCGAAGCTTTTTGGAAAAGGCCCTCAATTTGCTCGCCCAGTGCTGCGGCATCGGCGGAATACCACGTGCCGGCAAGTGATGAACGCAGGACAACTCTGGTGGTTTCGTCGGTTTCTTTTGTCGGGGCCGTAGTCGCTGATTTAGTTGGAGCAGCAGCTTTTTTCTTACACGCGCTTAAAGAAAAAATACACAAAACACAGGAAGATAGAATTGTCAATCGCAACAGATTTATCCACCGGTCGGATTTTTTAAATTGTTTATTCATATCAACCACTCCATTTGCCTTGCTCGCAAATATCCTGCAGAGGTTTCAAGGGGCCGGGATATCCCCTGACTCCAATAGCTCGCAGGCATTTGCGTGACTTTACTTTTTTGGTTATCCGGCTATTGTTCCACAGGCGTCGGCCTGTCACCGCCAAAGCAGAGGTGCCTGCGATAACAACCGAACATACTTTTATCAATTTCCTGACAAATTTTCTTCGTGTCATTTCCAGACTCCGTAAATCTCTTTCCCGCAATCCGGGCAACAGCCGTTCCTGAGCTGGTTTTGCAAAATAGTATAGCCGCTGCGTTCAATAAGCAGCCTTTTGCAGCCCGGACAATATGTGTTTTGGCCCTGCCTGCTGGCGACGTTTCCAATATAAACGTAGTCAAGCCCTTCACTGATTGCAATTCCCCGAGCTGTCTCCAATGCTTCCAGTGAAGTCGGCGGCAGATTTCGCATTTTATAGCGAGGGTAAAATCCTGAAAAGTGCAGCGGTGTCTCGCTGCCCAAATTAATTTTGACCCAGCTTGCAAGCTGGCGTATCTGCTCAGGCTTATCGTTCAGTGTCGGAATAACCAAGTTCGTAACTTCAACCAGTATTCCACTTGCCTTAGCCAGTATCAAAGCATTCTGGACGGGCCTTAATGTCCCCGAGCAGACACGACGGTAAAAATCTTCGGAAATCGCCTTCAAATCTATGTTCACGGCATCGACATATTCGAGCAGTTTTTTCCACGGCTGTTCGTTTACATACCCGGCTGTTACAAGAACGTTGCGTATGCCGGCTTCCTTCGCGAGCTTCGCACTGTCATAAGTGTACTCATAATAGATAATCGGATCGGTGTAGGTATATGCCAGCGAGGGACATTGATACTTTTTGCTTAGTTCAACAAGCTTCTCGGGGGGACAAAATGCCGCAGGAGTATCTTCCGGATTGGCCTGTGATATCTCCCAGTTCTGGCAATTTCTGCAATGAAGATTGCAGCCGACGGTTGCAATTGAAAGAATGCCGCTGCCCGGCAGGAAATGGAATAATGGTTTTTTTTCAACCGGATCGATATTAATCGAACAGGGATATCCGTAAACTACGGTTCGCAGGACACCGTCGATATTTATTCTTACCCGGCACTCACCGCTTTGGCCAGGCTGAATCAGGCACAACTTTGGGCATAACTCGCACTGAATCTTCAATCTTCGCCTCGCTCTTACGGTATATCCAGCAAGAAGAAAAACTCCACAAACGCTTGCAGTCTCCTCTTGTGAAATTGTTTTTGCCAGAATTCTTTCACAATCAGCATATTATAGCTTAGCTATTCCGTCAGTGATGTCAAGAACGAGATATCTCAAACTTAAAGGATTTACCATAAGCCTCTTCCCTTGCGAAACTATGAACAGGTGCTTATCGTTTCATTCACAATACACAAAAAAATCAATCGGGATTGCCCGCCAGTGGCTGTCCCAGGCAAACCACTGTGCAACCGTTTTTTAACCTTATAGACTGCTCAGCAAATTCCAGTTCCTCCACCTTGGGGGCAATGGCGCATTCGGGCCATGCAGATATTAAAAATTATCGAGCAATCATTCAAAAAGATATCCTCTCCAGCAAACCAGAAACAACGCATTTTACTACTATAAGCATTTCTAATTATAGATATTACTATTAGTTTATTGCAATATGCCTATGAAAAACGTATTTTTAATACGTGATGAATGTAAACTATACACTAAAGAGTATAGATATAGGGTATAGTATACTTTGTCTTACTATTAGCGGAGCTAATTTTAAAAGGAAGTTTGTGAAAATTTAATGTTTTTTTGGAGATAAGAATATGGCGAGTAACAAAATAATTGATGCTGTTTTTACCCAGGTTCAAAAACGCAACGCCGGCGAAGCTGAGTTCCTCCAAGCGGTCAAGGAAGTGCTCGATTCACTCGGACCGGTTTTAAATAAACATCCTGAATATGTCGAGGCCAGGATTCTCGAAAGGATCGTTGAGCCGGAAAGACAGATTATGTTTCGAGTACCATGGCAGGACGATAAGGGCCAGGTCCATGTCAACAGAGGATTTCGTTTCGAATTCAACAGTGCTATCGGACCTTACAAAGGCGGCTTGAGGTTCCACCCTACTGTCACCGCAAGTATCCTGAAATTCCTCGGTTTCGAGCAGGTCTTTAAGAATGCCCTTACCACTCTGCCAATGGGCGGTGGTAAAGGCGGTTCAGACTTTGACCCAAAGGGTAAAAGTGACAATGAAGTAATGCGTTTTTGCCAGAGCTTTATGACCGAGTTGAGCAGGCATATCGGTCCTGATACGGACGTTCCCGCCGGCGACATCGGTGTGGGTGGACGCGAAATTGGCTTTATGTTTGGACAGTACAAGCGCATTCGCAACGAGTTTACAGGCGTGCTGACCGGTAAGGCGTTGAATTGGGGCGGCTCACTGATTCGTCCGGAAGCGACCGGATATGGTTGTGTTTATTACGCTGAAGAAATGCTAAAAACCCGGGGCGAGGACTTCAAGGGTAAGATTTGTACTGTTTCAGGTTCCGGAAACGTGGCTCAGTACACAGTGCAAAAACTCAACGAACTCGGCGCAAAGGCGGTTACGCTTTCCGATTCCAGCGGCACAATATACGATCCCGATGGAATCGATGATGAAAAACTGGCCTTTTTACTGGAGCTTAAGAACATCAGGCGCGGTCGTATCAAAGAATACGCCAATAAGTACGGTGTCGAATTCTCCGAAGGTAAAAAACCCTGGGATATTAAGTGTGATTGTGCATTCCCAAGCGCTACCCAGAACGAAATCGATGCCGACGATGCGAAAACACTGCTCAAAAACGGCTGCACCCTTATCGCAGAAGGAGCCAACATGCCGAGTACACCGGAAGCAATCGAACAGTACCTCGCAAAGAAGATACTATACGGTCCGGCCAAGGCTGCAAATGCCGGTGGGGTTGCCACCTCGGGCCTGGAGATGTCACAGAACTCACAGCGACTGTCCTGGACACGCGAGGAAGTTGACAACAGACTGCGAGATATAATGATTGCCATCCACCAGCAATGCTATGATGCCGCTGAAGAATATGGAGAGCCCGGCAACCTGCTGATGGGTGCGAATATCGCAGGCTTCATTAAAGTAGCCGACGCGATGCTTGACCAGGGCCTTGTCTAACCGACACAAGTATGACCGAAAATTTAAGGGGCACTTACCTTTTGGCAAGTGCCCCTTTGTTATGGTGCAACCAACCTAAAATACAATACTAACCGCACAACACTTTGCAGAGCTCTACAATTTTAACTGTCGTAGTACAGATGAAACTCATACGGATGCGGCCTTAGGGCAAGCGGTCCGAGTTCCTCTTCGCGTTTCCATTTAATCCACATCTCCACAAGGTCATCGGTGAAAA
>Ga0307379_10002097_pt1 | contig 30023 bp, 41 predicted proteins | sample UN2MG_FD_202237 | JGI IMG/M metagenome (GOLD analysis project Ga0307379, IMG submission 202237) | Soil microbial communities from Risofladan, Vaasa, Finland - UN-2 | ecosystem: Environmental > Terrestrial > Soil > Coastal area > Acid sulfate soil | place: Finland: Risofladan, Vaasa | collected...
GCTGGGAAGGATAGCACGGTTATACCTGTATAACTTTTAAGCATGGGGGGGGTGTAAACCGTTGAAAACACTCACTTTCTTCTTTTCAGCAGGCGCCGAATCCAAGAAAAACAGTTACCCCTCAGTCGAGCCAAAAACGAGACCATAACCGAGACCCACCCGAGCGCTCCAAAAAGTGATGAGCGAACAGAGCTCGATATAGCCTTTCCTCTCGCGATGCGCTCCGCCCTCCGCATCGCCCCGCGTTGCTCCTGCGTCGGCGTGACCCATCGTGTCGTCTTGGTCGGCTCAGCCCTCACGGAGCCTCCTCGGCTGCCCTGCCTTGCGATCCACCACCTCGGCAGCACGTCGCTCTCGGAGCTCTGCTGCTGCCTGCTCCAGCGCATGGAGCAGCGCTTGCGTCGCCTCCCATCCGATCGGCCTGTGCGACGCCACGCAGCGCCTTGCCAGCCCCACTGCTTCACGGAGATCCATCAGTCCTCCTCGCGTCGCTGGCTCGCGCGTCGGGCGATTCTGGCCCGTGCCGCGAGTAGACGCGCTCGACGATGCCGACGAAGCGCAGCACGCGCAGCGGCCTCCCCTTGGCCATGGTGGCCTCGACGACGCGCAGCGGCCTGTCTGGGCTTTGCTGGTGGATGCGCTCGAGCATCCCGAGCGGCGCCTTCTCCGAGCGACTAGCAGTCGCCAGAGCGTGCCAATCGCATGTCTTTGCATCGTATTCCTCGGTCCTGTAGTACATCAGCGCTCCTCCAGAAAGCGGTTTGGTGGCCCGTCGAAGTAGAACGGGATGGACGCCTCGTTGCCCATGCGATTCTTGCAGATCACGACTTGAGCCTCGCCGGCTCTGGCGTGCTTGTCATGCCGCTGGGCGATGTACATGCCGAGCATGAGCTCTGCGTCCTCTTCGATCTTCCCGCACTCGCGGATGTCCGCCATGATCGGGCGCGTGTCAGCCCGCTTGGTGCAGTCGCGGTTTAACTGGCAACAGTTGACCAACGAGACCTCGGCCTCCTTGGCCCAGTTGGCGAATGCGAGGCTCGAGCGGCCCATGGCGCTGCCCTCCTTCTCCTGCTTCCGCTGTGCGTGGTCCAGGAGGTTGAAGTGGTCGACGACGACGAGCCTCAGCTTGAAGCCTCTCCGCGCGAGGTCTCTGCGAGCACGCTGCGCCCTGACGCACACCTGCTGCGCCGTGAGTCCAGGCTGACAGTCGAGCATGATGGGCAGCTCGCGGGCCGCATGGGCAGCGTCCTGGATGGCCGCGTGCTGCTCGAGTGGAGGCGTGACTCCGGTGAGTAGGTCTCGGATGCAGGCCCGTCCCATGCACCCGAAGATGCGCGTCCAGACCTTGTGCGAGGGCATCTCGCCCGACCAGATGAAGACGCCGAAGCCGCGCTGGGCGACGCGCCTGGCGATCTGGTACGCGAAGGCTGACTTGCCGTTGGCTGGCCGGCCCATGCAGATCGTCATGCCGCGTGGCAGGCCGCCCGTCTCCGCGTCGAGGCGAGGAAAGCCCGTCTGCAGCCCGAGCACGGTGGCGTCTCCCAGCCGGGCCTGCTCGATGAAGCGCAGCGCACCGTGGACGCCTTGATCGGCCGACTCGAGCATGCCGGCTGCACCCGCCTCTGCGACCCCACGGATCTCGCCCTCGGCCTGGCACACGAAGGCGTCGACGTCTTCCGGCACGGCCGCGGCCCGCTCGGCGATGCTCTCGCACGTCGCCATGAGCCGGCGCAGCGTCGCCCTGTCGCGGACGATGGTGGCGTACCTGCGGATGTTGTGGGTCGATCCGCAGGTGGCGTCGAGGAGCTTGAGCAGCTCGGCCCTGGCGTCTCCGATGAGGCCGCTGCGCTCGAGCTCGGCTGCGAGCAGCGGGATGTCGAGCGCTGCGTGCTGGTGCCAGACGGCCTGCTGGGCCTCGTGGGTCTTGCGGTGGGCGGCGAGGTAGAAGTCGCTGGGCCGCAGCATCTCGGCCAGCGTGTCGAGGCAGGTAGGGTCGACGAGTGGGGCTGCGAGCAGCTCGACCTCGGCGTCTCGGGACCAGGGTGGGTTAGGCATCGTCGTCCTCCCCCTCGACCTCGAGCGCCCGCATCAACTCCTCGAGCGCTCCGACCCCTTCTCCGAGCAGCCCGATCAACTCGAACAGCTGCTCTACTGCCTCGCGCCTCATGCCTCGACTGGAGAGCTCGTAGACGCGCTGGATCTGCTCCCTGATTCCATCAGCCACATAGCCCCCTAACGCAGGCGCTTCCTGCGAGCTCGTCGAACATCTCGAACTGGAGACCGCCATGCCCGGTACGAGCCCATCCCATGACGTCGTCAATCGGCATCGCGTTTCGCTGCCCAATGAGACTCTTTGGGCCGCGGCCCTGAAAAAACGCGCGTGGCCATGCGAGTGGCTCGCCGTGTTTCTCGAGGTGTCGCGCGTTCGCTGCGGCCGTCACCTCGACCTCGAGCTGCCTGATTAGATCAACGCGCTCTGGCGGCAGCATCCTAACCTCCGCTTTCCGTGCGTTGATGCACGGCCAACAACCGACGCGCGACGCCCCTGCGGAATACAGCTGATTGAGCGGTACCCCATGGCGGCGGTGGGCATCCATCACGTCCTGCTCAGACCAGTCGACCAGCGGCTGCCAGACGGTGCCCCATTCGGCCGAGTCGTCTACCCACTCCTTCGCGCTAGCCCTCTCGCGGGACTCGTCACGCCTGATCCCAGTGACGTTGACGGGATCGTCGAACGTCGCGAGGTAGCGCTGGATCGGGACCGCCTTGAGCTGCTCAGTGCAGAATCTCCCGCGCCTCCAAGGGAAGGCGGACTTCACTCGGATCAGGCTCTCCATGCACGTCGCGCCGCGGTAGTCGCAGCGCACGGTGGTGATGGGACCGAAGCGCGGCTCGAGCACGTCTGCGATGTAAGCGTACGTCTCGGGCGCCTCCCAGCCGGTGTCGGCAAAGACGCATGAGAAACGGACGCCTAGATCCGTCAGGTGCAAAGCCGTCGCTGTCGAGTCTTTTCCGCCCGAGACGGATACGACGACAGGCCTTGACCCGATCTGCTCCCGGACATGATCAGCCACCTGCCACCTCCCTCATCACCTGCGCCGCGAATGGCACCCGATGTCCCTTGTCGGCAAGCCACTGCTCGAGGCGTCTCGTCGGGTCCCGAGGCCAGTGGTCGGGGCCGCCCTCTCGGTCGACCGATGGCCAGAAGCCACGGCTAGCTGCCACGACGGCCTGCGGGTTGCGCTCCTGGAGCAGCCGCAGCTTGCTCTCGAAGGCCACCATGCCGCTGTCCCCGCCTCTGCCGAAGAAACCGGGGCTGTGCAGCCCGGTGCCCATGGGTGTCGCCGTGATGCGCCTGACGAGCTCGTCCACGAGCCCCTGCGCTGTGTCCCCGAGGGGCGGCAGGGTGTCGTCAATGGGCAGCCCTGGTGAGACTCTCTCCAGAGAGTCCGGCTGCTGCCGTGGTGGTGCGGGTGGAGCTGGGTGCGTGGGTGGGGCTGGTGGTGGTTGCTTTGGGGCTGGCGGTGGCAAGATCGGGCGGAAGTCGTCGCCGGGTCCGGATCTGTGCTCTGAGGCTCCATGTATAGGAGCGCGCGCGGGTGTGCTCGCGTCTAGCCCCCGTAGGGGGCTCTCTAGCTCTAGCTCTAGCTCTAGCTCTCCGCGCACGCGCGTTTGGCTAGCCTGTCCCGCCGCGGGCGGCTCCGCACCGCCCTGTCCTGCCCTGTCCTGCCCTGGCAAGCCCTGCACTGCCATGGCGCGCCCTGGCTGGTACGTGGAATCCTTCCGCTTGCGGGTGTCCGGGCAGTGGACGTCGTAGTGGAGGATCTCGTAGCAGCGGATCCCGTCCGTGGACGTGAAGGTGCGAATCAGTCCAGCGCCATCGAGTTCCACAACCGATGCCTGGGCGTCGTCTTGCGGGATGTCGATATCGCGCGTCAGGGTGCGCTTGCCGGCTGGCCCACGGCCCCATCGGTCGCAGGTGGCGTACAGGCGGCACAGCACCGTCGAGGCGCGGTATGAGAGGTCAAGGTACCTGTCGTCGTCCATGAGGTTGGACGGCATGTGAAACCACGGCTTGCGGGCGGCCATCAGTCACACCTCCCGCCCACGGTGAAGCGCCGCATGTCAGCACGCGCCCACAGCCATCCACCCATGCCGTCTCGGCCCCTGTCGTCCGGCCTGTGTTTGCCTCCTGGCCACGTCGGGCGGTGCTCTCCGATGTCCGTAAGCCTGTCAAGGCTGGAGCAGAGCGTCTGCGCGGCACCCGTCGTCAAGCGTGACTCGCGCGCTGGGTCGACCGGACCACACTCCTCGTGCACGACAATCCAGACGGGTTTGCCGGTGATGCCCTGGACCGCCGCGTATTCGTCGATGAGTGCCATGTCGATCCCGTGCTCCCAGCGCTGCAGGATCCGGTACCAACCCGGCTCAGACTTGCCCTTGATCTCCACCCAGCAGACGCGCTTGCCCATGCAGAGCACGTCGGGCATCACCTTTTGGCCGCAAGCAGCAAGCAGCACCGGGGCCGCAGTCACGACGCCACCAGCGGCGAAGGTCGGAATCACAGCATGTCCACCAGCCACCAGGCGCTCGACAATGCGGCGCTCGACCATCTGCCCATACGCAAGGCCGTTGGCGAAGTCTCGCTTCATACGGTGACCCCCATGTCTGGGCTCACGATGGCGCCAAGATGCTGGCAGTGCTTCCTGAAGGCCTCGACGTTGCTCCCGAGGTACACCAGCACGTTTCCATGGGTGGGCGCGGCCTTCTCGACGTCGGGCGCGTAGAAGCGAATCCGGCTGTAGCAGAAGCAGATCGCATGGCCCCAGAAGGGGTGAAACCAGGACCGATCGGTGACGGCGTTGACGAGCAGAATGGCCTCGGCGACGTTTCCGGCTCCGTACTCGTCGAGCAGCTTGGCGCTCCATCGGCCTTGGTTGCTCTGGCCTTCATCCCGGCCGTACGGAGGATTGAGCCACACTCGGCCGTGCCACGGCTGCGAGAGGCCATCATCCTCGATGGTGTAGTAGCTGCCGGCCATCACGACCTCGTTGGCGAGCTCGCAGGACGCCGGGTCGAGATCGAAGCCACCCAGCACCTGGCGGGCAGCGTCGACGATGTGATCCGGCGTGTACCACTCATTGGAGGCCGACGATTGCAGCGCGGCAGGCGTGCCGCCGCGCGGCCTATCCTCCCCCGGCTGCCCCAACTGCTCGCCCTTCTTCTCGCAGGCCTCGTCGTTGCGCTCATCCCAACTGTCGCCGTCGTCATCGGGCTCGGGCTCGGGCTCGGGCTGCTCCTTCTGCCGTGCCTTGCCGATGTTGGAGGTGTCCATGGTCGAGACGGTGCCGTGCTTGGTGGTGTAGGTGCGCTCACTGGGCACCGTGCCCAGTGAGTCTCTCACCTGGTCAACAAAGCGGCGGCTGACGCAAGCCCGCCGACCGATCTCCCTGTTGCTCCACCGCGCCCACTCCTCATCCCCGAGAAGCACCATCACCGCCCGTCGCTTGTCCTCGTTGGTGCGCCTGAGCCCGTGGGCGGAGTTGGCGCCCACGGCGAAGAGCACGGCGTCTCTGCGCGTGCCCTGGCGCACGTCCACGTTGACCACTCCGATCTGCGCCTGCTCGGCAGCGGCGACGCGGTGGAAGCCGTCGGCCAGCCAGTACTCCGCCCCGTCGTGGAAGGCCGTGACGGGCGGGAAGGCGGAGCCGGCCAGCATGGCCTCGGTGTACTCTGCGATCACCACCTGATCCATGCAGGCGCGCGGCTGCGTCCCGCCGTCACGACGGATGTCGTCGGTCGCAAGCTCCATCGTCAAAACCCCGGCGGCGGCTCAAGCGTGAAGGGCGACGCGAGCAGATCATCGACGGTGCAGAGCAGCACCTCCGCGATGGCCGCGAGAGTGATGACGCTCGGCAGGCTTGGCCCCGTCTCCCATCTGCTGATCTGCGTGTCGAAGACGTTGCTTCCGATGACATCTGAAGTCCGCTCCGCCAAAAGTGCCTGCGACATGCGCAGCTGCCCTCGACGGATCCGGATGTTGCGCCCAAGCGCAGCCCGCACGTCCGTCGCCGTTTGTGTTGTGGCTTCCATGGGACGCATCCTGCCCGATGCAGACGGGGCGTGTCAACGCTTTCGTCAGGAAATTGTTGACACGCCAATCGCCCCCTGCCAACATGCCAGCACACCCACGGAGGAGCGACATGGGCGACAACGAGATCCCAATCATCCTCTGCTGCGGGGCAAACGGCCGCGCGGTGGTCTTCGGCTACGTAGACGAGTTGCCCGTCAATGGCGAGCCGGTCACCATGTACCGTGCCCGCATGGTGATCTACTGGGCCGGGGCTCGCGGCCTCTTCGGTGTCGCTGCCGACGGCCCCGAGACCGGCAGCCGGCTGTCGCCGGTCGTGAAGATGGTCACGGAGACCGTCTGGCAGGAGTGGATGGATGTCACCGCTGAGGCTGCGGAGAGGATCAATGCCTGGGAGTAGCGGCTACGGCTACGGCGACGGCTTCGGCTCCGGCTTCGGCTACGGCGACGGCTTCGGCTCCGGCTTCGGCTACGGCGACGGCTTCGGCGACGGCTACGGCTACGGCGACGGCTTCGGCGACGGCTTCGGCTACGGCGACGGAGAAGCCACGACCACGGCGGGCAAATATGTCGTCGCGATTCACCGACCATACGGCGTGATATCAGCCGGGTGCCAAGCAGGCACGCTCTCGTGGTGGCGTGAGCGCTGGGAGGAGATCGCGCGAGACGAGGGCGTCTCGATGGACGAGGCGCGGACAGCTTTGCAGGCGGTCGAGGCCGCCATGGGAGGAGCGACATGAGCAACATCCAGCAGTGGTACCGGGCCATGGGATTCGATCGCAGCGCCAAGGCCACCATCATCGAGGACATGATGGCGGAGCGCCTCGACGCGGAGCGCGGAAACGCGCGCCACAGGGAGATCCGAAACCGGCTCGCCGATGCCGAGGTCCAGCTCTCCGAGACGATGCGCGAGCTCAGGCAGCTCCGCCGGCGGGAGGACTACCTGACGGCCACCGAGCGACAGCTCCGCGGGATCATCGAGGAGCTGTCCTCGCAGTGCCGCGGTGCCAAGGACATCGACACGCAGGCGATGGCGCAGCGGCACCGGGAGCGGCTGGCGGACGTGCTGGGGGGCGAGTGATGACTGACATGCTCTGCGACGCCCACAAGCTCACCAACGACGTCAACCTCCAGTCCACCAACCCGGCCCGCTGGCATGAGCTGCGGCGCGGCGGCATCGGCGGAAGCGACGTCCCCAAGCTCTGCGGGGCCTACGGTGACGACCCGCCCGAGTGGGGCACGCCGCTGGCCGTCTATCGCTCCAAGACCGAGCCAGTCGAGGAGCGCCGCGAGCTCGACAACGTGGCGGCGGCGATCGGCACCGCGATGGAGGATCTCCTCGCCCGCCTCTACGAGCAGACGACGGGATTGGTGACGATCAAAGCGCCGATGTGCTGCGACCCTGCCCGGCCGTGGAGGCGGGCCTCGGTCGACCGGCTCGTCTACGAGGAGGCAGCGGACTTGTCGAAGAGCCGGCCCGTCGCCGTGCTCGAGTTGAAGCGCCCGACGGCGTGGAATCAGACGTGGAAGGGCGACGACGCGCCGGCCTACGCCCGCATGCAGGGCCAGTGGTACGCGAGCATCCTGGGGCTGCCACGGGTCGACATCTTCGCCCTCGTCAGCGACACGACGCCGAGGCTCTTTACGTACCCGGCCGACCCGGAGCTGGCCGAGCTGCTCACCGCGGAGTGCGAGACCTTCTGGACGCAGCACGTCATCGCAAAGGAGCCGCCCCTGCCGGTGGCGTCCGAGCGTCGCGCGTGGCTCGGTGATCGGTACCCGGAGATCACCGCGCCGATGGCCTCGGCGACGATGTACCAGGAGGCCCTCGCGGAGTCGCTCCAGCTGCTCGGGCGGCGGCAGAAGCTGCTCGACACGCGCAAGGCCGAGGTCACCGACGAGCTGCTCCAGAGCCTGCGGGGAGGCGAGGGCGTGAAAGGCGCCGGCTGGAGCTTCACCTGGCGCGAGTCGGACGGCAGGGTGGCATGGAAGGCCCTGGCCGAGACGCTGCTGCCACAGGTCGACGACGAGCAGCAGGCCTTCCTGCTGCGGCAATTCACCGGGCGGCCGTCGCGGTCGCCGAGATACAACCCGAAGAGGAGCAAGTGATGACAACCGAAATGCCCCCCGACTGGGGCGAGACAGACAAGCCACAGCAGCAGCAGCACCCTGCTCCGGCAAGGCAGCCACGCAGCACCTTGGCTCTACTCGCTGACGCCTACCTCGCCGGGGCCGGCGTCGACGTCCTGGCTGGCCTCGTGCCAGCTGGAGTCGAGCAGGCCATGGTGGCCAACGCCTTCCTGGCGACCGTCGCGGCCAACCCTGACCTGATGACGTGCACGTACCAGAGCCTCGAGCAGTGCCTGCGGGACTGCGCGCGGATGGGGCTGCTGCCGGGGCCGGCCGGCCATATCTACCTCATCCCGAGGTCCGGGAAGGCCCAGGCCCAGGTCGGCTACCAGGGCCTCATCGCGCTGATGAAGCGCAGCGCCGGCGTGGTCCGCGTCGAGACGGGGGCGATCCATGAGCATGATGTCTTCGTCGCGCGGCGCGGAAGCAACCCGGAATTCGCCCACGAGCCCAACTGGAAGGGCGACCGCGGGGAGGCTGTCAGCTGGTACGCCGTGGCGTACTTTGCGGACGGCGGCCCGCCCCAATTCGAGGTGATGACACGCGACGAGATCGAAGCCATCCGCGACGCACATGGCAACAAGCGGCTCTGGGCGGCGCACTTCGAGGAGAAGGCGCGCATCACCGTCGTCCGCAGGCTCGCCAAGTGGATCGGCCAGGACGACGCCCTGGGCCACGCCTTCCGCATGATGGACGCCGGGGAGGCTCCCGCGGCGCAGACTCAACCCACCGGCCGCCGGGACGCGATCCGCGCCCGCTTGGAGTCCAGGCCATGAGCGACTACCAAGAGATCACCAGCCTCATCGAGTCCGCTCTCATGCACCCAGAGAAGGGCGATGTCGTGGTGGAGCTCGCGCAGCGGATGCGCCAGCTCCCGCAACTACGCCGTGTCCTCGACGCTGCCCGCAACGAGTACGAGCAGCTCGTGAGCGGAATCGACACATGCTTCCGCGAGCTGCTCGGCGAGCCCCGGCATGACGAGCCTGCCAGCCCGGCCCCCGAGCGGATGACGCTGGCCGAGGCCAGGGCATGGCTCCGCAGCTCGAGCTACCCGGTGCCCATCGGCCGCGGCTCACTCGAGCGCTGCGATGCGATGATCGCGCTGATCACCAGCGGCGGCGAGCTCGACTTCGACGCCTTCGAGCCGCTCGACTGGAGCGACGCACAGAAGGCCCCAGAATCGCCCCAGGACGCATCGGAGCCTCCGGGTGACACCGAGGGTGCCGCGGACGCCTCCGAGCCCGCAGAATCGAATCAGGACTCCCAGTGCGTGATTCCTGAGCCGGTCGGAGTCGAGGAGCAGCCCCTGCTCGTGATCCCGGTGACCACCTGCCCCGAGTGCGCGCAGCCCGTCGAGCGCTGCGACTGCGTGCCTTACTGATGGCTACCATCCTAGCCATAGACCCCGGATTCCGCCGTACCGGATGGGTCGTCGTCGACGTGCATGGCGACGGCATCATCCCGGTGGAGTGCGGCCTCATCGAGACGCAGAAGGCCACCGGCAAGGTCCTGGTCGCCGTCGACGACTGGGAGTGCTGCCGCATCATCACCCGCGAGCTCATCGCCGTCGCGTGCATCCACGAGGCCAGGTGCATCGTGGTCGAGGCGCCGGCCGGGAGCAAGAGCAGCCGGGCCGCGAAGTGCATGGCTTTGGCCTTCGCCTGCTGCGCGGCTGTGGCGGAGGTGTACGAGCGCCCGGCCGTGCTGGTGAGCGCCGACCGCGCGAAGAAGGCGGCCACCGGGCGCAGGAACGCCTCGAAAGACGACGTGGCCGCAGCGGTGGCGCACCTCCTGCCGCCGGACTGGGGCGACCCGTGGCCGCGCAGCAAGCGGGAGCACATCACGGACGCCGCGGCGCTCGTGCTCGGTGCGTGGGAGTCGGACGTGGTGCGGATGGTGAGGGCGCTGTGATGGACGCGGTGCTGGAGGACATGGCGGAGCGCGTCAGGCGCCTGGGGGGGGGGCGGGATGAGCTGCTGTAGCTGCGTATGGCTCGAGGCCGATGGGTGGTGGTGTCGCCTCTGGGAGTGCGCCGCGCTGACCCGCGGGGAGCGGTGCGCACGATGGTCCAGGCGTGAAAACGAAGGCGATGGATGATGGAGCTGGGGCGCCACGTACTCCACTGCGGGGACTGCCTGGAAGTCATGGCGACGCTGGAACCTGAGAGCGTGGACGCGGTGGTCACGGACCCGCCATACGGCCTCGGGTTCATGGGCAAGGCTTGGGATGCCCTGCCACCTGGGCGGGAGTGGGCGGAAGCCTGTCTTCGGGTGCTGAAGCCTGGCGGCCACCTGGTAGCCTTCGGGGGGCAGCGCACGATCCACCGCCTGACCTGCGCGCTGGAAGATGGTGGCTGGGAGATTCGAGACCAACTCCAGTGGCTCCAGTGGCAGGGGTTTCCGAAGTCGCTGGACGTGTCGAAGGCGATCGACGCTGCGGCGGGGGCGAAGCGCCGGGTGGTGGGCTACAAGGCCGGCACCATGGCGCACCCTGACACGGGGCGCACCGACATGCCGGGCAAGGCGGTGGGCGTGAAGCAGACCGGGTGCGCGGTGCCAGTCACCGCCCCCGCCACCGCCGAAGCCCGCCAGTGGTCCGGGTGGGGAACAGCGCTGAAGCCATGCTCCGAGCCTGCGGTGCTGGCCAGGAAGCCAATGGACGGGACGGTGGCGGCCAACGTGCTGAGGTGGGGGACAGGTGGGATCAACGTGGACGGATGCCGATACCGCCCCGGTGACATGGCCTGGCCAGGGCCGCAGAACACGGACCCGGGGACGCGGTGCAATCGGCGGGACGCTGCGGGACGCTGCCAGGGACACGGCAACGCGGGGCTGAGTACGTCTGGGCAAACCTTCCACGGACCGGAGTCCGCGCCTGCCGGGTGGTTCCCTTCCAACGTGTACGCCTGCCCGAAGGCCAGCACCGCGGAACGCGAGGCGGGATGCGAAGGTCTGCGCCAGGTGACACCAGGCGAGGTTACGGGTCGCAAACCAGGAAGCGCCGGTCTCGACAACCCGAGAGCAGGTATGACAGGATCTCGGTCTCGAGGCAACATGCACCCGACCGTGAAGCCACTGCGGCTGATGCGCTGGCTGGTCCGCCTGGTCACGCCACCGGGCGGGTTGGTTTTGGAGCCGTTCGCGGGGTCTGGCACCACGCTGCTCGCGTGCGAGGCGGAGCGCGTCCGCTGCCTGGCCATCGAGCGGGAGCCAGACTACTGCGAGATTATCCGGGCACGCTGGCTGGCTTCGACTCGCCAGCGCGGGCTGGAACTGTGACCACATCAAAGCCGAATGGGCAGGAGATCCTGATGAACAGCTGGACATGCCAAGAGCCCCACTGCGACGGCGACATCGTCTGCGCCCAGGTCGACGTGACAGACGGCCAGTATGAGTGCGGCCATCACATCTGGCTGTGGCGAGGCTACTGCAATCGGTGCGCAGTAGTGCGCAGGCTCCCAGTGCTGCGATGTCCGCAGTGCTGCGGGCTCCGACCGGAGGGTGAGTGATGATGACGAGGGTAGAGCTTGCGATGCTGCTCGAAGCAAGCGAGCACCAGAATGCCGACCTGCGTGTCAGGCTCGTGCGATACCTCGAGGCCCTGCGCGATGCGCTGGCGGTGATGGACGCCTATGCCGGCCATGCCGGGTCGAGGGTGGACGGGGAGCGCATCCAGGCGCTCCGGCAGCTCGCGTGGGGTGACACGCCATGATGAGCAGGGATGCACGGAGCACGGCGGATGCAGTGTTGCGCAGGCTCGGAGAAGTCAAGGCCGAGGCTGCCGCGCTCCGGCTGGAGCGAGACCACCTGCGGACGCTGCTACGGCAGGCGATGGTGGAGCTCGGCGTGGCCGTGAGGCATGGGATCTACGACCAGGGAGTGTACGAGGCGCTGGTAGCAGCGCTCGGAGAAGATCATGGGTGATGACGATGTGATGGCGCTGCGGGCTGAGCGCGACGAGCTGCGTGCCGCTCTCGCCGAGGCCCTGAGCCTGATGGCAGACCACGATGTATGGAACTGCATGGGCTGCGGGGCGGACCTGGAGCGCGGCGACCCGTGCGATGCGACTTGCCGCGTGCGGGCGATGCGAGAGCTGGCGGGGGTTCAGCACGGGGGCGTGGAAGGAGAGCTGAAATGAGCATGGAAGACTGGAGGATTGAGAAATACTGGGACGATTGGTTCGGGCTCAAGCACAAGGTCCGACCGGGCTACTACGGGATCCCGGAGGGCACGCGCGAACAGTGGGCAGGGTTGATCGCGGCGGTCAGAAAGGGAGAGAACTACTACAGCAAGCGCCTCGGGTTTGAGGATGGCGCAGTCTTGAGCCCAAGAAACTCCGACGGAGGCCCAGGCAGTCTCTTTGAGATTGACGATCCTGATGCGTTTGCAGATTGGGTCGAGTGGGAGGTGCAGCGATGATCCCAGACTGGGCCTGGATCCTCATCCTCATCCTCCCCGCCGGCTGGCTGCGCCTCGTCGGGCACGAGCTCTCACACGCCGTCGCGTGCGTCGTGACCGGCGGGACCGTCGACTGGGCACGGCTCCGGCTGTGGCCTGGTCGGATCGACGGCCGATGGTACTGGGGCTGGTGCTACCGCGCCGGCGGCGATGACCTCTGGATCGGGATCGCCCCGGCAGGCAAGGCGACGGCCCTGACGGTGTGCTGGCTCGTGCCGGCGGCGCTGTGGTGGGACCCGCTCTACGTCCTCGCCGCGTGGGAGCTCACCGACGTCCTGTGGTGGTGGGCGGGCTGGCTCTGGAGGCCCGACTCGGACGGTGGGCGGGTGCGTCGGCTTCTCTGACTTTTTTTGTCGAATCGCGACAAAACACGTTGACCTCTCTCCCTGGCGTGTGTACTATTCCAACAGACGCTAAGGGAGATACGACATGAGCAGCAGTTGGATTAGACAGGACAAGCGCAACGCAATCTACCTCCGGGACGGTTGCGCGTGCGTCTTCTGCGGGGCCGCGATGGACGACCCCGGCACCGTCCTGACGCTGGACCACCTGCAAGCGCGCAACCTGGGCGGCAGCAACGAGGCGACGAACCTCGTGACGGCCTGCCTGAGCTGCAACAGCTCGAAGCAGGACCTCCCGATGCGTGACTGGTACCGCGCCCTCGCCGACCGCGGCGTGGACGTGAGCGAGCTCCCGAAGAAAATCCGGCGCCACACCCGCCGGGCCATCAACCTGAAAGCAGCCCGCCAGCTCATCGCGGCGCGGGCGTAGGAGACATCATGAGCACTGCATCCAATCTCGAGACCATCGCGACGGCCCTTGGCTGGGCCGACTACCAGACCACCGGGAGCCTGGATGTGGGCCCCAGTGACACGCTCCAGATCAGTGACGGCAACTACTGGTACCTTGTTGACGAGTACTGGGCCTGGGCCTGGGCCTCGGATTACGAGGCCAACAAGGACGGGCGGCCATATGATGACTTCTGCCGGGCTGTTGATCATATCGACCCGATGAGCTTGGGCTCGATCCGCGCGGACCGTAAGAGGTGGGCAGGGCTCTGCGGGGTTGGAGGCGACATCTACGCTCGCGTCACAGCACCAGACGCCGACAAGATCAACTCCGCGGCGACCTTCCTCGGCGCCACCAAGGCGAGCCACGATCACCACGTATGGCGGGACTACGAGACCAAGAGGTGGCTAGCCGCCGACCTCGATGAGCTCGAAGAGCTTGCGGACGAGCTCGATGCAGCTGATGACCTGGAGTCCGTATACGCTGCGTGGGTCGCAGACCGCGCAGATCTGGAGATCGTCGGGGACGACCACGAGCAACTCGTCGAGGCGATCAAGGCGGCGAAAGAACTGTGAAAATCCCACGAGCAGACGAGCTGGCGATAACCTGGGGCGTGGCTGTAGACACCATCTACAGCCGCACGAGCGGTAGAGCCCACGTCACCGCGCTCGACCTCGACGACCTGGCCAGGCGTCATCGGCTCGACCGCGGCGAGATCGTCGAGCACTTCGCCGCCAGACGCCGGCGCTACCTCGAGCGCATCGGGGAGCCATCGCCACCGGCAGAGCCGGACGTCACCGACAGCGATCGGGAGGCGATGCGACGGGTAGCAGCTCGCGTCGCCGAGCGGGCGGCAGCCGAGATCAATGCCGGCCGGCTAGTCGACAGCGAGGACGACGACGGCGGTTAGCGCACCGGCCGCGACGATGCCGAGGGCGATCACAAACGCCGGCTCCTGCCACCATGACACCTGGGCAGGGGCCGGCGTCGTCGCGTCTGCGAGCAGCTGCGCCAGCCGGGCTGCCCGGAAGCGCTCGTCCTGCTCATCAGCCCGTGCTGCAGCCATCTCCGCCTCGTGCTGGTCACGCATGACCGTTGCCTCCGCCTCGCAGGCGCGCAGCCGCTCGTGCTCCACGAGTGCCCTGCGGACCTCGTCCTGGTCGAGACACAGGGACGTGCTCGGGCACGGAGCGGGTGGAGCGGGACTGCTCGCATAGCCCGTGCCCGAGCACAGTAGGAGCATGAGCAGGAGCAGGGACAACCTACTCATGCGCTCCGTCGCCGAAGGCCGCCGCCCAGAGATCTGCCAGTCGCTCCGAGCTCGCCTTGTCGATCTCGTCCTCGGCCTCCTCGGCCTGCTGCCGGATCTCCTGGAGGCGCGCGGCGGACTTGGCACGCTCAGCCTCGAGCCGTACCGCGGTGGCCCGGTGGCGCTCCGCAGCGGTGCGCTCGATCTCAGCAAGGCGGTTGGCGATCCTGGCCTGCTCCTCGGCCACAGCCCGCGCCTCCTCGGCCCGCTTGCGGCGCCTGCGCTCGTAGCCGTAGATCGGGATGAGCACGGAGAGGATGACGCCAAGGGCCGCCGCGATCCATTTCCAGGCCCGCCCGAGCCATGCCGAGACGCTACCCACGCGGCATCCCGGGGAGCATGTCGGCAAGCCTGCCGAGGCGCTGCCCGATGAGCCGCACGATGCTCGAGGCCAGCACGCCTCCTGCCGCCCCTACCCCAGCGCCATAGCAGGCGTCCCACGAGACAGCACCGAGGACGAGACCTACGGAGGCGCCGATCGCGATGGATAAGAAGACGAGCAGCGGAGCCCACCACATCCGCTCCGTCGCGGCCTTGGTGTCGGTGCCAGGGCTCCGCAGCTTGTACCGCGACAGCCACGCGCGCTTGATGGCCTCGGTGATGCCCCACGCGAGGACCGCCGGCACGATGACGCAGAGGGCGATGGCGAGCTCGATCATAGCGCTGCGATCCTGTCCTTGTGGCGCTCTGCGCACACGCGCTGGATTCCGCCCAGTGCCACGTCGAGGCTCCCGATGCGCTCGCCCTGCCTGTCCTGGCTGGCGGTGATCCTGTCGACGTCTCGGCGGAGCTCCCCGAGCTCGGACTTCAGCGCCGCCAGGCTGGACGACACCTTGACCGACGCACCGACAGCAGAGCCGACGATCGCCAAGAGGAGCCCAGCGAATTGAAGCCAGTCCATCATCACACCACCTCCGCCCGCTGCCGCACCAGCAGGTTGCGATCTATGTTTCCATTGCCTCCGCGATACCACGGCACCGACCCGTGCCCCGTCCACTGCCAGATCCTCGGCTCCCACCATGACCCATCGGACAGCGCCACGGCATCGGGGCGACGGGTGGGGACGTCGGTGCGCTCCGGGCCGACCTTGACGTAGGACGCCAGCCACAGGTCGAATAGCGCGAGCTCGGGATTGCCGAGGTAGCGATAGCGCACGTAGCTCCGGCCCGTGTAGATCCCGCACCGCTCGCCGAGCTCGTCCTGCACGCGCGCGATGAAGGCCCGCGTCCAGAGCATCACCTCGGACGGCCGGAACTGGCGCCGGAAGGCCTTCCCGCGCTCCCTGCCTTCCTTCGTCTTGCCGAAGCTTTGCCACTCCATGTCAAGCCACAGGCGCGGGCCGAGCTCGTCTGGCCAGATCGTGCCGAGGATGCCGGCGCGCTCGACGGCCGCGCAGAAGACGTCGGCCTGCTCGACGGGCCGCCACGTCCGCAGTCCTCGGCGGAGCGGCGTGGCGAAGTGGTAGGCGCCCGTCGGCAGCAGGGCCTCGAGCGCCTTCCTGGCATGTGCGATGCCCTTCTTCGAGGCGCTCTCGCCCTGCGACAACTTGCATATCACGAAGCCGTCGCCCGCGGCGTGGGCGCCGGAGTAGTCCGCGCCCGCCAGGCTCTGCCAGCCGCTGACGTCGACTCCGCGCACAGCCTACTCCGTGGTGCCGTAGGTTCCGAAGACCACCAGCCGGCCGGCCGTGATGGCCTCGACACCGACCTCGAGGTTGAGCCGCCGCCTGCTTGTCGTCTTGGTCGTGGCCGCCGCTGCGGTTCCGTCGCAGAGCGTGTCGAGCAGCCCCGCCGCGTCCCACGGGTTGCTCAAGTCCGAGATCGCGATGGCTGCCACGATGCCCGTGGTGTCGTCTGCCGTGACGCCGAGGCCCACCGTGGCCGCGTCACCAGTCGGGCTCTCGAGCGTGGTGAGGACCTCGGCCTTGGCGCTCACCACGTAGGCGTTGTCCGGCAGCTCCGGGCCGAATGGGTTGGATCCGACGGCGCCACCGTGCGTCGCGAAGTCGTAGGTCGCGCGGAAGTTTCCGCTCGTAGCGAAGTCGACGGATCCCGACACGTCGTAGACGACGCCCCACTTGGCGGCGCCCGTGCTCTTGTCGAAGCAGGCGTAGGCCGTCGCATCCGTCACTCGGATGGAGCCGTTGAACCAGCCCTTCGTCTGGTCGTCGGTCGCACCGGGGACGCCAGCGATGGCCACGACGTAGGTGGTGCGCAACCAGACGGCGGCTCCGGCTGCAGCGCTGGTACACAGCCACTGCGACCCGTCGAGCGTGTTGGCGACAACATCACCGAAGGCGTAGCCTGCGTCCACGTCCTGGGCGACCCCGGGCTGCGCACCGAGGGTCTTGAGCGTCCGCGTGTGCCAGGCGGTGGTGCCGTTGATGTTCTGGAAGACGTCCGAGCCGTCGGCCATGAACGCAATGGCGCCGATGTCCCCCATGATGATCCCGTTGGGGTCGGCGTCGACGATGAGGAAATCCAGGTCCCCGAAGGGCTCGCGGTGGACGATGGCCATGGGATGCTCCTATGCGTGTCAGCCGATCCGCAGGACCGACAGGTTTCTCTTCGTGATGCGGACGTTGTTTCCGCCGACTGACCGGAAGCGGCCCTCGATGGCCTGGCCAGCCGAAAGGCCGGTGACCCTGCAGTGTGTACCGATGCTCCCGATGTCACCGATGTTCGAGATCTTGCGCGGGCATTCAGAATCCGCGACCACGACCGAGTTCGCATAGATCGCCGTCTCGAGCGTCTCGAGCGCGGCCGTGACGTTGCCGGTGACAGTGAACCAGACGAGATAGTCGCCAGCACCAGGCGTGATCGTCATGCCAGTCACGAGGACGTGCGTGGCGCTCGTGGTGTCCGCGTTGCTGGAGCCAGCCACGGATGCTGAGTAGGCATCCGGGATGGCATCGATCTTGGTTTTGTCCGCCCCCGTCATCAGGCCGGCGTTGCCGCCCGCGACAGCGACAGGACGAGCCAGGCGAGCCAGACCGAAACAGCAGCCCAGCTCGAAGTCACGCGGCTCGTGCTCGAGCGAGGAGAGCTGCGGCTGAAACACAAGGTGAACGCCGGTCAGCGCGAGGGTCGGGATCGGATCATCCTCGAAGCTACCCTGCAGAAACCGCAGTGTGTAGGGTCCGGTGGTGTCGCGCGCCGGGGTGGTGATGACGCAGAACGCGCCGGTCGGCAGTGTCGGGGCAAGGTCCCCCTGCACGATAGACAGCGTGGCCGCCGCTATGATCATCCCGGCGTAGGCCACGTCGTCGTCGTAGGTCTCTGGAGTCGGCCTTCCCGCCACGGTGTTCCAGCATCCCCGCTGGCCGTCCACTGCCACCTCGAGCATCACCGGGATTCCCTCGACGTCCTCGTGCCCTGCGACCCCGGGCGTGGTGGTGAAGTCGAAGCCCGGGTCCGCCGTGACGTCTAGCGTGGTGCCACCAGCAAAGACAAACGGTCCCTGCGAACCGCCCGAGACCTTGATGCCGACCGCCAGCCCGCGCACATCCTGCCGCGACCATGCCGTGGCGCCGTCAATGTTCCGGTAGCTCGCGGTCCCATCGTCCATGTACGCCACCGCGCCGACGAGCGCGCTGGTAGCTCCGCTCGGGTCCGCGTCGACGATGAGGATCTCGGTGTCGCCGAGGGGCTGCCTGTGGATCACTGCCATCGTGAGCTCCTAGTCGAGTGGTACCCAGTCGTAATAGAGCATCGTGCCGTAGTAGTCGAGGAGGCCGACGCCGGCGCCGTCCGCGATGACCTGCATCTCGACGCCGATCATGTCGCCCGCAGCCACGAAGGCCGGCGCGGCGAGCGTGACGGTGGCGGTGTGCCAGCGGATGCCACCGGCGCCGTTGTCGACGCCGCGCTTTACTGCGGTGTTGTGGCTGGCGTCGTACTCGCCGTCGACAAGCCCAGCGATCGCAGCCTTCGCGGGCATGCCGGCGCCGTCAGCCGGCACCGAGCGGGTGTAGACCACGGCCCGCGCGTCCCCGACTGGCCCAGTCGTGATCTTGTAGACGCTCTTGTAGCCGGTGATCTTGACGCCGCGCGAGGCCGTCCCGCGCGTCATGAGCGGGGCCTCGGTGTACCAGTCGCTGCCGGTGACCGAGCCGGTGCGGCGCACAGCAAAGTTATTGCCCGAGCCGTTGACAGTGTTCCACACCCCGCCAGACTTCTCCCCGCCCATGAAGCTGACCCACAGCTGGCCGTCGGTGAGCGTCTGCGCGGGCACGGCGTCGTCGCCTAGCGGGGAGTGCGTCGCAGCGTGCGGGTCCGCCAATGCCAGCGTAGCACCTCCGAGCAGCGATCCACCGAAGCGGCCCAGCGTGCCATGGTCGGCCCGGAAGGAGGACGCCGGGCCAGAGAAGTCGCCGGAAATCGAGCAGCTCGACAGGTAGCGTGTGCCGGCCGCAGTGACCGTGATCGCGGTGAAGCTCGAATCCGTCTCATCGTCGATCTTTGCGACGGTGACGGCAGCCCCAAAGCGATTATGGGCTCCTCTGTACATGGTCGCCGTCGGCGCGTTGACCGCCCCGGACGTCTCGGACTGCTCGAGGAAAAGCCGCGCCGTGGCTGTCTGTCCACTGAGATCGATCGCGCTGGCAGCCCCCATACCCACGACTGCGGCCGACTCGATGTAGAGATCCTGCTGCTTGCCTGCGCCCACGTCGGAAAGCACGACGGCGCCGGAAATGAGCCAGTTGGCGACGTCGAAGCGGCTCTGGATTCTGAGCTGCGTGGACGCCCCTGCCGCCGCTGCCGCCGGATCTGCGATGCGCGAGATCGATCGGGGAGACGTCGGGATCACGCCAAGCGTCACGGACCCATCGGCTACCAGGTGCCAGGCGCCTCCGTCCGTCTGCGGGATCGTGACCGCCTCATCATAGGTACCGCGCTTGACGAAGACGACGCGGTCCGCCGCGCTGCCACTCGCCGCGGCCGCAGCGGCAATGTCGGTGATGGCCGCCTGAATCGTGGTGTAAGGATTGGCCGCGCTGCCGTTTGGGGCCGAGTCGGTGTTGCTCGAGTCGACGTACCGCTCGAGGCCGAGAGCCTCCCGGCTATCGACCCTTGCCCACGCCGTCGCGCCATCGGTATTGCGCCAGGTCTCGCGGCCGTCTTCGGAGTAGGCGGACGATCCGATGATGCCGGTGACGGCCCCGCTCGGGTCCGCGTCGACGATGAGGATCTCGGTGTCGCCGAGGGGCTCGCGGTGTTTCACTGCCATCGGATCGCCCTCCTGATGCTACTACTAGGTCAGCGCCACGCCGTTGTTGCCCACGACGCGCCAGACCAGCGCTCCGCCGACCTGCGTGCCGATGAGCTGGAGCGTGTCGCCTGCGTTGCCGAAGGTCAGCGTGACCGAGCCCAGCACGTCGACGGCCGCGGCCGCCGTGACCACGATGTCGCCCACGTACACGTCGCAGACGAGGGTCAGCTGCTGGCCCGCGAAGGCCGGGATCGCGAGGGTGCGCGTCTCGGCTCCGGCCGACGTCATGAAGCACGCGCCGGACTGCACGACCGGGATCGCCAGGCCGTTGCCCGGATCGGCGATGTCGTCGAAGGTCGAGCTGCGGCTCCAGTTGGTGTCGCCGGCACCGACCTTGTGGTAGATGGCGTTGCCCAGATGGATGCACAGGTCACCAGTGGTGCCGGCGAGGCCGGCACCAGCAGTGGGGTCCGCGTCGACGATGGCGAGGCGGTTGCTGCCGCCGAGTGGTTGTTGGTCTACGATGGCCATTACTCATGCTCCTCGGCCGCGTCTCGCGGCCACTGACAGTGATCCGCGACTCACTCGAGACGCGACTAGGTGAGCGCGCAGCCGGAGTTGCCGGCGACGCGCCACGCGAGGGTGCCGCCGACCGTCATGCCGACGAGCTCGATCCAGTCCCCGGCCTGCTCCATCGTGATGATGGTGGAGCCAGGGATCGTGTCGACCGCAGAGGCCACGGTGATGACGCAGTCGCCCACGTACGTGTCGCAGTAGAGCTGGATGCGCTGGCACCGTATCACCGGGATGGCCAGCGTGCGCGTCTCAGCACCAGCCGTGACGATGGCGCAGCTCCCGCTCGCGGTGACCGGGATCGCCAGGCCGTCGCCGGGGTCCGCGATGTCGACCAGGCCGCCCGCGACGGAGGTGATCGCGGACTCGGAGAAGACGAGCGCCGTGGTGTCGGGGACGATGGCGCCGGCCGTGTCGAGCTGGTAGACCTTGCCCGCGCCCGCGGTGCCGGACTGCACCGGGATCAGCATCCCGTGCCAGAAGTGCTCGGCGAGCCTGCAGTCCATGCGGCGATGGAAGGCTGCCGGGCCGATGGTGACGATGCCGTTGTCCGCGCCTGCCGCCTGCGCCGTGAGCAGCACGTCGTCTCCGACGACACACGCCACGCCGTCAATGGTCTGCGCGCCCGCGCTCGCCAGGTTGGCCGTGGCCACGACCTTGACAGGCTGCTTCCAGAACCCTCGAGAATCGTTGAATCTTGCCGCCATGCTGCTGCTCCTTTCGGTGTCCGCTGCCGTTTCAAGTATAGGCGCCCTGGAATTCCAGAATCAACCGTGAATCACGGAAGGCTGCTGAGATCGCCAACGCGCAACGTCCGCCCGCCCCAGCCCTGGAAGTATCGGCCCTCCATCGTCTCCCATGCCGGCTCGCGGTCTTGGGTGAGCTCGATGATGCGGTCGACTGCCGCCGCCGGCGCCGCGTCCCATTTCGTCACCGTGCCCCAGTCGACGATGGAGGCGTGATTGGGCGGGTAGACGAAGCTGCCGCCGATGCTCGATGCCACGACGATCCGGTCAGCCGCTGCGGCTCCGCTCGAGGCCGAGTACATCTCCCCGGGTAGCGGGGTGCCAGCTCCGGCCCCCACCGTCCGGCTCATCGTCATCCCCTGCGTCATGCCGTAGCAGGCCGGGGCGACGCGCTGCCCGTAGGCCCAGAGCGTACCGCCCGTCCCCGCGATGGCAGGGTTGAAGTTGAGCCCGGTCACCGCGTATGGGCCGGTGCAGGCCGCCAGCCCCAGCTGGTCGATCGCCACGAGGTACTCCCGCAGCGGGGGCGGGGCGACGCCGGCCACGATGTCCGACGCGCTCCCGATCGTCGGCGTCCACTCGACCACGACGTAGCGCGGGTCAATGCGGCCGCTCGGAGCGACGGCGAGAGCGTAGATGATCTCCGGCGCCTTGGGGTCGAGCTTGAGAATGCGCGTCTGGTCTGTGTCGTCAGCCTGGAAGACAACGGGCGCGTGCTCGCTGCCCACCTGGCCTACCATGATCCGGCCGGTCCCGGCTCCGGCGTCAGCTGCTCGACAGTAGACGGTCACGTCGGTGTCGACCGAGACGGGACAGTGATAGGCCGCCAGCCCGATCCGCAGAACGTTGCTTTGCCCGGTGGAGGTGAAGCCGTAGGCGCCCAGCGCCGGGTTCTGCACGAAACTCCACAAGCACTGCCTGCGGTCCGCCTGGACGACGCGGAAATTCTCGGCGGCGCGGATGAAATACTCGGTGTGAATCGGCGCGTCCGCGGTGCCCACCTGGAGCGCCGCGTCGTCGTAGGCGATGAATCCGCTGGCCTTCGCTCCGCTGCTGATGCCGACTCGCTTCGCGGGCCAGATGCCGACGCTTTGCAGCTGGAGGTTGCCGGGGCCGGCCGAAAGCGTGATGCGGAGGAAGCGCGTCGTCGTCAGCAGGGCGAAGCTATGCGGGTCCCATGTGGTGGCCAATCCTGCCAGCGCGCCGGACGCCAGCGGGTACGCGCCCACCGCAACCCATGGCCCGCCGCCGGCGATGGCCTGCTCGATGTTGACGGTGCAGGTGCCGCCGGCGCTCGAGTGGATCCCGAGCATCGCATCGTAGGTGGTGGCGTCCGCGCTTGCGTAGGCGGGGACGATGATCTGCTGCGTGGGGGCGATGGTCATGACCGGGCAGCAGTTGACGAGGGCGGGTGAGTGCGTCGCGTAGTGCCAGTTGCAGCGCCTGAGCAGCGTGTGCAGCGGCTCGGGATCAGCGGGGATGTGGCCGAGCAGCTCGTTTGCGCTGACGAGCTCGAGGTCCGCAGGTATCGTTATCGCCACGAGGCCCCCGGCGTGTCGGTGTGCAGGTGGCGCGCCTGGGCAGCGTTGCAGCTGCCTCGGATCGGGATCGTCAGGTACCACTCGGCCGTGAGCACGGGAGCCCCGACGATGGCAGCCACGGTGAGCTCGGTGAGGCCGCCCACGAGGTCCACCGCCGAGATCGTGTAGCCATCGGTGGTGGCGTCGTCCGCGCTCGGCAGGTAGGCCACGAGCGCGAAGGGAGAGGCCGAGGCGAGGAAGGCGCCCATCAGATCGTAGTAGGCGCCCGGCACCCGGATCAGCACAGGTACAGCAGCGGTGCCGGTCCACGAGATCACCGGGGCAGACGGGGCGAGCGCGTACTGTGTGTAGGTCCCGGCGATGGCGATGGTCAGCGTCTGCGCGTAGTCGCGCAGCTTGACCTGGCGTCCGATGACGCGGGCCGGGCCGGTGTAGCCAGACTCCCCGGTGGCAGGGTCCCAGAGCAAGAAGTGATCGCTGTCGATCTGGATTGCGTCGCCGACCTCGACGTGCGCACCGCTGGCGTGCTGGAGCCACGGCACCACGTCGATCTCGAAGACTCGGACGCCCTTGGCATCCTCGAAGCGGCTCGCGGCCCATGCTCCCGCTGGCAAGCGAAGGTCCGCGTGCGGGATGCCTCGGACTGTCTGCGACCATTTCTGTGGCCCGACGCTGTGGAGTAGCACCGTGTCGTTGATCAGGATGGTGCCGTCGTCCCTGCCGGCGACCTCCTTGAGTTTGAGCTCGATGATGTTGGGCGATCGGGGCCGCGCCAGCTCGCGGACCGGGTTGCTGCCGCCTCCCGAAATGAGCAGGTCCGCGTCCGTGATGGTGAGCTCGGCGAGGCCCGTGTCAGCTAGGCTCGTCTGCACCACGGCGAGGTCGACGCTCGAACCGTCCGTGGCCTGCCTCGACACGATGCAGCGATCCGAGAGCGCGATGAGCCCGCCCCAGACGTCAGCGAAGCTCACGGCGTCGTCGACAAGAAACTCCTGCGAGGTGAGCGCCACGCTCCATGCGCCGTCCAACTCCGAGTCGAAGCTATCGCTGTCCACTGCGTCGAGGTCGTAGCCGGTCTCGCGGCTCCCGGTGTCGTAGGTCGGATCATTGTCGCCGCGGCCGCTCGAGTAGAGCATCACGCGCATCAGATCGCGCGGTACGCCGGGGCCGACCTTGGATGCGAAGGTCACGTCGAAGTCGTCTACCGACCCCTCCATGGCGTCGGCCACAAACTGCGCGAGATCGGCCTGGTTGGGCGCGAGGTAGAGCTCAATCTCCCCACCCTGGCCCGCGACCTGCTGCAGCGACTCGTACTCGAAGGCAAGCTCATTGTCTCCGAGCTTGCAGACGATCCACCCTGTCGCCGGGAGCAACGAGAAGTCGCCATCATCGAGCGTGACGAGCAGCGAGCCGATGGATGCGTCCGCCGTGCAGCGGAAGTTGGTTTTGATCCATCCGACGTCGGGCGTCTGGTAGGCCGGCTGCTGCGTCGCGATCCCCGTCGAGTAGAAGCCGTGGACCTGCTGCCACGAACTCGTGAGGTTGGAGACCGGGATCACGCTGCCAGTCGAGACGCTGCAGCTCCCGACGTACCAGAGCTCCCATTCCGCGCTGATGCTCTTGGGGCCGGCGAGGTAGCCGTCGACCCGCGACCACTTCGCGCCCGTCTTGACGTAGGTCGACTCCGTCGGCCCGATGAGCGCCGTCACCGTCGCCCACTCCTGCTCAATGAGCGTGCGCGCCTCGGACAGTCGGATCACCGTGCCGGGCGCCAAAGCCTGGAATGGGAGCAGGTCGAACTCGGTGGTGGCCGGAACGCCCGTCGGCACGTCGAACTGGATCCAAAGCTTGATTGCCCAGTCGGGATCTACGGTGACCTCGGGGTCCGCAACGAGCTGCCAGCGCCCGGTGCCCGAGGCCTTGGCGCCGACCTGCTCCGTGAGGCGCCGCTCCTGCGACCGGCAGGAGAGCGTCCAGCCGTCGCGGTGCCCGGTAGGGTCCGTCTGGACGTGGCCGCGCCAGACCATCGCCGCGCCGTCGAGCAGGTCGGCCCCCTGCACCACGCCGTATGGGTCGACAGGCACCGCCCAGAGCTCGACGATGCGGCCCCGCCAGAAGAGCGGCGCGTCCGTCACCCACGTCGCGATGCTGCTGTTGACGTCCCAGTCGTAAGCTCTCCAATCGCCGTTGGGGCTGCCCCTGGTGAGCCCGTCGAAGCTCGTGGCGCCGGCCTTGAAGGCGTAGCCGATGCTCTCCCGGCCGATGTAGACGACGCCGCTGGCAGGCCAGCCGGACGAATCCACGACGGCCATCGTGCCAGCGGCCGAGTATGCGAGCGTCGACGTGAGCGACGTGATGAGGGCTGGGCGCCGGAAGTAGGCCTTCGTGACGGCGTTGCGTTGGATGTGGAAAGTCATGTCGTAGGACTTGCCGACGCCCGTGCGATCGTCGACCTGCGCGCCGAGCTTCGCCGAGTCGTCGACCACGAGCGACGGGTCGGCCGTGTAGCCTACCGGGTCCACCGCCCCCGTGTCCCGCTCGACGAAGATGCTCGGCATCCCCTCGACACGCAGCGCGTAGAGGATCTGCCAGCCGTATGGCAGCCCGCCCGTCACCGCTGCCCAGTTGGCCGTCGTCATGGGGCCACCGACCCTACCAGCGACACGATGGTATCGGAGTCCGAGCTGCCGAGCCGCTGCGTCTCGATGAGCTCGTACGGGTAGACGTCGAGCGCCCCGCTGAGGTTGGCGGCCGAGTAGAGCCCGGCCACGTAGCCGCACGGGTAGGCGATGAGTCGCGACACGAAGAGCGGACCGTCGAGGAGATCATCGGCCTGCGTCGACCGCATGAGCACGGAGATCCGTGTCAGGTACGTCCGGTAGTGGACGCGCGACGACACGCGGCCCCAGCGATAGCGCCTGGTGTCCGTCTCCTCGGCGGCCCACGGCGGCTCGTAGTCGACGTTGACCGGATTGGCGATGGCCCGCGGCGTCAGGTCGCTGCGGTAGATCGCCGCCCCCGTCAGCACGGCGACCGAGAAGCCGAGCGCCGCTGGCAGGCTCCCTTGGAGATCGATCTCGCATGGCACCGAGCACGCCAGGATCACCTGCTGGCTCGACGCCCATGAGAAGACGTAGACGCCGGCCAGCCCCGCCTCGGCCGTCGCAGCGCCCGCCCAGTACGTCAGCGCGTCCGACACCGTCATGTCGCTGGGAAGCGTGAACGTGAACCACGGGACGCCCTCGCGCACCCGGATCGTGCGGAGCGATGGAAGGTCCGAGTAGAGGTAGCTCTCGATCTGCGGAGGCGCTATGGGCATGAGACCGCCTCCATCGTCACGCGGTAGATCGGCATCTGCGCCCTCGACCTGTCGACGCGGCCGAGGCAGACGGAGACCCACTCCTGCGTTGCGTGGCGCCACACCTGCGCGGTGCGAGGATCGCTGGACGCTGCCAGGGCCTCCCCTAGCGCGGCGGCCTGGGCCTCATCGCAGAGCGCCTCGACCGATGGCATGCGGAGCGAGTAGGCCTGGCTGTCGACCACGAAGGCCCCGGCCCTCGAGAAGCCGCCCGGCCCCACCACGCGCGGCGTCCAGTCCCCGACGTCGGTGACGCAGTCCACCGTGCTCGGGATGCCGGTGACGGTGTAGATGCTCAGCAGGCCCTGCTGCACCACCGGCCAGTCGAGGAGCGCGCGGAGCTCCGCGTCGGCATTGTACGTCGAGCCGACGGTGGCCCGGAGCGTCAGCCCTAGCCACGGGCGCCGGTCCTCTCGGATCGAAATGGTGTAGCTGATGCCACCGAACCACGGGCGGCCCGCGTCGTTGATCCACGCCTCGAGCTCGTCGCTGGCCTCGAGCGCGGTCATGACGTCCACCGACGGAACCCACGTCGCGTTGCCGAATCCGGTCACGACCTGGAGCGACGCCGAGGCCCAGCCCGCGACGGAAATGGCCAGGCCCTTGCTCACGCCGCCTTCCCGTCGAAGCCGGTCCCGGCGTTGCTCCGGCTGATGACGTCGAGCTGCGTCGCGACCTCCTGCGGCGTGCCGCCGATGACAGCAGCCGGGGAGTTGATGTTGATGACGGTGCGAGCCCCACGATCCGCCCCGCCTGGTGGAGCCTGCGCAGTGGTGCGCCGCATGCCCGCGGATGCACCGCCCCCCGATGACGCTTTCTTGCCGGCCGAGCTGTCACCGGCCGCGGCGAAGTAGAGCGCCGCCGCGATGGCGTGCATGGCTCCGCCCGCGTAGTCCTCGAGCGCGAAAGACGCGGCCGATGCTGCCGTCTCGATGAGGCCCATGATGATGGCTTGGGCCTGCTGGTCAGAAATGACGGCAGCCGTCAGCCTGGCCGACACCGAAACCGCGGAGTTGATCGCGGCCGCCTGCGCCTTCGACCCCTTCTCAAAGGCCCCGGACAAGAGCGCCACCGTATCCGCGATCTCCTGGCCGCTCTCCCCGACCGCCCCGGCCATGCGGCCGAAGGCCGCTAGCGCCTCGTCCTGCGATGCTGCTGCGCGCTGGGCGGCGTCCGCGATCATGTCGTAGGCCGCGGCGATGGCGGCTGCATTCTCGTCCGCCTCAGCGCCGAGGTTGAGTTTCTGCTCCTCCTCGCCGCTCACGTACCCAGCGCCGGCCGCATCGGAGATAGCGCCGCGCTTCCGCTCGCCTTCCGTCGGACCGAGCCCGAGGGCCTCGCGCGCTGCCGTGCGGGCTGCGACGGCCTGGTCCAGTTCTTTCTCGCCGATCTCGAAGAGGCGCTCCTCGCGCCGGACGCTCTCCTCCTGGATGCGCGACATCTCGTAGAAGAGCGTCAAGCGCTCCTGCGCGATGCGATTGAAGAAAACCTCGGAATCAATGCGCTTTTTCGCCCGCTCCTCGGCCAGCGCCTCGAGCCGGAGCGCTGAGTCTAGGTGCGCCAGCCGCTTCCGATCCTCGTCCGTCAGCTCGCCCTTGAGCCGCAGCTGCAGCTCGAGGAGCTTGCTCTCGTCCTCGGTGCCTAGCGTCTCGGCGCGCTTGCGACGGCCGCCTCCGCCTCCGCCGCTGCGTGGCTTCATCGCCTTGGCGGACTCAACAATCATCTGGCCGTTGAGCAGCCCCAACAGCTCGCGGTTGAGATCCACGAGCCGTTTGGCGTCCGCCACGTTATCGCGGCTCAGCTTCGCCTTCTCGGCCTCGATGACCTTAATTCGGACTTGAAGGTCCGAAATACCAGCAAGGTGTCGAAGGGACAGCTCCTGCGCGTCGATCTGCAGCAGCTGCACGTCGAGCGCCTCCGTGGCAGCATCGGCAGCGCGCTCCTCGAATCGAATCCGGTAGGCGACGTCCTGGGTCGCGGCCTCGGCCACCGTCGCGAGCTCCTCGCGGATGTCGAGCTGCTCTTTCAAGAGCTGGCTGTAGGCGCGCTCCATCTCCGACACGACGTTGATGCCGCGCATCACGCGCGCGGCTTTCTCCTCATCGGTGCGGTTGAGGACCGCGAGCAACTTGCGCTGCCGCTCGAGCGACTCGACGACGGCGTCCTCTTGCGCCTTGCGCACCGCGGCGCCGGCCCGGCTCTTCTCGCCCTCGGTGGCCGTCCTGTGGAGCGACGCTGCGAAGGCATCCATCGCCGCTGCGCTTCGCGTTGTCTGCGCCTCCAACGAGAAGAGATCCGCCGTGCTCGCGTTGACGATCGCGTTGAGGTTTTCCGCGAAGGTCGTGCCACCGAAGACCGCCTCGCCAAGCGCCTTGACCGCGAGGAGCGCTGGCCCTGCTGCGATCTCTAGGTAGCTGCCATAGGCTGACGCCAGGGTCTCGATGGGGCCCGCGGCCCGTAGCGTCTCGCCTGTCGTCTGCTGCAGCGCCCGTTCCATCGCGTTGAGCTGCGTCTCGACGATGCCCAGCTCCTCGAGCGCTCCGACTGCGACGCGGGAAAAGCCGGCCTTGAACTGGTCGCCAAAGTTTTCCCAGGCGTTGCCCAGCCTCTGCACCGACGCGGTCTGCGAGTTGAGGAGGTCGACGTTGACGTTGGACGCTTCGAGCTTCTCGAGGGCCACGGCCATGAGCCCGGCCTTTTTTTCCGCTGCCGTAAGCTCGCTCGAGAACTTGCCCGTCGTTTCCGTTGCCCGCGCCGTCGCCTCTGATAGCCGGATCTGCAGGCCGAGGTTGTCGAGGATCTGAGGCGACTCGCGCGCAAGCCCGGTGGTGAGCGACTGGGTCAGGAATCCGACGTCCTGCCCGGTGCGCAGCGCTGTCTTCGCGACGGCCTCTAGCGCACGATCGATCTCGTCGAGCGGGATGCCAAAGCTCTTGAACATCGCGGCCGACTTCACGATCTCCTTGTCCGAGATCATCCCCGCGCTGCTCTTGCGGACCTTGTCCATGGTGGCGCCGAGCCCCGCCACGTCCTTCTCGAGAATTCGCATCTGGTCGCTGAGCATGGCGCCGCTCTTGACCCACTCGCCCACCGATGAGAAGGCGTCGGTCACCGTGCGCACGCCAGCGGCCACCAGGCCGAGCTTGCCGAGCGCGGCCCCAGCCGCCGTCTTGAAGCCCGCGAAGCTCTGCGACCCGGCGGACATCGCCCGCGCGATCGCGCTACCGGACCGCGTGGCCGACGCCTCGAGTTGCTTCAGGTCGGTCCCGGCCGCCTTGATGGTGGCGCTCGCCTTGTTGTCGCCGGTCAGCGTGATCCTGATGCTGACCTGTCCACTCGTCAGCGCCATGACGTACCGCCTAGCCGGGGTTGAGCTTGCGACCCTTGCGCTCCGACTCCTCGCGCATGTGCTGGTCCATGGCCGGGACGAGCGCCTCGAGCGCGTCGACTACCCATGCCGCGTACCGATGCGGCCAGCCCGCCAGCTGGCTCGCGTGGCGCGAGTTGTAGAGGCCCACGATGTACTGCCACCATGGCTCGCGCACGAGCCGGTTGGGGCACCGCGGCCAGTAATCGTACCCGCCGGGGGCGGCCAGGAAGTCGGTCCGCTCGCAGGCCGAGCACGGGGAGCAGGTCAGATGGTACAGCCCCGACAGCCGCGTCTGGTCGACCTCCCACGCGGCAAGCTGTCTCCATCGGTTCTGCCTCCAGTCGCGGATGCCATCATCCGTCAGCGAGTCGCTCGTAGGCTCGAAAGTAACGCCCCTGGCTCTCCTGCGGATCCTCGCCGCTGCTGATGGCCAGGATGAAGCGCCCGA
>Ga0307379_10002098_pt1 | contig 30010 bp, 25 predicted proteins | sample UN2MG_FD_202237 | JGI IMG/M metagenome (GOLD analysis project Ga0307379, IMG submission 202237) | Soil microbial communities from Risofladan, Vaasa, Finland - UN-2 | ecosystem: Environmental > Terrestrial > Soil > Coastal area > Acid sulfate soil | place: Finland: Risofladan, Vaasa | collected...
CTCGCGCTCGCTTATCGGATACCGCAGCGAATTCCTCACCGACACCAAAGGCACGGGCATCATGAACACGTACCTGCACGGCTACGAGGAATATCGCGGCGAATTCTCGTCGCGCCTCACCGGCTCACTCGTGTCCGACCGCCAAGGCACCGCCGTCGGCTACGCCCTCTACAATCTTGAGCCGCGCGGATCGCTCTTCACCGTGCCAAACGATCCGGTCTACGAAGGAATGATCGTCGGCGAGCACAACCGCGATAACGACCTCAACGTGAATCCCTGCAAGGAAAAGAAGCTCACAAACATGCGGGCGTCCGGTTCCGACGAGCGCCTCCAGCTCACCCCCGTGGTGCCCATGACGCTCGAAAAAGCAATATCTTTCATCAAGGACGACGAGCTCGTGGAAGCCACACCAAAATCCATCCGCCTGCGCAAAACCATCCTCCCCGCACTCCAGAGGATGCGCGCCGCGCGCGAGAGATAGCACAACTCGCACGTGGCGGAGCGCCAGGCGTGCGGCCGCCGATAGCCTCCGCTCGCCATATTCCATATGCCATATTCCATATGCCATATTCGTGCTGCCTCTTTCTTCTTGTTTCAATAGCCGGTTCATCCTATAATCACCGGCTGTTTCAACCGGAGGCAAACCATGCGATTCTCTCTGAACGGTTCGGATTGGCTGGTGCAGGGCTGGGTTCCGCAGGAATGGGAACTGGTGGGCATAAGGCAGCTCGTAACGGCCAACCTCGACATCGGCAAGATGCTCCACGGCGAGACGGGCCTGCTCAAGGCCACTGTGCCCGGATGCGTGCAGGCCGACCTGCTGCGAAATGAAATCATCGAAGACCCATACATCGGGTTCAACTCGCGCAACTGCGAATGGGCCGCTCACCGCAATTGGCTCTACCAGAAAACATTCGCGCTGCCAGCCGCGATGGCGGGCAGAAAGTTGCGGCTGATCTTCCACGGCATCGACTACAGCGCCCGCGTATGGCTGAACGGCACGCTGCTCGGCCATCACAAGGGCACGTTTGTGCCAGCCGAGTTCGATGTAACCGCCGTTGCCAGAATCGGCGCCGAGAACAGCCTCTACGTCATGATCGATCCCGCACCCGACGAGCCGGCGCAGGTGGGCTACTCCAACCAGGTGAAGTGCCTGAAGCCGCGATTCTCCTACAAGTGGGATTTCACAACACGCCTGGTGCAGCTTGGCCTCTGGGACGACGTGGAGATCGCAGCCACCGGGCCGGCTCACATCGACAGCATTTACATCCGCCCGACGCTTGCCGGCGGCAAAGCCACCGTGAGCGTTCAGACAACGCTGACATCCGGTTCGGCAGCCGACGTGCGGCTGCGCGTGCGGCTTGCATCCGGCGGCGAGACGGCGGCCGAGGGCGACTCGGCGGCGGCCTTGCAGATCGGGCAAACCGTTTCCACCATCGAGCTGCCTATCGATGAGCCCAAGCTGTGGTGGCCGAACGGACTTGGCGAGCAGCCTCTATACATCGCCGAGGTGCAGGTGTTGGGGCCGGACGGCGGCGAATGGAATAGCTCCTCGACGACCTTCGGCCTGCGCGAAATCACGATGGTGCAGAATGATAACGCGCCGCCGGGCGCCGATCCGTACACGATGGTCGTCAACGGCCGCAAGGTTTTCCTGAAGGGCTGGAATTTCGTGCCGGTGGACCACCTCTACGGCCTGCCCAACACCGAGAAATACGAGTGGCTGGTGGAGCTCGCCCGCCGCGCAAACGTGAATATCCTGCGCGTGTGGGGCGGCGGGATCATCGAGAAGCAGATATTCTACGACCTCTGCGACCGCGCCGGGCTGCTCGTATGGCAGGAGATGCCGCAGTCGAGCTCGGGGTTGTCGAACGACCCGCCTGCGGGGGCCGAATTCCTGGCCACGCTGAAAGCGACGGCGATATCGGCGCTGAAGCGGCGGCGAAATCATCCCTGCCTCGCCATCTGGTGCGCCGGCAACGAGCTGGCCGACGGCCTGAAGCCGCTGTCTATCGAGCATCCGAACCTTGCCGCAATAGCCGAGGCGGTGCGCGAGGAGGCACCGCATCTCGTGTATCGTCCTACCTCGCCATACGGCCCGGCGTACGATCCCTCGCCGCAGAGATTCGGAACCGGCGTGCATCACGACGTGCACGGTCCGTGGAAATACCAGGGTGTGCAAGGCCACTACGAGTTGTTCAACGGCCTCGACTGCCTTCTGCATTCGGAGTCGGGCGCGGAGGGCTGCGCGTGCGTGGAATCGATCCAGCGCTGCATGGGGGGTATGAAGGCGTGGCCGCCCGACAAGACGAACCGCGCGTGGGTGCACCACGCGGGCTGGTGGGTCAACGCCGACGTGATCGAAGAGCTCTTCGGCAGCATTGCCGATATCGAGTCGTTCGTGATGGCCACGCAGTTTATGCAGGCCGAAGCGCTGCGTTACGTGATCGAGTCGAACCGCCGCCGGAAGTTCCAGTGCAGCGGCAGCATGCTGTGGCAGATGAACGAGCCCTGGCCCAATGTGAGCGCCACGACGTGCGTGGACTACTACGGCGTGCCGAAGCCCGCGTACTATTTCGTGGGCCGCGCGTGCCGGCCGCGGCATGTGTCGCTGAAGTACGCCCGGCTCGACCAGTCGCCCGGCAGCGCGTTCGATGCCGAAATCTTCGCTCACAATGCCCTCGGTGCAGCCGACGCCGCCGTGACATGCAAAATCTACGACGTGAAGGGCGAGATGCTTTTCAGCGATACGCGGAGTATCGCCCTGCCCGACAACGCCTGTGTGCCGGTTTCCAGGATCAACTGGCAGATCGGCCCCGGCATCGATCTTTTCATCGTGCGGCTGGCACTCGTCGTGGCCGGGCAGCAGGTTTCGTTCAACGAATACATCTTCCCCGTCGGCGGCAACCCGCCGCTCTCGCCGCTCGTAAACCAGCAAGACGCTTGGATCGAGCACGATGGCTTCACGCCGACTGATGGTGGAATGCTGCTGCGCTTGGTCAACACGGGCAGTGCGGCGTCGCTGATGACGACCATCGAGCCGAACCCGTACACGAAGCTATACGTTGAGGACAACGTGCGCACGCTGCTGCCGGGCGAGAGCGAGCAGTTCAGGCTCGTGATGAGCGCTCCGCCCGAAAACGTTTCGTGCTCGTGGGTGAATGTGAAGGCCCTGAACGGCATTCCGCTGGCAATCGGCATCTGACCGGCAAACAACACGCATCGAGGAGAAAAAGGATGATACCTGTTGGCACGCAGTATTACCGTCCGCCCGCCCCAAAGGCGGAATTCTGGGAGGCGGACTTCAAGCTCATGGAAAAATGCGGATTCAACACCGTTCGCGGCTGGGCGATGTGGAGCTGGCTGAATCCGAAGGAAGGCGTGTACGACTGGGCCGACGTAGACCGCCTGCTCGATCTCGGACGGAAGCACGGCATCGGCGTGATCCTGCTCATCAACATCGAATCGTCGCCGTCGTGGCTTCACAAGAAGCATTCCGAGATGGTCTACGTAAACAAGAACGGCCGCAGCTATCCACCGCAAACCGTGCACAACACTGCCGTTGGCGGCTTTCCCGGCCAGTGCCTCGATTACCCCGAGATCAAAGGAGCCGCCGCCGATTTCATAACGAACCTCGTGAAGCATTGCAGCGGGCATCCTGCCCTGCTCGGCTGGGAGCCGCACAACGAGCCGTTGATCGAGCCCGCCCGCTACTCGCACGAAATCTTCTGCTATTGCCCGCAGAGCATCCAGGCCTTCCGCGGCTGGCTGAAGAGGAAATACAAGACCATCGGGAAACTGAACGACGTGTGGAAGCGGAAGTTCAACGACTTCGACGAGGTGATCCCGCCGTACGAGCTGGGCAGCTTTGCTGACTGGATGGACTGGCGGATGTTTGCCATCGACGGCCTTGTGGCGCAGGATGCGTGGCGCATCGGGCTCATCCGCGAAAACGACCCCAAGCACCCGGTGCTGATGCATTCGCGCGGCGGCGGCGACCGGCGCGACATCCCCTGCGACGGCACCGACGACTGGCGGCTGGCCGCACTGGCCGACAAGTTCGGCTACGCGAACTTCCCGCAGGGCAAGACGATCTTCGAGCACGTTTTTTCAGGCGACATCTGCCGCTCCGCCGCGCAGGGCAAGGAGTTTTGGATGCACGAGCTGCAATCCGGCCCCTTCGGCATCGGCTTGCAGCGAAACAATCCCTTCTTCGCGTTCCTCGGCGAAAAGAAGCTGGACGTTGACGTTGCCGCGCGGCTTGACGAAGTGGGCGACGTTACGGCCGACCGCCTCGCGATGTGGTCGCTCATCCCGTTCTCGCAGGGCGCAAAGGGGCTGCTCTACTGGCAATTCCGCACCGAGCAATTCGGCACCGAGTGCGGCTTCAACCTCGTAAACCTCGACGGCACGCCCACGCCCCGCCTCGAAATGGCAAAGCGCCTGGCCGGCTTCATAAAGCAAAACGAACCGCTGCTGTCGGCCGCACGCCCGCCGCAGTCGAAGGTGGCCATCGGCTATTCCGTGGCAAACGCCCTGATGACGCATTTCGCCGAAGGAAACGTGAACGCATACCTCGCCGCATACCTCGGCGCAAACCGCGTGCTCCAACACATCGGCCACCAGATCGACGTAGCCCGCATCGACGCGAGCAACTTCAACGACGACCTGAGCAAGTACGACGTGCTCGTGCTGCCGCTGCCGATCTTCTCCGATGCCGCCACCGCCGATAAGCTCACGCGTTTCGTAAAGAACGGCGGCACGCTCATCAGCGAAGCATCGTTTGCCGAATACGACGATACGTTCTTCTCGAGCGACCGCGTGCCGGGCATGGGGCTCGACAAAGTCTTCGGCTGCCACCGCGAGATCATCTCGACGCGCAACGACATCATGATCCGATATCGCGGCCTGCCCGTGCCGTCGCGGTTCTACGAAGAAATCCTCATACCCGACGGCGGCGAGGTGGCGGGCACATATGCCGACGGCCGCCCCGCTGTAGTGGCAAATTCATTCGGCAAGGGCAAGGCCGTTTACTTCGGCACAAACGTGCTGATGGACTACATCTTCAACGAAGACGAGAACTTCAGCGCGGTGATGGCCGACTTGACCTCCGGCGTGCAGCGGTTCGCCCGGATCGACAACCGCCTGTGCCTCGTGCGGTGGCTGCAGGCGAAGGACAGGCGGCTGGTGTTCCTGTTCAACGGCACACCGCGCGATGCTGCCTGCACGCTCACGCTCGATTGCGAGGCAAAGCGCGCGACCGACATCTTCAACGAGGAAGACGTGAAGTTCGACGTGCACAGCGGCACCTCGCGAAAGATGTTTTACCTGAAACCGTACGCTGCAAAAGTGATCAGAATCTGAAGCAACGCCAAGACGAAAGAAAACCCGGGGCCGGCAAAATCAGCGCACCGGGTTTTTTTGCGCGAACTTTGCGCAGCCGTTGCGTTGTTTACAATGGAAGAACAGGCTGCTCGAAAGGAGGGACCATGACTGTCAGCAACATTATGGAACGCGATATAAAATGCTGCGGCCTCAGCGATACGATCCAGGCCTGCGCCAAGACGATGGCGCAAAACAAGATCGGCTTTCTACCCGTTGTAGGCGCAAGCGGCGAGCTGGTGGGAACGATCACCGATCGCGATATCGTTCTGCGTGCGGTGGCCACGGGAAAAGGCCCCGACTGCAAGGTGCAGGACGTGTATTCCGACAATCCGGTGCACGTGACGGAGGATTCGGATATTTCGGAAGCCGAGGAACTGATGGCCGAAGGACACATCCGGCGGCTGGTCGTAATCAACGGCCAGCACAAGCCGGTCGGCGTCATTTCGCTCTCCGACATCGTGCGCAACGAGAAGGACTCGAAGCGGCTGCACGAGTCGCTGATCCGGATAATGGAAAAAACGTCGGCGGAACGCACCGTGGAGGAAGTTCCCGTCGAAGTGCGCGGATAAAAGCTCTGGCTGGGACTTTGGATGCATCATTTCGGATATCGCCGAAAGGCCCTCTGAAATGGTGCATCCATTTTTTTCGGAAGCTATTTCACGTGCCAGCATCGCACATCATGGCCCGGCGACACCTCGACCACCGGCGGCAGCTCGCGCGCGCAGCACGCTTCCGCCTGCTGGCAGCGCGACTCGAACGGGCAGCCCGGCTGCACGTTCGCGGGCGACGGCACGCTGTCCTTCAATATGATGCGGCTGCTCTTCACGTTGGGGTCCGGCACCGGCACCGCCGAAAGAAGAGCTAGCGTGTAGGGATGGCACGGATTATCAAACAGCGCCGCTTTCGGCGCCACCTCCATTATCCGGCCCAGATACATCACCGCCACGTGATCGCTGATGTGCTTGACCACCGCCAGGTCGTGTGCGATGAAAAGGTACGACAGATTGAACTGCTGCTGCAGGTCGCGCAGGAGGTTGATGATCTGCGCCTGCACCGACACGTCGAGCGCCGACACCGGCTCGTCGCACACGATGAATTCGGGATTGAGGGCGATAGCCCGCGCGATGCCTATGCGCTGGCGCTGCCCGCCGCTGAACTCGTGCGGATACCGCCGCCACGCATCCGCCGGCAGCCCCACCGTCTCCAGCAGCTTGCACACGCGGTCGATGCGCTCGCCGCGCCCGAGCTGCGGCTCGTAGATCGATATGCCCTCGCCCACGATCCGGCCCACCGTAAACCGTGGATTCAGCGAGCCTACCGGGTCCTGAAATATGAGCTGCATGTGCCGGCGCAGCGGCCGCATCGCGCTCGACGGCAGATTCGTGATCTCGCGCCCCCGGTAAAACACGCGGCCGCCGGTTGACTTCTGCAGGTTCAGGATCGTGCGGCCCGCGGTAGTTTTGCCGCAGCCGCTTTCGCCTACCAGACTGAAGCATTGCCCCTCTTCGATGCTGAAGCTGATGCCGTCAACCGCGCGCACGTGGCCCACCACGCTGCGGAACACGCCGCGGCGGATCGGGTAATACTTCTCCAGGTTTTCCACTTTCAGCAGCGTCATAACCTCAATTCCCGCTCCTGCCGGCCGATGCTTCCCAGCAGCGCACGATGTGCCCGGGCTGCAGCTCTACGGTCGGCGGCATTTCGCTGCGGCAGCGATCGGTTGCCTTCGGGCAACGCGGATTGAACGGGCAGCCCGGCGGCTTGTGCGAAGGATCGGGCACGTTTCCGCTGATCACGTGCAGGCGCTCCGCGGTGCTCGTCGTTTTCGGAATGGATTCCAGCAGCCCCTGCGTGTATGGATGCAACGGCGACGCGAACAGCGGCCGCGTGGCCGCCTGCTCCACTATATGCCCGGCATACATCACCGCCACTTCATCGGCCGTTTGGGCCACGATGCCCAGATTGTGCGTCACCAGCAGCACCGACATGTCGGTGCCCTGCCGTATCTCCTCAAACAGCTCCATTATCTGCGCCTGGATCGTAACGTCGAGCGCCGTGGTCGGCTCGTCTGCTATCAGCAGCTTTGGGCTGCACGCCAGGGCCATTGCTATCATCACGCGCTGCCGCATCCCGCCCGAAAGCTGGTGCGGATACTCATCGGCCCGCTGCTCGGGCGCGGGGATGCGCACGCGCCGCAGCAAATCCACCGCACGCGCCCACGCCTCTTTCTTCGCCACCGCCTCGTGGTTGCGGATCATCTCCACGATCTGGTATCCCACGGTGAAAACCGGATTGAGGCTGCTCATCGGCTCCTGAAAGATCATGGCGATCTCTCGGCCGCGCACGCGGCGCATATCGTCCGGCGGCAGCGAAAGAAGGTCCACCCCGTCAAAGACGATCCGGCCGCGCACGATCTTTCCGGGCGGCGACGGTATCAGCCGCATTATGGAAAGCGACGTGGCGCTCTTGCCGCAGCCGCTCTCGCCCACGAGGCCAACGGTCTTGCCGCGCGGCACCGCGAGGTCCAGGCCTTCCACCGCCTTCGATGGCCCCCCCTCGAGGAAGAAATACGTGTGCAGATCGCTGATCTCGAGCAGCGGCGGCTTGTTGCAGGCGTCAGATTTTGCCAAACTCTTTCCCCACAAGCTGCGACTTCGGATCGAAGGCGTCGCGCAGGCCGTCGCCCAGGAAGTTGAACGACATCACGGTCAGGAATATGAACACGCCCGGGAGGAGTATCCAAGGGTGCGACTGAATATGAACCACGGCCATCGCCTCGCTCAGCAGGTTTCCCCAGCTTGCGTAGGGGTCCTGGATGCCGAGCCCCAGCAGGCTCAACGACGACTCGCCGAGGATGTAGCCCGGGATCGACAGCGTGATCGATACTATCGCATACGAGAGCGTTTGCGGCAGGATGTGATGCGTGATGATTTTGAAATCGCTCTGGCCGATGGCGCGTGCCGCCTCCACGTACTCCTGCGAGCGCACCGAGAGCACCATGCCGCGCACCACGCGGGCCATGCCCGCCCAGCCGATGAAGCTCATTATCACCACCAGCATGAAATATATCTGCACCGAGCCCATCTCCATCGGCAGCGACGCCCGCAGCGCCAGCAGCAGGAAAAAGCTGGGTATCATCATCACCATCTCGCAAATTCGTTGCACCACATTATCGACCGGGCCGCCATAATAGCCCGACACCCCGCCGACGAGCATCCCGATAGTAAACGATACGGCCACCCCGGCAAGCCCGATGGACAGCGAAATGCGGCCGCCATAAACGATCCGCGAAAAAAGATCGCGCCCGCGAACGTCCGCCCCGAACAGGTAGAACCGTGCCGGTTGGTCCACGCCAAACAGCCGCACGCGCGTCGGAATGAAGCCGAGAAGCCGGTGCTCGTCGCCCTTCGCGAAGAGCCGGATCGGGTAGCGCTCGGTCTTGTCTTCCACCCACACCTGCCGGTAATACTCGTCGCGTTCGTAGCTCATCCGGTAGATGAACGGCCGGCACGTGTTTCCTTCGGCGTCGAAGATTCGGATGCGCGCGATGCTGGGCGGCATGTGGTTCAGATCGCGGCCCTCGTTGTCGAAATGATAAGGAGCGATGAAATCTGAGAATACGAAGCACGTGAGGTACAGCAAGCCCAGCACGTAAAGCCCCGCCATGGCAAGGCGGTGCTTGCGCAGCTTTTTCAGCGCCAGGCGGCTCAGGCTCAATGATTGTTGTGTTTCTTCCGCCATATCAGTCGTATGAAATCCTCGGGTCGGCTATTGCGAGCAGCACGTCGGCGATCAGGTTTCCCACGATCAACATTACGCCGCTGATCATCAGCGAGCTCATCACGAGAAAAATATCCTGCGACTGCACGGCCTCGAGCATGAGCGAGCCGAGGCCGGGATAGCTGGTGATGATTTCGGTGAGGGCTACGCCGCTGAGCAGCCCGGAGAATTCGTAGCCGAAGATCGTGACCATCGGGTTGATGGCGTTTCGCAGCGCGTGGCGGTTTATCACGCGGCTTTCGGGCAGGCCCTTCGCCCGCGCGGTCGTCACGTATTGCATCCGCAGCACTTCGAGCATGTTGCCGCGCATCAGGCGCTGCATGCCCGCTAGCGAGCCGGTTACAATCACGATTATGGGCACCACCATGTGCTTGGCAAGGTCGATGATCTTGCCCGCAAACGTCATCATGTCGAAATCGTCCGACGTCAGCCCGCCGATCGGCAGCCAGCCGGTGAGCGACACGAGGTACAGCAGCAGCAGTGCCAGGAAGAAACTTGGCAGGCTCATTCCGATGAACGATATGAACGAGAGTATCTTGTCGCCGAGGCTGTACTGGTGGACGGCGCAATATGTGCCAACCGGCACGGCCACCGCCCACACCAGGATCAGCGAAGCCACCGACAGCAGCAGAGTGTTGCCCAGACGGCCGGAGATGACGTTGAACACCGGCTGCTTGTGCACAAACGAGTAACCCAGGTCCAGCCGTATGCGTTTTGGCGCCCAGCCCTTCAGCCAGCCCGAAAAGCCGGCCTTCGGAGCCGCCTGCTCCGCTTCCGACGGCCACTCGAGGAAGAGGTTCTTCATCCAGAAACCGTACTGCACTATGAAGCTGCGGTCGAAGCGGTACTCGTGCTCCATCCGTTGCAGCTCCGAGCGCGAGAACCGGTGGTCGGCGCGGTACGGGGCCAGCACGTCGCCCTTGGGCAGCCTGATGATGCCGAATGTTACCAGCGACATCACAAGGAGCAGCGGAATCGATATGAGAAGTCTGCGTACAATATATGCGGTCATCTATTTGTTCTGGAGATGCTCCGTTTGGCTCACGGATTGCCTGGCCGCCATGCGGCGCTCACTTCCAATAGATGCGGTCGACGTCATGCATGGCGCCGGCGTAGGCGGTGGGATGAATGTTTCCCAGCCCATTGCGGATCGCTTCCACGCGTTTCGGGAGCACCGTGTAGATGAACGGAAGCTTTGTAGCCGCAATCACCTGCCACTCGTCATACAGGGCCTTCCTCTTCTGCGGGTCCAGTTCCTGCACGCCCTGGTCAAAGATCTGGTCGATGCGAGCTTCCCAGTCGGTCGAAGGCTTTTCCTGTTTCGGAAACCACATGTGCGTATGGCCTGTGGAGTGCCACACGTTCCGGCCGAAATGCGGCTCCGGTCCGCCCGTCAGGCCCAGGATCATCGCCTCCCAATCATAGTTGCTGTCCAGCTTGCTCACGAGCATGTTGAACTGCATCGGCAGAAAGTGCACCCTGAAGCCCAGGTTCTCCATGTCTTTCCGGATCATCTCGGCCATCTTGATCCGCACCTCGTTGCCCGTGTTTGTCGTCAGGCTGAATTCCACGTCGTTGCCTTCGGAATCTTCCACGATGCCGTCGCCGTTGCGGTCTTTGAAGTCGGCGTCGGTCAGAATCTGCTTGGCCTTCTTGATGTCGTACGGATGCTGCGGCACATCGGGATTGAAGAAGAAAGTGGCGGCCGGGCTCTCCGGGCCCCACTGCGGCACGCCCAGCCCATTCATCAGAGAGTTTATCATCGACTTGCGGTCGATCGCGTGCGCCACCGCCTTGCGGAATTGCTCGTTTCTGAACCATTTCAGCTTCACCGGGTCCACATAGGGCTTGCCCCTCTTGTTATTGCCCGTGTTCTGGTTGAAAAACAGGAATTGCGAGCCGAACGTTGTGCCGGTGAGGTATAGCTTGTAGCCTCCCGTCTTCGCGCCGACGGCCAGGTTGGGGTAATCCACGCCTCGCACGCCAAGGTAATCGATCTCCTTCTGCTTGAATCTCAGCACCTCCACCTCCTGGCTCTGCACGATCTGAATTACCACCTCGTTGAGGTATGGCAGTTGGCCTCCCTTCTCGTCGCGCTTCCAGTAATGAGGGTTGCGCTTCAGAACCACCCGCTGACCCGTTACGTACTTGTCAAGCACAAACGGGCCCGTGCCGATGATGCTGGATGGCTCCGCGTCCACGCCCAGCGAATGGTTGAATTTCCCCTCGTCCACCAGGCTCTTCAGGCTGTGCTTCGGCAGGATACTCGTGCCCAGCGATCTGAGGAACGGTGCGAACTTGGTCGGGAGCTCAAATCTCGCCGTGTGCTTGTCCACCGCCGTCACCTTCAGCTTCTTTCCGTCGATCACAAATATATCGCGGGAGGCACACCTGATGTCCTCATTGAAGATCAGCTCGTTGAAAGTGAACTCCACGTCTTCGGCGGTAAGCGGCTGGCCGTCGTTCCACTTCACGTCCTTGCGCAGGTGAAACGTATACGCCAGGCCGTCTTCGCTCACATCCCAGCTTTCCGCCAGGCATGGCGCCACTTCGGTGCTCACCGGGTCCTCCTCAGTGAGGCCATTGTAGATGAAACCGAGCACAACGGAGCTGGATGTTTCGTTCGCCGTTATCGTGTTGAATGATTTCGGCGGCGAGATCGACGTGAAAGTGAGCTTGCCGCCTGGCTTGCCGATTTCCCACACGATCGGCTCGGTCACCAGTTCGGTTATCGTGCCGGTAGCGGATTCCGAGGTGCCGCCGCAAGAAACGAGGTTGGCTATCGCCAGGGAAACCACCATGCAGATTGGCAAAACGTGTGCTCTCATCTCGTCTCCTGTCGATGTTCTTAGGCTCTTACGAAAAACATCTTACACAAACGCGCGTCAAATGCGCAGCCGCTGTAGGGGCGGGGCACTGTCCCCGCCCAAGGGCAAGGGCGGTGCCTTGCCCCTACAGATCGACGATCAGTTGCTGCGTAAAGCAGCCCTGATTGGTTGCGGCTCGTCCGCGTTGGGTCATCACATCATTGGATATTCGGGGATTCGATTATAACTTCGTCATGACCTCGTATCAAGGATGATCGGGCAAACTGGCGGCCCCGCTGCTGTTACGCTCATGCCCGCATCCTATCTGAGCGCGGCAAGATACCTTCGCAGCTCCTGCGCGGCGTCCTGGAATTCCTTTTCCGTCAGCAGCTTCATGCTCATGTCAAGGCTTACTACCCACCGCCGGCCGCTATGGCGCGGGGCGTTGTCCCACAGGATCATCGTATCCGCGCTAAGGTCAACGCCGGAAAGCCTCCTGCTCGTGAGATCGCCGATGTAGCCGTAGCTGCAATGCCAACCCGGGCCTGGCATGTCGACGGGGCAGATCATGTCGCCGGTGCTCAAGCGGCTCTCGTCTACCAGCATCTTAAGGCTGGGCGGCAAGCAGCGGTTGTCGAGGTTGTAGATGCCGATTGCGGCGGTGGCGCACATCAGCCTGTTCTTGCACAGTTCCTCGCCGAGGTACTGGTCGATTTCCACGCGCGAGCGAACGTACCTCTCGGCTCGATCAAAGGTTACGTTCATATCGAGGGTCACGGTGTTGCCCGTCAGCGTCACCTTTGCTTCCCGGGCCACATCGGGCTCGCGGGCCGTTCTCAATAGCATTTGCAGGCCATTCTGCATCAGGATTGCGGAATCGGAATCGGCAAGCGTGAACCGGGTGATGATGTTCAACACGCCCGCCCTGAAATTTCCGCTGAGCGTAACCGCCTTCAGCTTGCCGGCGTCAAACGGCTGCTCGTCAAACGGCCCGGAGTTGTAGAAATCCGGCGGCATCGCGTGATTTCTGATGAAGATACGAATGGCGGAACCCTGCAGCTCTCTGAGGTGTATGATGGGCGCCGAGCTTTTCGCCAGCGGCGGGCCATCGCCTCTATACACTTCCACGGCCTTTTTCACAAGACTGCTGCTGCCCAGCACCAGCACCTTGTTGTCCAGTATGCCGAAAAGCGCGGCGGGCTCCTCCGCATCGGGGCCCGCTCTGCCCATCAGTTTATAGCCCGCGTGCGGCACGCTCACCTGCATCCTGCGGCTCACCCGCTCGTAAAATGCGTCTGCGTGAAACTTGCCGCTCACCACCACCAGGAAGTCGGGCCTGGGCTGGCCATCGGGCATCATCACTGCAAAACCCGCCTGGTACAGATCGTGCCTCGGATCGAGCTTCACCTCCTCGAGTATGTGCTCCACGTCTTCCCGGCTTTCCCTCGTGGCCGAAATGCACCTCAGTATCGCCTCGATGCCGCCTTCGCGGGCGATCTGGTTGATGTTTACAGAGCCCAGGAACCCTGCCCCCTCGGTTTCATGCGGAAGCAGCGCAAGCACGTCTATTCGGTCGGCGGGTGTCGATTCGGCCGATTGGCCGATGCGTTGCCCGCCCGTTCGAGTGAGCGCCAGCGTGGCAACGAGCACAAGCAAGAACACGGCGAAAAAAAGAGCTTTGAAGCTCTGCCATTCGCCGGCTGTGTGTGGCCTGATAGTGATCATGTTATCTCCGTCGAGGCGTGGCGGTGCGCCCGAAAGTCAATGCACTGATTTTAGCACAATAGTACCGCTGAGTCAAACTTATTGGCGATGCATGACTGCGGCCTGGAAGGGAGCGCTTCCGGAAGAGTATTGCCCCTGAACGGCGCAATGATTATAATTGGACGCGCAAACGGCATGGAATCAATGATTCGGAGAACTAAACTTGCGGCTTTTCTCGGGCATCCAGCGCAAAATCGTCCTCACCTTCAGTTGCGTGTTCCTGGCGGTCTTTGCCGTCACCGCGCTCCTGGCCGCACAAGTCGTCATGCGCTTGCAGGAAAACGCCGTCCGAAAGCAATCCGAAGACATCGCACGGTTCATCAGCGGCGACCGCCTCCCGCTCAGCCGCGGCCTGATGGAGCGCATAAAAGCCGTATACGGCAAGGAAGTGGCGTTTTACGACGCCAACACCAAGGCGGTGGCAACCACGCTGGGCGGCGTGCCCGAAAGCCGTTTTGCCGAGCTTGCCGCCGGCACCGGCCATTTCTCGGTGAGCCGCGCCGCCAGGAACAAATCGGTGGTGCAATACAGCGTGTTCAGCGCGCCCGTGGGGGCCGACGGCTCGCGGCTGTGCCTGATGCTGCCCGAAGAGGATCTGAAAGCCGCATCCGTCGCCGCCGCGCGGCCCGTTGTCGCCGTTGCCGCCGCCGGCGCCGCCATCACGCTGGTGCTGGGCATTCTGCTTGCGCGCACGATCACCCAGCCGCTTCGCGCGCTGGCGGCTAAAGCCGACGACGTTGCCCGCACCGGAAACCTGGCGATGGGCGACCTCAAACCCGGAACCGACGAGGTGGCCAACCTCGCCGCCGCATTCCAGCGCATGCTCGCACGCCTCGAGGAATCGCGCCGAAAACTACTCGAAGCCGAAAAACTCGCGGCCGTCGGCCGCGTGGCCACGGGCATCGCTCACGAAATCCGAAACCCCCTGGCATCGATGAAAATGAACGCACAAATCCTCCAGGAAGCCGCCCGCGAAAACGAACTCGCCGGGCTCATCGTGAAGGAAATAGAAAGAATCCAACTGCTCATCGACGAGCTTCTTTACTACAGCAGGCCCGTGCCGCTTCGCACCCAGCCGGAAAGCCTCAACGACCTGCTCGACGAATCGCTCGCCGCTATGGCCGCCAGGCTGCAGCACGCACGCGTTAGCGTCCGGCGCCAATACGATGCGCACCTGCCGCCGGTAAAGCTCGACCGCGAGCGATTCAAACAGGTGGCCATCAACCTCATCCTCAACGCGATGCAGGCAATGCCCGGCGGCGGCGTTCTCACAGTTCGCACCTCCACCGGCAATGCCACCGCAACGGCCGAGTTCGACGATACCGGCTGCGGCGTGCCCGACGGCGCCGACGCCCAGATTTTCGCGCCGTTTTTCTCCACCAGGCAGGGCGGCATCGGCATCGGCCTCGCCGTCAGCAAACGCGTGGTCGAAGCGCACGGCGGCCAAATCCAATTCCAACGCAAACAGCAGGGCACGATTTTCCAGGTGCACATACCCGTATGAAGCGAGCGGACACATGGCAAACATCCTGATTGTCGACGATGAAGTTTCCATCTGCGCGGCGTTCAGCAGCTTCCTGAAAACCGACGGCCACCTGCCGCGCGTCGCGTCGTCCGGCGAGGACGCCCTGCGGCAGGTGGCCGAGAACCCGCCCGATCTCGTGATCCTTGACATCCGCCTGCCCGGCATTACCGGCCTGCAGGCGCTGGCCCGGATGAGAAAGATGCAGCCCGCACTGCCGGTGGTCATCATCACCGCGCACGGCACAATGGACAATGCCGTGGAGGCGATGCAGCAGGGCGCTTACGAATACCTGGTGAAGCCGGTAGACCTCGCACACGCCCGCGAAGTAGTGGCCCGGGCGCTCAGCGTCTCCGACCGCAGCCGCGAAGTTGAAAGCCACCGCAGCAACGGCTCGGCCGGCCATCTGCTCGTCGGCGCAAGCCCCGCAATGCAGGCTGTTTACAAGAAAATCGGCATGGCCGGCCTCAGCGATGCAGGCGTGCTCATCCAAGGCGAAAGCGGCACCGGCAAGGAACTGGCGGCGATAGCGATCCATCAAAACAGCCTCCGCCGCGGAGGCGCCTTCGTGCCGATCAACTGCGGCTCTCTGCCCGATACATTGCTCGAGAGCGAGCTGTTTGGCCACGAGGAGGGCGCATTCACCGGCGCGTCAAAACGAAAAGCCGGGCGGATCGAGGAAGCCGACGGCGGCACGCTGTTCCTCGACGAGATCGCCGAGATGTCGCCCGCGGCACAGGTGAAACTGCTGCGATTCCTGGAAGATAAAAAGCTCACGCGGCTGGGGGCGGTGCAGGCCATTGCCGTGGATGCCCGCGTGATCGCGGCCACAAACCAGCCCGTGGCCGAGTGCGTGGCCGACGGCTCTTTTCGCGAAGACCTCTACTACCGGCTGAACGTGCTTTCGATCTACCTGCCGCCGCTGCGCGAACGCCTGGCCGACCTTCCTGCGCTCGTGGCGCATTTCCTCGATCGCTTCTCGGGCGCCGCTCGCACCGACATCAGCCCGCAGGCGCTCGATGCCCTGCGCGGATATGCGTGGCCGGGCAACGTGCGCGAGCTTCGCAACGCAATCGAGCACGCCGCCGTGGCCGCTCGCGGGCGCGTGATCGGCATCGAGCATCTGCCCGAGCACATCTTTGTCACCCAGGCCGATTCCGAAATAACGGGAAAACTGGAAGCTGCAATCAGGGAGTTTGTGCGCGAGAGGCTCGCCCGCGCCGAAAACGAGGGAAATGTAACCTACGATGCTATCATGGCCGAGCTGGAAAAGCCCGTGCTGCGCGAGCTGATGAAACACACCTCAAGCAACCAGGCCTACGCGTCGCGGCTGCTTTCGATCCACCGCACCACGCTGCGCAAGAAGCTCGAGGAACTGCTGCAGGCGTGAACGCAATGGCAGGATCATGATCTCCCGCCGGCGTAGCTTTCGATCATCTTCTCGATCGTACCTTTCAGGGCCTGCTCTCCGTTCACCAGCATCATCGAAAGCATTCTATCGGCTGCTATCTCTTCAAACAGCTCCGCGCGCTTCCGCTGGTCCGGCACCGACGCGATGATCCTCTCGCGAAAGCTGCCTACGATCTCGATGAAGTCCCCATAGATATCGGAGTATTCCTCCTCGAGCTGTTTGCGGATTATCTTGGCCATGGCAGGCGACGCGCCGGAGGTCGACACGCTGATGATGAGCGAGCCGCGCCGCACCACGGCGGGCATGAAAAAGCTGCACAGGCCGGGCTGGTCGGCCACGTTCACCGGCACGTTTAAGAGCTGCGCCGCGGCGGCCACGCGCGCATTCACGTCTGCGTCGTCGGTTGCTGCGATCACCAGCGCCGCCGAGTCCACGTCCGATTCGCGAAACGCCCGCTCAAACACCTTCACCGGCAGGCGTTTTATCTCGTCAAGGATCTTCGGGCTCACCACGTGCACGCCGGCACCAGCCTCCAGCAGGCCTTTGATCTTCCGCAACGCCACCCCGCCCCCGCCCACCATCAGGCAGCGGCGGCCCTGGATGTTGATGTTGATCGGATATAATTTCTGCATACTGATTCCCTACGATAGCATCCGTCGCTTGCGAATCGTCCATTCCACCGTCACCAGCAGCAGGAACGCAAAGAACACGCCTTGCGGATCCTTCGCCAGGAACGTGAGGAACCGGTGCAGGAAGCCGATCGGCCGCGTAACGTCCACCGCGGGCATCACCACTGCATCCCACAGCGAAACCTGGCGGTGCATCCTCTTCTCCTTCTCGCTGCCCTGCAGGCTCCGTATCATGTCGTCCAGCATTATCAGCGAATAATACCGCCCGCCCGTCTCGGCGGCGATCTTCTTCAGCAGAGGCTCGTTCAGATCGAGCTGATCGAATTCGAGGTTCGGGTTGCCCACGCGAAAATCAAGCTCCGCCTTCTCGCCCAGCGGTTGCTGGTTCAGCGATGCGCTCACCTCCACGTCATACTTGCCGGGCGTGGGCGGCTCGAAGGTGGCCTCATATTCGCCGGTGGTGCCCGGCACGTAAACGAGCTGCACGGGCGTTTTGCTTTCGGTGGGCGTTTGTATTATCGCGTGAAGCACTGCATCGTTTGTGGCCAGGCCGCCTTCTGCACGGGCGCGTGCAAACAGCCTCACCGGCTCGGCCGGCTCGTAGCTGCGCTTGTCGGTGAAAACGGTAATCCCCGGCTTCTGCTCGCGCTCCTTCACCTCCTGGTTTGCCAGCCAGCGTATCGTCTGCCCCCAGAATTTCGTATAAGGCGTTTCGCGGCCGATGCCGCGAAGCTGCATATACCACCGCCACGTCGTATCTATGGTCAGGGCCATCGTGCGGCCGTTGCCATACTGCTGAACGGCCGCCACCACCATCTTCTTGCCGTCGTGGGCCGTCTTGTCGGGATTCACCGCCAGCACCATCGCGGCGGGCTTTGCGCCCAGCACCTCGTTATTTCCGCCCAGCTCCGGCAGCACGGCCTTGTCGCGTCCCTCGAAAAACATCAGCGTGCCCTGGAAAATCGGGTGCACCTTGCCCTCGGCGGTGAGCTGCAAGGGGAATGCTTCCTTGAACGACTTATCGCCGCGGCCGCCCATTTCCACCGGCAGCAGCTTTGCCACCGGTGTGCCGGCATAGCCGCCGCGGCCGAATGCCGCCTCGCCGCCGATCATCAGCAGGCCCGCACCGTCCTTCACCGCATCCTCGATCATCTCGAGCTGCCTGCCCGAAAACAGCGAACTGTCCAGGTCGCCCAGGATCATCACGTCAAACTTCTTCAGCGTCTCGATGTCGGTAGGGAAGATTTCGATCTCGGCCGCGCCGCTGCCGCCCTGCTTCATAAACACGTCGCGGCGTGTCTGCACCAGCGCCAGAAGCTCCACGTTTGGGTCCATGTCGAAGTTGCGTTTCAGCCAGCGATACTCCCAGCGCAACGTGCCCTCAACATACAGCACCTTGATCTTCGGGTCGGTTACGATCAGCGAAAACGGATACACGTTGTTCTGCTGGATCCGCTCCTCGGGGTCCATCGGCACCGACACCTCAAACTCGAAATGCCCCACCGTATCGGGCGTGAACCGCAGCGTCACTTCCTGCGTTTGCCTCGCGCTTTCCAGCAGCAGCGGCGCCTGCGCCAGCTCCTTGCCGTCGCGCGTCAGCAACACGTTCACCTTGCGCACGATGCCGGTGGACTCCACAAACGCCTTGATCTCCGTCACGTTGTTAACCGTGGCGTAGCGCGGGCTTTCCACGTACTTGATCGCCACGTCCTTGATCTGCTCCCGCTCGTCCGACACCGCCCCCACGCCCACGCAGTTCACGATCAACCCCTGCTCGATGATCGGCTTCAGCGAATCGCTCCCGCTGTTGTCGATGCCGTCGCTCACCAGCACCACCGACGCGATATCGGCGCCGGGGAATGCGGATTTGGCCCGCGCCACCGGCTCAAAAAGGCTCGTAACCTTGCCGTCCGGCTTCAGCTCGGCCACACCGTCCTCGTCCACCTCCACCGCCGCACCCGAAAACGACAGGAAGGCCACGTCGAAATCCTTCTTCAGCTTCTCGATGTAACGCGGCCCAAGGTTCTGCTTCACCCGATCCAGCCGCGTGGGCACATTCGCGCCATCGCGCGCGCTCATACTCGCCGACGTGTCTATCGCAAACACCAGCTTGCGTTTCTCGATCTGCTGTTGCGTAATGCTCAGCACCGGATGCGCAAGGAACATCACCAGCCCCGCCACGATCACCAGCCGCAGGGCGAACAGCACCCCATACGTCCGCATCGAAACGTATCGAGCCGCCCTGATGCCCGCGGCCGCCGCCAGCGGAAAGGCCGTCATCGGAATCACCGCCACCTTCGGCAACCGGTCGGGCACGCCCACGGCAAACAGCACAATCGCAGCCAGCAGCGAAACGCCCGCCCCGCCCGCCACTGCGGCAAGAACCTGAAGCACGCGCGGCCTCGCGCCCAGCGTCTTCGCTGCCAGCGTCCTCGCTGCCAGCGTCCTCGCTGCCAACAGCCTTGCCACCACCGGCCAGGCCCCCACGCCCAGCGTTATTCCCGCCGGCAGCACTATCCCCAGCAGGCAGATCATCGGCTCCTTATACGTTACCCACTGCATCAGGCCCAGCATAAGCGCCATCGACAGCAGGAACACGCCGACGCCCACGAGCGCCGATGCAATTGCGGCCGCCGCGGCCTGCGGATCACGCCGCCCGGTCCGCAGCGACAGCCCCGCCACCAGCGCCACCGCCAGCAGCAGGCCGCCCGCCACCGTCAGATAGGGGTCCAGCGCCGCCGACACCGCCGCAAGCCGCAGCGCGATCAGCAAAACGCCTGGCAGACCCGCCGCCGGCAACGCCGCCATCGAAGCTTTCTTCAGTGTGGAAGGGGGTACTTTCGAGAGGAATGCTCTTACGAACTGATATGCCGCCATTGCTGCCAAAAGGCCCGCAATGGCCGGAAATAGGCGGTACGCGTAGACTTCAGCGTCGACGGTTTCCGAGTATAATACTTTTACATCGGGCATTGCGCGGGGATATCCGGCGGAGCAGCTTCAAACTTCTCCTCCAGATCCTTCAGTTTGTTGGCTATGGCCGCCTTGCCGGCACGAGTAAGCTTGGTAATGAACAGTTTTCCGTCCAGGTGATCATTCTCGTGCTGAATCACGATCGCCAGAAGCCCGTCGGCCTCCAGCTCGAAAACGCTGCCCTCGATGTCAAACGCCTGCACGCGCACCCGCTCTGCTCGCGGCACGCACGCATTCACCCCCGGCACGCTCAGGCAGCCCTCCTCCTCGTTCACCGTGCCCGTAGATTCCAGAATCCGCGGGTTGATGAAAACCATCTCGTCGTCGCCCGATACGTTGGTGATAAACAGCCGGGCGTCCCAGCCCACCTGCGCCGCGGCCAGGCCCACGCCCCGGGCCTTGTACATCGTGTCAAACATCTCCGCCACGCGCTCCACCAGCGCCGGGTCTATCGTCTTCACCTGCCTGCATCTCTTCTTCAGGCAGGGATGGGGGTATTTCAAAATATTCATAGCCAAACATTTGCCCATTGCGCCGGGCACAGCGGCAAAATTGAAAAATAACCGCACAATCCTTCAACAACCATTGTACAGGATTTGCGGCCTGCAAGTCAAGTTTTAACTTTGAAAAAAGGGAGGAACCAAGGGAAATGCCGCCGCGCGCTCACCCGAAAAACCGCCTGTAGCTCCACTGGCCGCCGCACTCCTGCGCCAGCTTGCGCAGCCGCGCCAGCGCCTGCTCATACACCTCCGCGCATCGCACCGCACCCGATGCCCCGCCCTGCACCCTATCGCAGAAATACGTGCGGCAGCCCAGCGGCCGCCATTGATGGATGGTGCAGCGGCCGGCGGAATCCTGGAAGCAGCAGCGGCCGCCGATCAGCTCCGGCCACCGCCCGGTTTTCGCGCTCACCAGCTCGATCTCCATCGCCGACGCATACAGAATGTAATCGTTGGCCGCGAAGTCGCAGCATCGCCCGCAGGCTGCGCACGCGCAGCCCAAGCCTTCCAGCGCGCATTGCACGTGCTCGTAGATCGACGCAAGCGAGTCGCTCTGCGACATCAGATGAGTTTCCGCATCACAAGACCGGTGAGAAGTTTTGGATAGAAATAGGTGCTCTTGGGCGGCATGCGCTCGCCCGCCTGCGCCACCTGCTCCAGCTCGTTTACCCGCGTGGGATTCAGGAAACAAACGGCCTGATACTGGCCGCCGTCTACGAGCTGCGCGGCCTCGGCGGCATCCTTGACGTATTTGACGCGCTGCGGGTTCGAGAGATCCTCGTGCGCCAGCCCAAGCCCGCGCTCAAGGATCAGCCACAGCAGGATGCTCACATCCAGCCGCTTCCAAGCATTGCTGCGGCCGGCCGGATTGGCGTGGGCGATCGACGCATCTTTCAGCGCGAGCACGTGCATCCTGCCGCCGGCATACAGCCCAAACACGTGCTGCCTGCCGGCCATCTCGGCGAGCAGAGCTTCCACGCCGCCCGCGCGGCTGAAGGCGCTCACCGAAAAGTCGGCGGACAGTTTTTCCAGCAGGCTCTCGGCCGCAAAGCCGCTGACGCCGCCGATCACGCGGTGCGCCGGCAGCACCACCAGCCCCGGATCAGAGATCGACACGCAGGCGGTCATGATGAAATTGCGCGGGTCGGCCGGATCGAGCCCACCATCCGCCTCGATCGCCATGTCTCGATACTTCAGCGCCGTTTCGTAGCGGTGGTGGCCGTCGGCGATGTAAACCGGCTTGTCTTCCATCCGCAGCGACAGCATTGCAGCCACCCGTGGATCGTCCACCTTCCACAGCGTTTGCTTTATGCCGGCAAAATCGGTGAATGAAATATCGGGCTTCGGCGGCACGGCCATATTCAGCAATGCGGCCATCGTGCCGTCGGCATCGGGATACAGCCCGAAGATCGGGCTGAGGTTTACCGGGCACGCCGTGATCAGGCGCAAGCGGTCGGCCCGCGGGCCGGGCATCGTCTCTTCGTGCGGCAGCACGCGCCGGCCGAATGGCTCGAGCCGCAGGGCGGTGAAAAACGCGCGGCGCGCGAGCGTGCGCCCGCCCAGCTCGAATTCCTGGTCGTATACGTAAAACGCCGGTTGTCTGTCTTCAACGAGCGCCCCCTGTGCCGCCCACTCGCGAAACGCGCGGCCCGCACGCGTATACTTGTTCTCGCGGTCGTCGTCGCCTTCCTGCTCGCGGCCCAGCGTCAGGTGCACCACGTTGCACTCGTGCTGCCTGCAAAACTCATCGCGCTGCTCCGGCGAGATCACGTCGTAAGGCGGGGCCACCACCCGGCTGATGTCGCCCACCTTTTCGCGGCTGTATCGGATACCCTTGAACGGCATGAAATTCCAGACCATCTTTGGCTGCTTACTCCTTGCGACGGGCCTGTTTTCCCGGGCTGTTTCCTTTTGCATTTCGGTCTTCCGTTTGCAGCAAATAGCTATCGAACCCTTTTGATTTAACGATTGTCTTTGCGCCATCGGCTGCGATTATGAACATCGCCTCGATATTCGGCAGCCGGCCGGCGAGCTCTATTCCCTTTCGCGGCCCCAGCACGCTGAGGGCCGTAGCGAGGGCATCGGCCTGCGTGGCGCTCGGCGCGATCACCGTTACGCTGCTCACATGCCCCACCGGCCAGCCGGTAACGGGATCGACGATATGCGAATAGCGCTTACCGGCCACCTGCACAAATCGTTCGTAATCGCCCGACGTGGCCACGGCGGCGTCCGAAAGCTTCAGCACCTCGGGCAGCATCTCGTCGCGCTTGCCCGGATGCTGGATTCCCACCTTCCAGTATTCGGCTTCCGGCGGCGCGCCCATCGTCGCGATGTCGCCCCCGGCGTTCACCAGCGCCGCTGCAACACCTTGGCGCCGCAGCTCGGCAATTGCCTGATCCACCGCATAACCCTTTGCGATGCCCCCCAGGTCTAGCTGCATGGAAGGCTTGAGAAACCGCACCGTCTTCGCGCGGGCGTCAAGCCCGATCTTGCCGCTGCCCACCGATTCACGCGCGGCCGCGATTGCCGCGGCGTCGGGCAGGGCATTCTTCTCGCCTGCCTGTTTCCACAGCACCTTCAGCGGCCGTATCGTGACGTCGAAGGCGCCGTTCGACAGCTCTGCGTATTCCAGCGACATCTTCAGCACGTCGAGCATCGCATCCGAAACCTGCACGTCGCGCTCGAACGCCTCGCGGTTGATCTTCGACAGCTCGCTATCGGCGTCGTAATCGCTCATAGAGCGCTCGATCCTGGCGATCTGCTCGAAGGCGGCATCGCCGGCGCGGCGCGCGTGCGCATCGCCGTCGGCCCAAAGAACGATGGTCACGTATGTGCCCATCATCTCGCGGGTCGATTCGTAGCGGCCCGGCTTGTCCGATACTTCCTGCGGCTCGTGCGCGCAGCCGGCAAGGATCATCACAAGCGGCAACAGGCAAGGGAAAAACTTGAGCATATTGTGGAAAGCCGGCTTCTCATCCGCCGGCGGCCGTCGCGCCTTTTCGCGGCTTCGCCGCCGGCATTCCAGCCGGCGGCACTCCTGCCGCCGCGGTGGCCGCTACATTCGGCGGCAGCCGCCGCGACTGCACGAAAAGCACAAGGCAAATGATGCCGAATACGATACTCAGATTCTGGCTGATCGTCAGCCCCAGGAATATCGCCGGATTATCGTCGCGAAGAATCTCCAGCACAAACCGCTGCGCACAATACAGGATTCCCACCAGGAAGAAAACCTCGCCGTAGCGTTTCCTGTACCGGAAGAAAAACGATCCGATCAGGCAGATCAGCAGCGCGTTGAACGATTCCATCAACTGCGTGGGATACACCGGCAGCGATTTCGCGGCGCCGGCCCTCGCGGGCGGCTCGATCAGTTTCCGCTCCACCTGGTCGAGGAATGCCGGGCTGCCCTCCGGCTTGAGCACGGGCTTGTTTTCCCGTGTGTCGATGGCAGAAACGAACTTCCCCGGAAACTGCACCCTCAGCGGAAACGTGTGCGTTACGTCGCCATAGCAGCAGCCAAAGCCGAAGCACCCTATCCGGCCGAATACCAGCCCCAGCGCAACCGGAGGCCCCAGGATGTCCGCCAGCTTGCGGATCGACAGCTTGCGCCTCACGATCACGGCTGTTACCGTGATGGTGCCGGTTACCATCCCGCCATAGAAGACCAGCCCGCCTTCCCAAACCTTGAAGAAATCCCAGAAGCTGCTGAAGTGGCTCCAGTATTGGATCACGTAGAGCAGCCTTGCACCGAAGATGGCCGAGATCACCGTGTAAACCAGCAGGTCCGTTATATGCCGCCCCTCCACGCCCTCCTTGCGCGCCCGCCACAGCGACAGCAGCCAGCCGGCGTAAAAGCCGATCAGCAGCATGAGACCGTAAGTATGAATGGGGCCGACAACCGTAGGAAACATCTATGCCTTTGTCCTCTCGTGCGCAAGCTGCAAGCGGCGGGCGATCACCGGAAATTGCTGCCGACGTATCCGAAGATGGCGAGCACCACCAGCGCACCCAGCATCCACGCCAGCACCACCAGGCCGTCGCGGAACACCTCGGCCGGCTTGTCCTTGCGGGTTGAGCTGTAAAGGAATGAAACGACCACGCACAGCACGAAACCGATTACGTATTGGAGCAATTCTTCCTCCCCATTATCCGCTGCAGGATTCTTCGAGTATAGGAAGGCTTCGGCTTGTCGGCCTCGAATGGCCCGCCGTTCGCGCGGTCGAAAACGTCGGCGATCAGCAGCACGTTCAGCGCGCCCGCTATCCACGTCATCGTCGTGCCTATGTCGCCCCAGCGCGTCGGGTTTGGCATCTCGGACAGACGCGACGTGATCATTGACATCGCAAACGACGCGGCTCCCGTGCAGGCGTGCAGCAGGAAAGCGTAAGAGCGGAAATTCACTATAGTGAAGTTGCCCAGCGCCGCACCCGCAAAAAACAAACCCAGCACCGCGGCGAAATAGCACACCGCCTTCGTGCGCATATGCAGCATCCAGTGTCCGGCACCCGGCACCAGCCACGCCAGCAACGTCACTAAGAATATCTCATCGCCCGACAGGCCCTTCCTGTCCGACGGCGCAACCGTTTTCTGTTGTACCTGTTTCACCTGGATTCGCCCAATCTATAGATTACAGCGGCCGGTATCGTAACGGCCAGGGCACACATCAAGAGCAGCGTGGAAAAAGTGAAGACCTCCCACCAGAACCGCATGATCCGGCTCGACGCACTCGCCATCACCTGCAGGTTGTCGAACCCGAGCAACTGGATCAGGAAAATGATCGCCCCCAAGGCGGCAATGCCCAAAAGGGAATGCCGAAGGTCGGTGAGGCTGGGCGCCATGCACACCGAAAACGTGAGCACGAGGTAAATGAAAACCGCCCCCTCGATGCTCAGCAGCCTCCAGTTCAGCACCAGCCTTATCGAGTGGGCAAACAGGTCTCTGGTGGCCAGCAAAAAATCGTGCCCGCCCGCCGCCGAAATCTCGACCACCGGCAGCGCGCTATGCTCCAGCCCCAGCCGCCTCGAAAATATCCACCACACGCAGCCCAGCGCCGCCGTGCAGCCTGCCACCGGCGCCAGCGATATAATAGGCTGGCCCACCACCGGCACCCTCGGCTTTGTATGCTTCACGCTGCTGCCCTGCTTGTCGAACAGCACCACCCGGCGCACCTTCGCTCCGGTAATAAAGCAGCCAGCCACGTGGCTAAGCTCGTGCACCACCACGCCGGGAGCCATTGCAAAACGAAAGCCCCGGCTAGACGTCATCCCGCTCCACAGCCGCTCTATGACGTAACTCAATAACGTCGCTACCGTCACCCAAACAAGCAGAGCGAGATACACAGGCCGCATCCTCTCGGTGGTTTTTCCCTCTGTACAATGTTAGCACAAGGCCAAGCCCGAATCAAGAAAATTGGACGCGGATGGGAGAACCACGAAGAACACAAAGGACACGAAGAGGATTAACCACAGAGGGCACGGAGGACACGGAGAAAGCACGGAGAAAAGGCAAGCCCCTTGGCTTCTGGCTTCTGACTTCTCCACGAATGAGCTGTGTATTCTCTGTGTTGCCTCTGTGCTCTCCGTGTCCTCCGTGGTTAATATCCGCTATCGCTCTTCGGCCGGCATAGCGGGGAAATCGGGCAGGTCCAGTCCGCTCACAAGCTCGTCGATCTTCACCGGCCGGCCGGTTTCGATAGAGCGGTTTGCGGCCACGCCCGTGAGGATCGAAAACGCCCCGGCCCGGTGATCGGCCGCGCGCAGGTAGCGGTCGGCCTTGCGGTCCGGCAGCAGCACGTCGTCCAGCAGCAGGCCATCGCCGCCGCCGTGCCCGCCCACCGCCTGCCAGATATCCACCTGGTAAGCCGGTGCGAAATGCGGGTATATCTTTATCCACGTGCCGTCGGCTTTCAGTGCGCCGGGCACCGAGCCATCGCCGTTGATGTAAACCGACTCCTCGCATTTGTGCTCGATGCGGCCGCGCGTGCCGTTGAAGCACACCGTGTAGCCCTCCCACGGCATGAACGCGTGCAGCGAATAGCTCATAGCCGCGCCGCCGGCGTACTTGGCGGTGATCTGCAGCGTATCCTCGATGTCGATCTTATCGCTGAACACGCAGCGGTCGCGGAAGTAGCCGTCGTGCTGCTCGTGCCGCCGGTAAAGGTCATCGAGGTCGGGATACTTGCGCATATCGAGCGCAAATGGGCAGCGCCCGATCTCGGCGCAATCCAGGCAGCGGTCGCCCCGCCGTGCAAGCCCCAGCCGCTCGGCGGTGGCCGGCGTGTAGAAATTCCGCGCACCCGCGGCATACACGCTGGCCGGCACGGTCGACAGCCACCAGTTCACAAGGTCGAAATGATGCGTGGCCTTGTGCACCTGCAAGCCGCCCGAATTCGCCTTGTTGCGATGCCAGCGGCGGAAGTAATCGGCGCCGTGGCGCGTATCGAGCAGCCAGTGGAAATCAACCGACCGCACCTCGCCGATGACACCCGACATCAGCAGGTCTTTCACCTGCGTGCGTGGCGGCGAGTAGCGATAGTTGAAAGCTACCGTGCATCGGCGGCCGGTGCGCCGCTGCGTGTCTATGATCTTCCGGCAGCGGTGCTCGTCGATGGTCATCGGTTTTTCGGTGATTGCATCGCAGCCCAGCTCCATCGCGCGGCATATGAAGATATCGTGTGCGGAATCTTGCGTAGTTACGATCACGCAATCGGGCCGGCACTCGGCGATCATGCGGTCGAAATCCGGTTCGAGGTAGCCCTGCAGTTTCACGCCACGCACGGCGGCTGCGCTCACCACGCGCTCCAGGCGGCCCGCGTTGCGGTCGCACACGCCCACCAGCTCGTTGCAGTGGCTATACTGTCCCAGCAGCGCCTGCCAATACATCTCGGCCCGGCCGCCCAGGCCCACGTGAACAAATCGTCTCTTCATTGCTTCCCCTGAATCAGCGGTGTGCCTGCTCGTTGCAGAGATCGAGGTACAGCTTCACGGCGGCCGGCGGCGTGTTCCAGGTGAACTCGTTGCCGATGCGCATGAAATAACCGCCGGTCATTTTCGACGTTTCCGCCATCCGCCGCACCATCGCCTTGATCTCGTCGGGATCATTTCGCGACAGAATGCGCGTATCGCCCTCGCCGGCGAGGAAGCAATCCTTGTGCTTGCGCGCGATCGCCCGGAAATCGCTGTGCGGCTCCATCAGGATGCCAAGTGCCCCGCAAGCGAACACATCGTCCGCGTAAGCGTCCATGCAGCCGTCCGATATGAAAAACACGCGCTTGCCCGCCGCCCTCAAGATTCCCCAAAACTCCTCGTATCGCGGAAAAATGTGCTTGTGCATCCACGCCGGCGAGCACACCGGGCCGCGCGTGTTCACGATGTCGTCGTGGCAGAAAACAAAATTCACCGGCAGCCGCGCAAACGCCCGGAACAGCCGGCGGTTCAGCTCGGCAAACTCGCCCATCACGCGGTCGAACCGCTCGTCGAGGCACGTTTCCAGAAACAGCTCCCAGCCGAACGTCAGCAGCGGCCACATGAACATCGTCTGGTAGGTGCCGGTCTCGGCGGTGGAGCCGTCGGGGGCGCTGTTGCCCCATTCGGCGGGATAACTCGCGCGGAACCGCTTGTAAAGCGCCTCCTCGGACGAATAATCCCAGGCACACACGATCGGCGTGTTCGTGAAATCGGCGTGCTCCAGCGGCGAGAAAGCAAACACGTCTTCGGGCGTGGCAAACTGCTTGCCGAAGTCCCAGTGGAACGTAACGCCGTCGCCCCAGCGCACCACGTGCCGCCCGCCCGTATCGGCCCCCACGCGCTGATCCTCGATGTTCAGCTCCGGCCGCTTCTTCGGCTCGTCTGACGCGGGCACGTCGACATTGAGCTGCGGATAAATCTCATGCAGCCGCTGGCGGCACAGCCGCGGATGCTCGAAATAATCGATGCCCGTGATGAACGTTTCGGCGTCGGGGCAGCCCAGGTATTCCCAATGCGGGATGCGCTCCGGCCCCAGGCCCATGAGGGCGAGGTAACGGTTGCTGTAGGTCATCGGTGGCTCCGAGTCTCGCTTTTGCGCTGTGAAAAGATGCGCAGAAAAAGTTTACAGAAACGTGGTGAAAGTGCAATGGGATTTCCGATTTTCTTGGATTCCCTTGACAGGCGGCACTCGGTTTTGTATACTGATATCCTCAAAGAACGGCCACACGCCGTGTTAGCCGGAGAAAGGACAGAGCATGAAAAATGATCTTGTGAGACTAGATATTAAAGACCGATTGCTTGTTTCACTTGATGACGCCGCCGAGGCTGTTGGCAAGACACCTCATAACATCAGGGACTACATTCAGCGCGGCCGGATTGGCAAGTACAACTTGGGGGGCGACGCGATTGAAAAGGCCGCCCCCGGGCAGCTCAGAATAGATCTGCACGAGCTTCAGGAATTCCTGAAACTCGTGGCAGTAGGGGAGGAAAAGCATCACCATGCCGGTCTAAATGCCGAATTGGGTTTCTATGGTCTGGCTGAGAGAGAGCGAACTAAGCACGTACACAGGGTGCACCCTTACCTTGGGAAGTTCATTCCACAGCTTGTCGAGTGGTTCTTGGCCAATTACTTTCACGAGAATGACATTATCATTGATCCTTTCATGGGATCTGGAACAACGCTCGTTCAATCCAATGAAATGAAGATGCATTCAATTGGCGTGGACGTTTCGGATTTCAACTGCCTCATCGCGAGGGTAAAGACGGCCAAATATAGCGTTCAAGAAGCACGAAAAGAAATCCTCGAAGTTGAAGGCCGAACAAGCCGCTTCAGCCGGAGGTTGGTCTCCAAGTCTCCCGAATATCCTCTTTTTGATGACGAGGATTTCGACAGGGAAAGCAACATCTTTTCTGTAAATTCACGGCCGCTTGAGTCCGACCGGACACGGTCGGTGGCGGGTCATTCGCTCTCCTGGGCCTTGAGATCCATCGACAGATACACCTTGCCGGTCTCCCACTCGTCGCTGATTTCCATCACGACCGCGCTCACCAGCCGCAGAGCAGAAGCCTCATTGGGAAACAGCCCCGCCACGCTGGTGCGGCGCTTGATCTGCTTGTTCAGCCCCTCAAGCATGTTGGTCGTTCGCAGCTTGACGCGGTGCTGCGGCGGCAGCACGAAGACGGTGAGGCTCTCCGGCACGTTCTCTTCCATCCAGTTGGCCAGCGGCGTAAAGCCGCGGCCACGATACTTCTCGACGTACTGCCGCAGGCGGCGATCCG
>Ga0307379_10002101_pt1 | contig 30002 bp, 38 predicted proteins | sample UN2MG_FD_202237 | JGI IMG/M metagenome (GOLD analysis project Ga0307379, IMG submission 202237) | Soil microbial communities from Risofladan, Vaasa, Finland - UN-2 | ecosystem: Environmental > Terrestrial > Soil > Coastal area > Acid sulfate soil | place: Finland: Risofladan, Vaasa | collected...
CGTGCGGCTTTTCAGGATGCGCTACCGCTTCGCTGCTTGAGCGCAACGCGGGATCGGCCTAGCCGGCCCGTCACTCGGGCGGCATCGGGACTGCCCCCGGCCTTCGCCCACCTCCGCCCCCCCCCCGGCCCTAAATCTCGATTGACTGTTTCCCAGGAGAAGGAGCAGCGTCTTCCGCCGGCTGGCTGGTCAGCCGGTTAGGAGAAAAGTCATGACGGGGTTCATCAAAACGATTGGTGCAGCCTTTTTTGCCACGCTCTTGCTCGGATCGGGACTGGCGCTCGCCGCCTGCCCGGTCGGCAAGGACGAAGGCGACACGTGGTGCGACAACGGCACCCCGTGGAAATGCGAACGCTGTGGGTCCGAGTACTGCTCGATCATCCAGCCCGGAAGCTGCCTGAAGGACGACGCGCCGTTCAGCTCATCGGACCTCTCGCGCTTTTCCAAGGGCGCGCTGCTGCGTTTCGCGCAGAGCGATGAGTCCGAGGAGTCGGGCCAGTCTGCCATGGAAGATCTTGAGAATGCAGCGGAGGATGGTCAGGAGGCCGTCGACGCACCGACCGACGAGGAAGCAAAGGCCGAGTCGGGCGAGACGTTCGACACGCCCCACGACGCCGACGGCGACTAAGCCCGTCTGAAGCGCTGAAGCGCTAGGGCGCCGGGATGACCGGCGCCCTTTTTCTATCCGGCCCCGCGTTGGTGCGGCGCCTGCTCACACTTAATCCCCGCCGCCAGAACCTGCCGTATCATGTCTCCACCTCGTCCACTTGAAGGGGCGTTCTCGCGAGGCGTGCGTGTCAGCGGGACGGGGTGCGGCGCCTGCGGGCTTCCTATCGCAAGGAAGCACTCGGGCGGCATCGGAGCTCCCCCCGGGACCACTAGGAGTCCCTGCCAGGAGCTGGCTGAGAGTTGTTTGTTTGCGCTACCGCGCTTCGCGCTACTTGAGCGCGTTGTGCGCTACCGGCCTTCGGCCACCTTGAGCGTATTTGCTGCGCTCCGGCCTTCGGCCAACTAAAGCGCGACGGGCAAAGCAAAGCGGGGCCCGCTGCCGAGAAGACGCCGCAAAATAGCATGCGCACCCGGCCTCTGGCCTACAGATGCGTGACATTGTTGCGCTACCGGCCTTTGGCCTACTTGAGCGCGTGTGGCGCGCCGCGAGGCGCCCGCCGCGAGCCGCAAGGTTCGCGGACACCAATACGGACTGCGTCTTTCGGCGCGCCATCCCCCTTCGCGAAGGCAACGCTCTTTGACAGGACTCGCGCGGTCACGCGGCGAGGCGATGACGCATGCTCCGCGCTTGTCATGCCCGCGAAGGCGGGCATCCAGTAACCGCTGGGCTCCGTGATTTCTGACGACACGGGTTACTGGATTGCCCGGTCGAGCCGGGCAATGACACCGTGGGACAAATCCCGGAGAACGAGGTCAAGCCGGGCGATGACAAAAACGAGGCCTCATGCTTCGAGACGGGCCTTCGGCCCTCCTCAGCACGAGGATCGCGGGTTCAAGCGGCGAGGCGATGACGCCTGCCCGGTGATGTCAGCGTTGCCGCGTCAAGCCGGGCTTGGCGAGGGCCGAGCAGCGCCTGGCCCGATCAAAGCTTCCCTAAGAGAAGCAGCACCAAGAGGACGATCAAGATGATGCCGATAAGGCCGATGCCGCGGTTGCCGTAACCGTAGCCGCGGCCGCCGAAGCGGCCACTGAAGCCGCCAAGCAAGAACACGATGAGGATGATGATGAGTATGAGGCCGATCGACATGATGTCTCTCCCGTTGAAGCGGCCAATCTATCATCGATCCTCTGCGCGGGAGGGAACGGCCGCGCGCGAGCGGCAGTTGTCCCCTGCTACTTCGAAGGCGCGGGGCGGTCGCCGCCACGGCGTCACCAACGCGGCAAGCCGGCTGCACCTCTTTTCAGCGACCTGTGGCGCGGCGCCAACACATCGCGTTTTTCTTGTGAAATCCACGTCATATGGCGGGAACCGGTCTTGAACCTCGGGGCTTGTCTGCTAGATTCCAAGTCCGAGGATCGAGGGGAATCACTCATGAAGACCGCTTTCACGGCGCTGCTCGCCGCTTCCGTTTTCGCCCTTTGCCTCGCCGGCGCGGCGCAGGCCCAGTCCTACAGCAAGGCTGTTCAGCAGTTTTGTCAGGCCGACTACAAGAAATATTGCGGCGATTACGGGCTCGAAACCACGGGCTTGCGCTCGTGCATGGACCGCAACGGCAAGAGCCTGTCCGGGAGCTGTGTCAAGGCGCTGGTGCAGTCGGGCGAAATCTCGCAAGCCGACGTGAACCGCCGCAAGCACTAAGGCCGCTCACGCTTGGCGCCGATCACATTTGGCGCCAGCGCGCGAATGTCGCGGCCACGCCGCGAAGCGGTTCGTCTTGCCCTCTCAGTTGCCACAGCACGCCGTCGGTGATGCGGAAGCGCCGGCCGGATTTGGCAATGCGCACGCCGGAATAGCCGCAGGCAAAGCCGTCGCGGGCGACCTGTTCGAGCAGGCGCTGGCGTTCGCCGCGGGCGGGCGCCTCGGCCGACAGCCGCGAGGGCAGGGTGACGATCTCGGCCCAGTCATACTCGAACACTTTTTGCGCCGCCTTGTTGGCATAGATGAAGAGCGGGTCTGGACCTGTATTATGGGCCAAGACGCATACGGGCGAGTCCGCGTAAAGCCAGTCCGCCGTGTGGGGTGCGCCGGGCAGCAGAAAGGGCGGTTCGCCGCCCACAAGGCGCCGATAGCTGGTGGAAAGCAGGTCAAAAAACTGAGGATCCTCGGCGAGGCGCATGACTTTGGAACCGAACTGAGAGAGGTGGCGTCTCACAATAGAGCGTCCTCGAAGGGTTTCGAGCAATGGTGATTGTCGGCACCGGACTTATGATGGCTGCGATCACGGTCTTCCTGGCGTGGAACGCGTGGCGCAAATGCCGGGAACTGTGGCGGGCGCGGAAGATGAAGCGCACGCATGAACGGCGAGAGCAGGAGACATGACAAAAGACGCGAGCACACTCGACGCCGGGAGGTCGGGGACCTTCAAGGTCGGTGGCGAGATCGCGATCCACCGCCTCGGCTTCGGCGCCATGCGCATCACCGGGCCCGGCATTTGGGGGGAGCCCGAGGACAGGCCTGAGGCGTTACGGACGCTCGAGCGGCTGCCTGAGCTCGGCATCGACTTCATCGATACCGCCAATTCTTACGGACCCGATGTGTCCGAGATGCTGATCCGCGAGGCGCTCTACCCGTATGAGGGCATGCTCATCGCCACCAAGGCGGGGTTCACCCGGCCGCGCGCCGGCGTGTGGGAGGTCAATGGCGATCCGGAGCATTTGCGCGCCGAGGCGGTCAAGAGCTGCGACAGGCTCGGGGTCGAGCAGATCGGGCTGTGGCAGCTCCACCGCATCGACCCGAAGGTGCCGCGCGAGGCGCAGTTCGCCGCGGTCCGGTCGCTGATCGACGACGGCATCGTCCGCCATGTGGGCTTGAGCGAGGTCTCGGTGGCGGACATCGAGGACGCGGCCAAAATGTTCCCGGTGGCGACGGTGCAGAACCTCTACAATCTGGTCGATCGTAGCCACGAGGACGTGTTGGACTATTGCGAGGCGCATTCCATCGGTTTCATCCCGTGGTATCCGCTCGCCGCCGGCAAGCTCGCCGAGAAGGGCTCGATCCTCGACGCGGTGGCGCAGGCGCATGACGCCAGCCCAAGCCAAATCGCGCTCGCTTGGCTGCTTGCCCGCAGTCCCGTCATGCTGCCAATTCCCGGCACGTCCAAGGTGGCGCATTTGGAGGAGAACGTCGCTGCCGTCACTATCGTGCTTAACGACGAGGAGTTCGCGGCGCTGGACCGGGCGGGCCGGGCGGAGTCCGAGGCAGGCTGAGGCTTTGCGCCCAGGCCGATGCGGCACGGCTCATGCGAGGTCACCTAGGCGGTGCGCCGGCGATCGGCGTCGCGCCGCCGCAAAATGGCCGCGGGATCCGTTTCTAATCTCCTCGATCCGCCCAATCCGGCGGCATCGGTGATGAAGGATTAGGCGCGGCTTCTAACAGAGCGGGGAAGATCATGGCCACTCGCCCGAAAAGGTCTCATGCAAAGAAGTCGGTGAAGCGCGTCTCGGCGGCCAAGATCGACGAGATGGTGATCCGCGAGGAGGCGGTGCCGAAAGCCCCGGTTCCTGTCCTGGTCAATGCGGTTACCCCGGACGAGAAGCTCTCCGAACCCGCCGTCGAGGCGCTGGAGAGCGCCGTGCAGACCATCGAGAAATCGTTGGAGGCGGCAATGCCGGCCGCGCGCGCCGTCAACCGGAAGCTCGTCGACATCGCGCAGGCCAACATGAACTCAAGCCTCGAACTCGTGCGCGACCTCGCCGGCGCCAAGACGCCGATGGAGGCGATGCGGCTGCAGATGAACTATTGGCACGACCATATGAGCGTGTTCGAAGCCCAAGCCCAGGAGCTCAGGACACTGTCCGCCGAGTTCATGGCCACGGCGGCTGAGCCGATCCGGGCGCATATGCGCCGCACGTGACGGCGCCATCGATGGCGGCTTTGCAGTAACGTCTTTTTTCGCCCCTTGACGTAGACTGCGCCTCACGTGTCTATCTCGGGGGGCGCCATGCTGCGCGAGGAGCTGATTTTCGTCGGGACCTGCGACATCGCGGGGCTGGTGCGGGGCAAGGGCTTTCCGGCCGCTGAGCTGCCGGCGCGGCGCAAGACCGGCATTGGCTGGACCCACTCCAATCTGATGCAGACCTGCTTCGGGCCGATCCTCGATACGCCGTTCGGCACCGGCGGCGACCTCATGATCGTGCCGGACCCGAGCGCCGAGGTGCATGTGGATTTCCGCGACGGCTCGGCGGCGGAACATTTCTTTCTCGGCGACGTCCACAATACCGACGGGACTCCGTGGGAGTGCTGCGTGCGCAATTTCTTGCGCCGCGCGGTGGCGGCCCTGAAACAAGCGAGTGGGCTCCATCTGATCGCCGCCTTTGAGCAGGAGTTCGTTTATACCGGCGTCGAGGATCTGCTCGGCCACGCCTACAGTCTGAGCGCCTTTCGCCGCCAAGGCGTGTTCGGCGAGATGCTGACCGCGGCGATCCGCGCGGCCAGCGCCAAGCCCGACTCTTTCCTCGCCGAGTACGGTCCCCGCCAATACGAGGTGACGGTGGCGCCGGAGACGGCACTGCGCGCGGCCGACCAAGGCGTGATCGCGCGCGAGATGGCCCGTGGCGCCGCCTTTCGTCTGGGGCACCGGACCATCTTCTCGCCGATGCCGGTGGCCGACGGCGCCGGCAATGGCGTGCACATCCATTTCAGCCTGCACGAGGAGTCTGGTGCGCCGGCGACCTACGATCCCGAAGGACCGTTCGGCTTGAGCGCGGCCGCCGCGCACTTCGCCGCCGGCGTGCTGCATCACATGACGGCGATCGCCGCGATCACCGCGCCGTCGCCGGTGTCCTATTTGCGGCTGACGCCGAACCGCTGGGCGCCGACTGTGGCCAACATCGAAGCCCAAGACCGCGGCACTGCGCTGCGCGTATGTCCTGTATTTGAGGCGCGGGACGAGGCGGCGCGGGCGGCGCAGTTCAATCTGGAGTTCCGCGTCTGCGATGCGGCCGCAAGTCCCTATATGGCGCTCGGCGCCCTAATCTTTGCCGGCGCCGACGGCATTTCGCGGAAGCTGGCGCTGCCGGAAGAGGCCTCGCCATTGCCGCAGTCTCTGGGCGAGGCGCTCGACGCCATGGCGGCGAGTGACGCGGTGAAGAGCTGGTTCGGGCCTGTCTTCTTCGAGGCCTATCTCCGCCACAAGCGGTCCGAGCTTGCCTCGGTCGCCGAACTGGCGCCGGCTGAGCTTTGCGCCCGCTATGCGGACGTTTACTGAGGCACGGTGCGGTGCGGATAGAGACAGCGACTAACTGTGCGCTAACAGTGTGGCCGATGTCTTGTGACGTGCGTGGTTGTGCACGCTAAGTTTAATTCACTGGAGGTGCTGCAAATGTGGAAGACGACTCTTGCTTTCTCGTTTCTTGCGTTCAGCGGCATGGCGCTCGGTGGCTGTGACGCAGAGACTCAAGCCGATTTCAAAGTTTGCGAGAGCACATACGCGCTGTGCACGACGGCGGCTTGCACCCCCATGGTGACAAGGATACGGTCGCGTGCGCTTGCGATGTGAAGACCGGTTACTCCGCCGGGGAGAAGCCGTGCACGGAAGAAGTCGAGACCAGCAAGGGCAAGCAGATCAGCTCGCGCTATTATCCGATCAAGAGCTACGCGATGTGCGACAACGCTCGCCCCTGGGCCTGGTGTCTCGACAAGCCGTGTATCGTCGATGAAACCGATCCCACCAAAGCCAGTTGCGCCTGCACCGTGACCAAGGACAAGGGGCCGTATCTGGTCGTGACCGACACCTATACCGATAAGACCTGCACCACCAATCTGTGGTCATCGGCGACCGTGGCGGGCACCACACAGCTCACGGACTTCCTCAAGACCAACCCAGACCTCAAGCCTTTCGACATCAAGGTCCTGAACGCCCCGAACTAGCGGCGCTCATTTCACCGGGATAAGGTCGAGGGTCTCTTCCGCCGACAATGAGCGGCAATAGCCTTGGAAGCATTGGAGCGCCGCTGCGTGCCGCGCCTCGGTCTCCGCGGCGCAGGCATCGTGCACGCAGGTCATGTAGTAGCCGCGATCGGCGCCGTCCTTTACCGCGTGGTCGATGCACTGATCGGTGAGGTAGCCGGTCACGAATACGTCCTCGATGCCGATATTGCGTAGCAGGTAGTCGAGATTGGTCGAGTTGAACACCGAGGACGATGTCTTGGGCAGAACGATCTCGTCATCGAGTGGGGCAAGTTCCGGGACCACTTGAGAATCATGGGAGCCTTTGGGGAAACCCATGCGGGAGAGCTTGTAGTCGAGGCTGCGGTCGCGCCCATCCTTGGTCAGATTTTCGATCACCGTATAGATGACCTCGAGCCCGGCGGTGCGGAAGGCGGCGAGCAGGGCGGCGATGTTCGGAATCACACGCAGGGCCGTGGCCTTATAGAACTCGGGCCGCGTTTCCGCTTCTTTAGGCCCGCACGTGCCGTTCTGCACATCAATGATGAGCAAGGCGGCGCATCCCTTGATAATGGGGCGATCGCGGGTCATGGCTGGTGGCGAGGCTGTCATGGCGCTGAGGGCCTGTTGTGCTATCGCGTCTGACAGAGTGAAATGGGGACAGGCAACAAACAGTCAACACCGAGCATAGGAGTTTAGCATGCGGACGCTTCTTGCCGCGCTTTCTTTCGCGATCCTGGTCATGACCGCCGCGTGCAGTCCGTCCCCGTCAGACGGCGACGTCGCCACCATCGAGGCGGTCGACAACGCCGTGGCCGAGCTGGATGAGGCCTTCGAGGCGCAGGACGCGGCGACCATCAAGGCGCTGATGACGCCCGACCATGTGGCGGTGACGCCCTATTACGGAGCGCCGCGTTCAGTCGCGGAAGTGATCGAGACGCTGCCCGATCTCAAATACGACCAGACCGATCTGAGCGAACCCACAGTGGTCCTTCTTGGGACGGATGCCGCCATGCGGACAGTGACTGCCAAGCTAGACGGATCGTTCAAGGGCAAGCCGATTGAGTCCCACACGGTGTTCATCACCGCGATCCTGATCAAACAGGACGGCAAATGGCTGGAGCGGTTCTATCAGGTGACGCATCTTGCCCCATGAGGCCGACGGTCTGGCGAAGATGGGGAGCTTGTTGGCGGACTTGCCGGCGCGGCCGCTTGCCGATGAACTTGTCGACCTTCTGCTGGAGCGGCCGGGCATGCGCATCGAGCGCATCGTCTCCACCGGTCAGGCGACTCCTGACGGGGAATGGTACGACCAGGAGAGCGACGAGTTCGTGCTGCTGGTGGCTGGTGCGGCGCGCTTGCGGATCGAAGGCGAAGCCGAGGACCGGACGCTTGAGGAGGGTGACTGGGTCTTCCTTCCGGCCCATTGCCGCCATCGTGTGACCTGGACGCGCGCCGCGCCGCCAACCGTCTGGCTCGTCATTCACTACGAGGATTTGCTCAGCCGGCGCGTAGCAGAAGCAGGATGAGCAACGTGAGCGGGGTGAGAATGTCCCACCAGAAGATCGGGCCGGCATTGTTGATGGCGAAATTCCGCCGCCGCACCATGTCGGCGATGTGAACCGCGGCCGCGCTCCACAGGAAGCCGGCGGCCATGATGGTCATCGCCCAGGCGGCATGCGGCCCGAGCACAGAGGCCGCGATGGCACCAAGCCCGATGCCGAGATTGGCCCCGGCGATCTCCTTCTGAAACGGGCTGGGCGCCCAACCGATGGATGCGGCGACCCGCTCGGAGAAGACCGCGTGCGAGAGCGCAGCCCAAAGGCTCGGCACGCCGAGCCCAAGAGACAGCATCCACTGGAGGAGCGGCGTGAGGTCCGCGCTGCCGAGAGGCTGACGGACATCCAGGAACCCAAGCACGAGCGCCACGCAATAACAAAGCGCCGGAAACGAGGAGATGAGCGTCTGCATATCGGCCTTTCCGGAGCGTTGGATTCGAATTGGAGAGGATCGTGTATGTCGGCGTGGAAGGCAAGGGAGGCCCCTTTTCACGCAGAGGGCGCCGGAGAATGCTCAAATTTTCGGAAAATATGCCCGAAGCTGACCGCCGCCGGCACAATCAGGGCGAAACCATTGCCGCCTAGTTTCGGCGGAGTCGCGGCCGCGGCCGCTGACGCAACATTTGGCAGGATACCCCGCCTCAAGGAGGAATGAGCCGATGCAGACGACTTGGAATCCCGATACGGAGCACGGTACGATTCACAATCGCGCGGAGCTGCCCGAAAGCGTCTTCGCTTTTCCGCTGCAGCGCAAAGAGCCGCTGACCGACGCGGACCATGTGCGGAACGCGCTCGCGCGCTTCGATCAGGTCGAGGGCGTGTCCGACACCGACCGCGATCTCGCCTTTGCCAACATCAAGAAGGCGGCGTCGCATTACGGCGTCGACGTGCACGAGAACAGCTGGCGCGAACTCGGGCGCTAGGCCCCCGCGATCAGTCTCTCAACGCGCTTGAAGCGGCCCGGATCGTCATCCCCGGGCCGCTTTACTTTCTGAATCGGTTTGCACTCCGATTCTCCCTAGTCGGCCGCGCCCAAAGGGGGCAAGTTCGGCGGACGATGAGGGATCAAGTCATGCCGTTTTCCCTGAACAAACCGCTGCGCTTCGACTTCGAAAGCACGGCGAGTAAGGCGGACCCGTTTCCGCTCTTCGCCGCCTTGCGCGCAGCGGGGCCCGTCGTCCCCGTCAAGCTGCCCTTCGTCGGCAAGGCCTGGGTCACGACGACCTACGAAGCCACCGAGGCGATGGTCAAGGACAATGCCCTGTTCGTGCAAGAATCGCGACATGCGGGCAAGTCCGGCGTCGTTGGCTTCAAATGGTGGATGCCCCGGTCGCTGCGGCTCCTCGCCAACAACATGCTTCTGAAAGACGAGCCCGATCACCGGCGCTTGCGCAAGATCGTGGATCAGGCGTTTCAGCGGCGTCATGTGCGGGACATGCGAGGCGATATCGAACAGATCGCCGACAAGATCCTCGACGGATTCGAGGGGCGCGCCGAGGTCGATCTCGCCAATGACTATTCGCGCCGCTTGCCGCTTGAGGTGATCTGCGAGCTGCTCGGACTGCCGGACCAAGACCGTCAGCTGTTCTCGACGTGGGCGAAGACCGCGATGTCGATGCGAAACAGCTTCGGCATATTTCGCGCCTTTCTCTCCATGGGCAGCGTGATCAAGTATGTGCGCGATCAGATCGAGGCATGCCGGTGGGAGCCCCGCGAGGGGCTCATCAGCGAATTGGTACGGGCCGAGGAAGACGGCGACAAGCTCAACGAGGACGAGCTCATCTCCATGGTGTTTCTGCTACTCTTTGCGGGCTTCGAGACGACCACGCACCTGATCAGCGACAGCATCGTCGCGCTCGAGCAGAACCCCGCGCAGAAGGCCTATTTGCTGGCGGACCCGGCAACCCGTATGGAGCGGGCGGTCGAGGAGCTGGCGCGCTACACGACACCGGTACAGAGCACGAAGCCGCGCTATGCTGCGCGGGATTGCGAGTTCTTCGGGCAATCGCTTCAGCGCGGCGACATCGTCATGGCCATGCTTGCCGGTCCCAACTATGACCCTGCCGTGTTCGATGAACCCGATCGGCTGAAACTTGACCGCTTTCCGAACCCGCATCTGGTGTTCAGCTCAGGCATCCATTTCTGCCTTGGCATGCAGCTCGCCCGGGTCGAGGCGCAAACCGCGATTGAGCGGCTCTATGCCCGCTATCCGGACCTTGCGCTTGCGGCGCCCGGCGACATCCAGTGGATCGAGCGCTTCGGCCTGCGCGGCGTCAAGGCGCTGCCGGTACGGCTAAACGCGTTTCAGGGGCGCCAGGCCGCGTAAGCCTCAGTCGTTCTCGTGGCAGCCTTTTTGCGCGTTCCAAGCCAGCCCTGGCGAACAGCCATGCTTGTCCGCTTGATAGCGGCTTCTCGGAAATGGACGTTCGCTACTGCCGGTGTCGAGGCAGTCGCCTGGGCTGCGCCAAAGGCGGGCTTAAGCCAGCGTCGTCCACATGACCGCGATGTTCGCCACGAGATAGACGCCGAGCACGGCGGCGGCCCAGCGACGGTCGGCGTGTTTGATGGCGGCTTCGGAGTCTGCGTCGGCACCGCGCCACGATGTGGCCACGACCCGGGCGAGCGCGATGATGATGAAGAGATATGCGAGCAGGAAGATCTTATCGAGCATCATCAGATAGTCGACATCGGGAAGCGGCGCGGTCGCGGTCAGCTGCAACGCGACGAGGGTCAGAAGCGCGGTGATGCCGAGACCGATGCGGCCCTCGACGTAGCGCGGCCGCACGAAGAACACGAGCGACGCGCAGACGACAATCAGCAGGATCGGCACGAAGGTCTTGAGCGACATGGCGACGACCGGGCGCGTCACCGGGATCGAGATGACGATGCGCGAATAGGGCTCCGCTTGCGGCACCGAAAGATCGCCGAAGTTCGTCGGATAGGTGTTTGTGACGATGCGCATGGTCGGCTTGCCCACCGTGAAGCCCGGCAGGGTGATGACGGGGTCGATCATGACCGGATGCTCGCCGTCCGCCACATAGATTTGGTCGGTGGCGGCGGCGAGGGTGTCCTCCATGATCACCGTCAGCGATTGCGTGTCGAAGGGATATTTCTCGAGATTGAACTTGGTGGAGAAGCGTCCCTGATAGCGGAGGATGGAATATCGGCTGCCGTCCGGCATCGCCTCGGGCGCCTCGGTCAGCGCCTCGCGCAGATTGTCGTCCGAGGCAAAGCGGTTCATGAACTCCATGGACTTGGACGGGTCGATGTCGGGCGACGTCCAGCGGAACCACACATAAAAATCGATGGCGTAGTTGTTGGTCTTGAAGTCGAGCTGCTGGATGTCGTTGATGTAGGCGCCGACGATCACCTCTTGCGGGCTCGACGGGGCGGGGGCGGCCTGGATCGCCTCCAGCACCGGGCGCGGTGCGTCTTGCGCCGAGACGCTGCCGGCGACGACGATCAGTGCCAGGCCGAGAACTGCGGCAGCAAGGCGGCTAGCCATCGGACGCATATTCGCAACTGGCGCCGCCGCCAGCCTTGTCCTTCACTTCATCGACGTCGATGGCGCATTTCAGTTTCGTCACCGTCACCCAGATGTTCCCGGCGCCCGGGTCTGCCGCGACGCCGACTTCCAGAAGCGTGGCGTACAGCTCATGGGCGGCTCGGCCGTTCAGCTTTACGTCCTTGCTCCCAAAGGACAGGTCGCAGCTATGGGCGGTGATATCCACATTACTCGTACGGCACGCGACTTTGTCGGCCGTGACGGCGATCTTTCTGCCGGCCGGAAACTCGAAGTCGGTCTGACCATTGAGAAACTTCATCAGCGCGTCTTTCCCCGGCGGCGCGAGCAGCGGCGATACGTTGCCGACGAGAGCGGCCAGCGCCAAAGCGCCGCTACCGGACGCCTCATCGGCGGAGGCAGCGTGAGGCGCGAATACGACCAGCGCCAGAAGCAGAAGGAGGAGCTTCAGCAGCCGCTTCATTTGGGAGTCCTTACGCGAGGGATCATGCGACGAGAAAGTGGTGCCCCAGGCCGGATTCGAACCGGCACACCCTTGCGGATAACAGATTTTGAGTCTGTCGCGTCTACCATTCCGCCACTGGGGCTTTCGGGCCGGGAACATGGGGTAAGCGGCTTTCGGGGTCAACTCCGGCCGTTGCGCTGCTTGCGAGCCGATGGACAAGGGCCGAGACCCCGGCTAAGCAGAGCGCCATGTTGAGGCGCGCCTATGATCGGACCATGGAGCTCGCCGCTCATCGCAACGCGCCGTGGGCCTTAGCGGGCGTGGCATTCATCGAGAGCTCGGTGTTTCCGATCCCTCCCGATGTGATGCTCATTCCCATGGTGCTCGCTGAGCGGCGAAAGGCTTGGCTTTATGCCGGGATCGCCACGCTCGCCTCGGTGATCGGCGGCATCTTCGGCTATCTCATCGGCTATTTCCTGTTCGAGACGATCGGCCAGCCGATCCTGAATTTCTACGGCTACGCGCACGCCTTCGAGGACTTCGCCAAGCGGTATAACGACTATGGCGCCTGGATCGTGTTCATCGCCGGCGTCACCCCGTTCCCTTACAAGGTGATCACCATCGCGAGCGGCGTGACGCAGCTGAACTTCTTTGTGTTCATGCTGGCGAGCGTGGCGGCGCGGGGGATTCGCTTCTTCGTGGTGGCCGGCCTGCTCTATTGGTTCGGGCCGCCGATCAAGGACTTCATCGAGAAATATCTCGGCATCCTGTCGATCGTGTTCGTGGTGCTGCTCATCGGCGGCTTCGTCCTCATCAAGTACGTGATGTGAGCCATGGCTGATTCCGACCGACTGGCAGGGCGCATGATGACGCTCAGCGCCATCGTCTTTGCGCTGGCGTTCTTGACCATCCTGACGGCGCATGCCTTCGAGCAGTTCGGCGGTTATGCGCCCTGTCCGCTCTGTCTGCAGGAGCGCTACGCCTATTACTTTGCCGTGCCGGCGGCGCTCGTCGCGTTCTTCGCCGCGCGCGGCGAAAATTTCAGCTTCGCGCGTCTGGTGCTCGTGTTGATCGCCATCGGCTTTCTGCTGAATGCCGCGCTCGGCGTCTATCATGCCGGGGCGGAGTGGAAGTGGTGGCCTGGGCCTTCGACCTGCGGCGGCGGCTTCGACCTGAGTTGGGGCCAGGGCGGCATCGTCGATACGCCCGTGATCCGTTGCGACGAGGCCTCCTGGTGGTTTCTGGGCCTGTCCTTCGCCGGCTGGAACGCGGTGGTCTCGGCGGTGCTCGCGGCGCTCGCCGCCTTTGGCGCCACCCGCGCGCGCTAATCTAAAGCGCCTTTCCGCTCACGCCGACTTCAACCGAGAGTGATTGGCCTCGGCCATGGACGCGCTGCTATAGCGGCAGGGATACTTTCCCTTGGAGGTCCAGAAAATGACCCTGATTCGCACGCTTTTTGCCGGCCTCGTTGCCGTCGCCTTGCTCGGCTCCGTGCCCGCCTCGGCGGCCGAGTGGAAGGAATTCACCCCTGACGCGCTCGCCGCCGCGCAAGCCGAAGGAAAGCCCATCCTGGTCGATGTGTTCGCGGCGTGGTGCTCGGTGTGCCGGGCCCAGAACCCGATCCTGACGAAGCTTACCCGCGAGCCGAAATACAAGGACCTCGTGGTGTTCAAGGCCGACTTCGACACCCAGAAGGCTGCGCTGAAGCCGCTGAACGTGCGGCAACAAAGCACGCTGATCGTGTTCCAAGGCGACAAGGAGCTCGGCCGGTCGGTCGGCGACACGAGCCAGCTCTCGATCGAGGGCCTGCTCGATAAGACGCTCTAGGGCGCGAAAGTCCTGAGGCGCACGCGATGATCGGGACACTCGGTTTGGCGCTTCTGGCAGGTGTGCTTTCGATCCTGTCGCCGTGCGTCTTGCCGCTGCTGCCGATCGTGCTCGGCACAGCGCAGAGCGAGCACCGGCTCGGGCCGGTGGCGCTGGCCGCGGGGCTGGCCGTGTCCTTCACGGCCATCGGCCTGTTCGTCGCCACCATCGGCTTTGCCATCGGGCTGGACACCGATGTGTTCCGCGCCATCTCGGCGGTGCTGCTGATCGCCGTGGGCACCGTGCTTCTGGTGCCGCGTCTGCAAGAGCAGTTCGCGGTCGCGGCGAGCCCGGCCGGCAGCTGGGTCGACGATCGTTTCGGCGGCTTCTCGACCACCAGCCTTTGGGGTCAGTTCGGTCTCGGGCTGTTGCTCGGCGCGGTGTGGGCCCCATGCGTCGGGCCGACGCTCGGGGCCGCGTCGCTGCTCGCCGCCAAGGGCGAGAATCTCGGCCAAGTGGCGCTGACCATGCTCGTCTTCGGCGTCGGCGCCGCGCTCCCGCTGATGCTGCTCGGTTTCGTGTCGCGCGAGGCGATGATGCGCTGGCGTGGGCGCCTGATGGAGGCGGGCAAAGGCGGCAAGATGCTGCTCGGCGCGCTTCTCGTCGCGGTCGGGCTGTTGATCGCGAGCGGAGCGGACAAGCGGCTCGAGACGTTTCTGGTCGACGCCTCGCCCGACTGGCTGACCAACCTGACGACGCGATACTAGAGAACGCCTTCCCCTCGTCATTGCCGGGCTTGACCCGGCAATCCATTCCATTGGCCGTTCACGCGCTGAGACGTAACGGCGTGGATGCCCGGATCAAGTCCGGGCATGAAGATGCCGCCGCCTACGGCTCCAGCTCGGTATCCCAGTAGAGATAATCGAGCCAGCTCTCATGCAAATAGTTGGGCGGGAACAGGCGCCCGTTGCGGTGCAGCTCGAACACCGTGGGGCGGTAGGGCTTCTGCGCCGGCCACATCTTGGCGTGCGCCGGCATTTTGCCGCCCTTCATGAGATTGCACGGCGCGCACGCCGCCACGACGTTCTCCCAGCGGGTTAGTCCGCCGCGGGACCGCGGGATGAGATGGTCGAAGGTCAGGTCCTGGTTGTCGCCGCAATATTGGCAGCTGAAGCGATCGCGCAAGAACACGTTGAATCGGGTAAAGGCCGGGTAGAGCGCCGGCCGCACGTAGTTCTTGAGCGACACGACGCTCGGCAGCTTCATCTCGAAAGAGGGGGAGTGAACCGCGTGGTCGTATTCGGAGACGATGTTGACGCGGTCGAGGAACACGGCCTTCACCGTGTCCTGCCAGCCCCACAGCGAAAGCGGGTAGTAGGAGAGCGGCCGATAGTCGGCGTTGAGCACGAGCGCCGGGAACGTGCCGGTGGGGGCGGATGCGGTTGCGACGTTCAAGGCCAAACGGTCCTTTAACTTGCCCGTCGCACTCGGGCCCTCCTTCTCGATGGGCCGGATACTATAAGGACGTGTCACGAATGTGAAGGGCCCCACATCGTGTGGTTGGGGCGGGCCGTGCCCCTAGGCGCCTTTCTGCGCGCCGCGTAAATGGGCGTAGAGAAGGGCCAGAAGCACGAAGAAGACCGTGTGGATCACGGCAAAGCCCGCAATGCCGCCGACCCCAAGCCGGGCCGAGCCCGCCAAGCCCTCGCCGATCGCCGGCAAGACGATGAAGGCGTTCAGCAGCCACACGATGGCAGCGTAGATCAGCCCTTTGACGAGGGGGCGTCCCGGCAATACAGGCTCGAGGACATAGGCGTAGAACAGCACCATCAACAGGCCGATGAAGACGTGGAACCCGGTCTTGAAGGCGGCGCCTGAAGTCGCCGGGGCGATCACATTGTTCCAGAGATCCGCCAGGCCGAGGAGCGGGGCCGCGTCGCCAATGATTGTCTTGATGAGACGCAACAGACCGCCGCGCGCCGTGGTGAAGCCGACCGCATCGGCGCCGGCGAGCAGGCCCGTGTTCACCGCGATGGCGGTGGCGCCGGCCACCAGGGACGCTAGGAGGCGGGAGCGCCCCGGTTGTTCGACCCGTCCGTTCGCCATGGTTGACCGCCGGTCTTGTCACAATCACGCGTTAGCCCAATAGGGTATCCGTGCGACGATAGCGCCGGGCCTGCTGCGGTGTGTCGGCGCATGGCTTCGGCAACGCCGGAAAAAGGGGAGGCGATCATGATCAACGGTGTCGAGAGGGAGCCGGGCGGGTGCATCGTTCCCGCACTGCGCTACCGCAACGCTCAAGCGGCCATCGACTGGCTGTGCGAGGCGTTCGGCTTTACCGAGAAGATGGTGGTGCCGGGCGAGGGCGACCGTATCGCCCATGCGGAACTCACGCTGGGCAACGGCATGGTCATGCTCGGCGACAGCGAGACCGAATACGCCAAGATCCTGGCCGCGCCGGCGAGCCGGGATCATGTGGCCACGCAAGGGCTCTACGTCGTGGTCGATGACGTGGATGCGCATTACGCCCGCGCCAAGGCGGCGGGGGCGGAGCTCATTCTCGATATCAAGACGCAGGATTATGGCGGGCGCGACTACACTTGCCGCGATCTCGAAGGCCATGTGTGGACCTTCGGGAGCTACGATCCCTGGCTGAGCTGAGCTGCGGCGAAGGCCTGTTTGAGAAAGTTGCCGCCCATCCGCAAGCCCTCGCCGTCGATGCCGTGGCCGATGCCTTCGGCGACGTGCCATTCCACCGGCAGGCCGGCCTGGGCCAGCGCCTCGCGGGCCATGAGCATGGCGTCGACGGGGATCACCTCGTCCACGTCGCCATGCACCAGAAGAATGGCGGGGCCCGAGCCCGGCGCGGGCAGCGCCTCGACGGCGGCGAGCGCGCCGGAATAGCCGACAATGGCTACGGGCGAGGGGTTTCGGGCGAGGCCGACGGCCAGCGCCATCATGGTGCCTTGGCTGAAGCCGACGAGGGCGAGCGCTCCAGCCGGCAGATTGTGCTGCGTCAGTTCCGCATCGAGGAAGGCTTGAAGCGCAGGTGCCGCCTGTTTCACGCCATTGGCGATCAGCGCCATGTCGCCGAGCGAGAGGTCGAACCACTGCCGGCCCATGGGCGCCATGCCGCACGGCTCCGGGGCGTTGGGCGAGACAAAAGCCGCATGGGGCAGGTCGCGTGCCCATTCACGCCCCAGGCCGATGAGGTCGTTGCCGTCGGCGCCATAGCCGTGAAGGAACACCACGAGCTGGCGTGGGGAGCCGCCCGCGGCGGGGGCGAGGCGTGGTCCGTCAAGCGGTGCCGAGGTCATCTAGGCGAAGACCTGGACGGCTCGCACCTAGTCCCCCTCCGGCACGTCGTCGGCCGAATGGGCGTTGAGCTGGCCGTACATCTGGGCGCCGATGTCGTTCAACAGGCCGAGCTGGGTCTCGATGAAGTCGATGTGACCTTCCTCGTCGGACAGCAACTCCTCGAACAGATCCATGGTGACATAGTCTTCTTCCTTCCGGCACGCGGCACGCGCTTCCATGTAAAGGGCGCGGGCGCCGTATTCGGCCTTCAGGTCGCATTCGAGAATCTCTTTGACGTTCTGGCCGATCATGAGTGGGTCGAGCCGCTGCATGTTGGGAAAGCCCTCGAGGAAGATGATGCGGGTCACCAGCTTGTCGGCGTGATGCATTTCCTCGATCGACTCCTCGCGCTCCTTCTTGGCGAGCTTGCTGTAGCCCCAGTCGTCGAGCAGCCGGTAGTGCAGCCAATACTGATTGACGGCGGTCAACTCGCTCGTCAGCGCCTTATTGAGATACTCAATGACTGTTGGATTGCCCTTCATGTCCCGATTCTCCTCTCAACCTTGGTAATCATCATGACGTGATCTTCTGTGTGCGGCTAGTCTCGGCGCTCGTTCGCGGAACGATGGGGCAGGGAGGCCGCCGAGCTAGGCCCCTGTTCGTCATAGCCGACCATGAGCTTGGCGATGAGCGGCAGACAGGTCCCGCAGGAGGGCCGCTTGCCGAGCGTCCGGTAGATGAGCCCGGGCGTAAGCACCACGAATGGATCCTTAGTGCGCAGCGCCGATACCGCCTCGGCAACGTCGTTGGCCGTGATCATCGAGCAGGAACAGACAATCATGCCTCTCTCTAAGGCGGCGCGGGTGGTTTGTCGTCAAGTCGTGCTGCGAAAACCGCCTAATGCAATGGCTGGGGCCGCTTCAGTCGGGCCGGATCAGATTAGGATAGTTCTAAAGTAGAATATGGGGGCCTGCAAGTGAAAGGGTTTTCAAGGAAGGCGGTGGCTTCTGACCAGGTCATTGCTTAGCGCCTTGTAAACCAAGCAATTTAGCTGAGTTTTAAATCGTCTCTGCCATGTTCTCCCGAGAACAAAGCAAAAATCCAACGGGCGGGGGCCGATCATGCAATCCAGAGATTTTCAGCCGGACGATCTGTTCACGCAGATCCAGATTCTTGTGGACGGGCTCGAAGCAGAGCGCCAGGCGCGCGAGGCCGCGGAGACGGCCGATGCGGCCAAGTCCGAAATCCTCGCGGTGATCGGCCGGGAGCTGCACGCGCCCATGGAGGCGCTCGTCGCCATGGCCGAACGCCTGCTCGCGGGCTCGCTCAACGGCTCGCAGCGGCACCAGGCCCAGACACTGGCGCACTCGGCGCGGAGTCTGTTCGGCGCGGTCCGCGACGTCCTCGATTTCTCCAAGCTCGAGACCGGAGAGGCCGAGCTTTCATCCACGCGGGTCGATCTGCACGCGCTGGTCAGGAGCGCCGCCGCGGTGCTGCAGGCGCGCGCGAGCGCAAAGGGGCTCACGAGCGGTGTCGATATGGGCGCCAATTGTCCCCGCTTCATTGTTGGCGACGAGGTGCGCGTCCGTCAGGTGCTCATGGTCCTGATCGAGACCGCGCTGCAATCGACGAGCGAGGGCTCGGTTCGGCTCTATGTCAGCGTCAACGATGCGCAGAGCCCGCTCGCGGTGCGCTTCGATGTCACGGATACGGGGGCTGGCTTGACCGAGGCCGAGCAGGAAAACCTGTTCCGGCCTTCGGCCGATAATTCGCGTGTTGGTGGCGGGCTTGGTCTGCCGATCGCGCGGCGGCTTGCCGAGGCGATGGGTGGTGGGGTCGGCTGCGACAGCGCGCTCGGCCAAGGCACGCTCTATTGGTTCACGTTTCAGGCGGAGTGCGCGGACGACGAAGGTGGGATGGACGAGACGCCTGCCGGGCAGGACGAAACTGCGGTCCTGCATGACGCGGCACCGAAAGAGACCGCCCCGAAAGGCGCGCTCTCAGGTCATGTGCTGGTGGTCGAGGGCAACACCGTCAACCGCATGCTGATCGGTGCCTATCTCGCTGAGTTTGGCCTGACCCACGAGGGTGTCGAGAACGGCGCCGCGGCCATTATGTGCCTTGCAGCCCGGCCCTACGATCTCGTGCTCATGGATACGGTGCTGCCGGATTACGACGGCATGCTGATTGCCAAACGCATCAGGTCCTTGCAGGCGCCGTCGTCGGAAGTGCCGATCGTGGCGCTTGCCGCGCGCGGTGCCACGGACGACGACCAGGACTATGTCGCGGCCGGCATCAACGCCTGTGTGTCGAAGCCGATCCAGGGCCGCGCGCTCTATGCGGCGCTTGTGCCGTTCCTCGACGCGCAGCTGGACCGCGAGGCGTTCGCCATAGCGAGCTGAGGCGGACCTCGCAGGTCAGGCGCTGTGTCTAGAGATTATCCATCAACACGCCGGCGAGCAGGATCAGATAGGCGATCAGCAACAGGCCGAGTCCGTAGCCGGTGAAGATCGGCAACGGCACGATCATGCCGATGACGACCAGGACGGCGATGACGACGGAGACGAGGAACGTCTCGCGGCGCGGTGTGCTCATATGAAAGTTCATAGGGTCCCCCTTGGCCAAACGCCCGAAGAGATTCGGCGTGGAGGCGAGTCTAGCGGCAAAGTGCGTCCGCTGTCATCGCCCAGACGCCGGGGATATCTCTAGAGACGAACCTTCTCTTTAGCCCTGAGCGGCGGTACGGGCACACCCGCCTCGGCCAGGACTTCCACCTTATTGTCCACGAGGCTGACAATGCCGGTCATGATCTCGTTGAGTTGGAAGTCCTTGGGCGTGTAGACGGCCGACGCCCCGCACTGCTTGAGAATGTTGACGTCCTCGGGCGGGATGATGCCGCCGACCACGACAGGGACGTCGCCCAAGCCTTCCTCGCGCAGGCGCTGCACCACGTCACGCACCAGAGATACGTGCGACCCGGAGAGGATGGAAAGTCCCACCACATGGGCTCTTGCCTCTTTCGCCTGCTCGACGATCTCGGCCGGCGTCAGGCGGATGCCGTCATAAACGACCTCCATGCCGCAATCATGCGCGCGCACGGCGATCTGTTCGGCGCCGTTGGAATGGCCGTCGAGGCCGGGCTTGCCGACCACGAAGGTGAGGGTGCGGCCGAGCTTGCCGGAGACCTCTTCAACCAGCTTGCGCACCTGCTCCAGCCGCTCGGTGTCGACCACGTGCTCGGCGCCGATGCCGGTGGGGGCACGATACTCGCCGAACACTTCGCGCAACACCGCGCCCCACTCGCCGGTGGTGACACCGGCTTTCGCGGCGGCGATCGAGGGCGGCATGATGTTGCGGCCCTCCGATGCGGCCTCTTTGAGGTCGACCAGGGCTTGGCGCGCGGCGGCTCCGTCGCGCTGCTGGCGCCAGGCCTGTAACGCCGCGATCTGCTCGATCTCGACCGACTCCGACACGGTGAGGATACCCTCGCCGCCGGAATCCAGCGGTGACGCCTCGGTCTCGGTATAGGCGTTGACGCCGACCAGGGTCTGGTCGCCGCGCTCGATGTCAGCGATGCGCGCGGCGTTAGAGGCGATCAGCGCCTCTTTCATGTATCCGATGGCGGCGACGGCACCGCCCATGGCGTCGAGCTTGGCAAGCTCGGCGCGGGCCTGTTCCTTCAGTTCCTCGACCTTGCGGTCGATCACCTCGGAGCCGTCGAAGATGTCGGCATATTCCAGGAGGTCGGTTTCGTAGGCCACGATCTGCTGGAGGCGGAGCGACCATTGCTGATCCCAGGGGCGCGGCAGGCCGAGCGCCTCGTTCCAAGCCGGAAGCTGCACCGCCCGGGCGCGCGCGTTCTTCGACAGCACCACGGCGAGCATCGACAGCAGGATGCGGTAGACATTGTTCTCCGGCTGCTGCTCGGTGAGCCCCAGCGAGTTGACCTGGACCCCATAGCGAAAGCGCCGCAGCTTCGGATCGGTGACGCCATAACGGTCGCGCGCGATCTCATCCCACAGATCGACGAAGGCGCGCATCTTGCTCACCTCGGTGATGAAGCGCACGCCGGCATTGACGAAGAAGCTCATGGCGCCGACGACGCGCGGAAACTCCGCATCCGACACCTCGACGGAATTCTTGACCTCGTCGAGCACGGCCACGGCCGTGGCCAGGGCGAAGGCGAGTTCCTGCGCCGGCGTCGCTCCCGCTTCTTGCAGGTGATAGGAGCAGACATTGGTCGGGTTCCATTTCGGCATCTCGCGCGAGGTGAAGACGATCACGTCCTTGATCAGTCGCAGCGACGGCGCCGGCGGAAACACATAGGTGCCGCGCGACAGATACTCTTTCAGGATATCGTTCTGCACCGTGCCGGTGAGCTTCGCCCGGTCGGCGCCCTGCTCGTCGGCAAGGGAGACATAAAGCGCGAGCAGCCACGCGGCGGTGGCATTGATGGTCATCGAGGTATTCATATCGGCGAGGGGGATGCCCTCGAACAGGTGCCGCATGTCGCCGAGATGAGAGACGGGCACGCCGACCTTGCCAACCTCACCACGGGCCAGCGCCTCGTCGCAGTCGTAGCCGGTCTGGGTCGGTAGATCGAAGGCGATCGAGAGGCCGGTCTGCCCCTTGGACAGGTTCTTGCGGTAAAGCTCGTTCGAGGCCTCCGCCGTCGAATGGCCCGCATAGGTGCGGAACATCCAAGGCTTGTCGCGGGGGGGCTTGTCGCGTGTGGTTTTGCCGTCTGCCATTCGCTGTCTCCGGGCGCTTCTTGTCGCGCGCGCTGGCCTTATGGAAGCACGGGCGCCCGCTCCGTTGCAACTCAAGGGGCCGCCGCTATCTGCCCGTATTCCATGGACCTGAAACTATATCAAATCCCTTCCATGGGGATGCCGAACAGCACGACGGCCAACGCCATGGCGGCGAGCGCCAAGAATCCCGCGGCGTGGAGCCGGTGCCGGCGCAAGTCCGGGTTCTGCAAGGCGACGCCCGCGGCGACCAGGCACTGCATGAAATAGAAGAGAGCGAAGGCCCGCGAGGCCAGGGTGATGACGTCGAAGATGTCGAGCGTCCAGGTGAGGGCGATGCCGATCAGGGCGATGACCGGGTACGCGTGGCGGTGGTCAATTCGCTGGCCGCTGACCTGCTCAATGAGACCGCCAGCGCCGATGGCATCGGCGACCGCCGCCGACAGTTGGGCGAACACGGCGCCAATCACGATCAGAAAGACCAGGCTCGATGCCGCCGGTTCGAGCACGGCGATGATGCCGGTGGCATCGCCGTTCAGGGCGTTGGGATCATCGACCGCGGCCATCGCCAGGAGAAAGAAGGCCATATAGATGGCGCCGGACAGCCATTGCGCGTAGCGCATGGTGCGCACGCGCAGCTCAGGCGGATAGGCGCCGGCGAGGAAGCGCGAAGTTTCGAAGCCCTGGACGACAACAAGCAGGCCGAGCACCACCCTGACCGACTGCCAATCGAACGGCTTCGTCTGCTCCACGACATGCCATGTGCCGTCAATGGCCATGTGGATGTTGAGCCAGGTGAGCGCGGCCAGGGCCGCGGCGATGATGGCGAGCTTCAGCCCGACGGCATATTCCTCGATGCTCTCGAGACCGTGCAGGCCGCGCAGCAAGCCTTGCGCGCCGATGCCGAGCAGAACGGCCGTGGTGACGATCTTACCGGCCAGCGGGTGCTCGGCGCCGAGACCCTTGAGCAGGAAGGCCGACAGCAGCGTGAGGTAGTAGGTGACCGAGATGAAATAGGCGAGCGCCAGCGCCAGGTGGGACGTGCTTTCGACAAAGCCCAGCCAGCCCCGACCGCCTTTGGTGAAGAGCGGCTCGCCGTGCAGAATGTTGAAGCGGATGGCGCCGCCAAGTAGGTAGGCGAACCCCACGAGGCAGGCCATGGCGATAACGGAATAGGAGCCGAGATCGTGGGTGAGCAGCGGAAACGAGACGAGAAAGCCCGAGCCGATGATGGAGGCGAGCGGCGTGACGGTCGCGCGCCACACGGGCGAGGTGGTGAGCTTTGGCGAGAACAGAAACGCCAAGGCCGCCGCCAGGACCACGAAGACGATGATATTGCCGGTCAGTTGCTGCACTCGCTTGGCGTTTGATGGGCCGTTCGGCGTGTTTGGATCGGGTTTAGGCCAATACGCGCCGAGGGCAAATGCGCTTGGCCAGCGGCGCGGTGCCGCGCCCCATTCTGCGGGGTGCGCGAATCGACCCCTGGGCAGACCCGTCTGTTTTTGCTAACCCTCCACCCCAATTGAGGCGGGCTTAGCGAAAATGGGGCGAATTCAGGGGAGCCCTGGCACTTTTGGGGCTGGGGTATGTTAAGTCTGCGGCCCGCAAACATGTTGCAGTCGCGAGATGGATCGAAGACAATTGCCGCAGTGCAAAAAGAGACCGAACAAAAGGACTGGGGGGACAACCGGATGAATGAAATGTCTTTAACTGCAGTTTCTCCAGAAACCGCCGCGCCCGCGGGCGAAATCAAGGATCTCTACGAGATCGGCGAGATTCCTCCGCTCGGTCACGTGCCAAAGAACATGTATGCGTGGGTGATCCGCAAGGAGCGCCACGGCCCCCCTGACGAGGCCATGCAGGTCGAGGTGGTGCCGACATGGGAACTCGACTCCCATGACGTGCTGGTTCTCGTGATGGCGGCGGGCGTCAATTATAACGGCGTGTGGGCCTCGCTCGGCCAGCCGATGTCGACGCTCGACATTCACAAGAACCCCTATCATATCGCCGGGTCCGACGCGTCCGGCATCGTCTGGGCCGTTGGCGCCAAGGTCAAACGCTGGAAGGTCGGCGACGAGGTCGTCATCCACTGTAACCAGGACGACGGCGACGACGAGGAATGTAACGGCGGCGATCCGATGTTCTCGCCGTCGCAGCGCATCTGGGGCTACGAGACCCCCGACGGCTCGTTCGCCCAGTTCGCCCGCGTGCAAGATCGCCAGCTCTTGGAGCGGCCGAAGCATCTCACCTGGGAAGAGGCTGCCTGCTACACGCTGACGCTCGCCACCTCCTACCGCATGCTGTTCGGCCACCGGCCCCACACGCTGAAGCCCGGCCATAACGTCTTGGTGTGGGGCGCCTCCGGCGGGCTCGGCTCCATGGCGATCCAGCTCTGTGCCACGGCCGGCGCCAACGCCATCGGTGTCGTATCCGAGGACGACAAGCGCGACTACGTCATGTCGCTCGGCGCCAGGGGCGTGATCAACCGCAAGGACTTCGACTGCTGGGGCCAGATGCCCACGGTCGGCACGCCGGAATACGACACCTGGAACAAGGGTGTGCGCGCTTTCGGCAAGGCGATCTGGGAGATCACCGGCAAGGGCGTGAATGTCGACAGCGTGTTCGAGCATCCGGGCGAGGCGACCTTCCCGGTCTCCTGCTTCATCGTGAAGCGCGGTGGCATGGTCGTGTTCTGCGCCGGGACCACCGGCTACAACCTCACCATGGACGCGCGCTATGTGTGGATGCATCAGAAGCGCATCCAGGGCTCTCATTTCGCCCATCTGTTGCAGGCGAGCCAGGCCAACAAGCTGGTCATCGAGAGGCATATCGATCCGTGCATGTCCGAGGTGTTCCCCTGGGAACAGATCCCCAAGGCCCACATGAGAATGTGGAAGAACGAGCACCGGCCCGGCAATATGTCGGTGTTGGTGAGCGCGCCGGTCACGGGGCTTCGGACCTTCGAGGACGTGATCGAGGCCAGCCGCGAGATGCACGGCGGCTCGTAGGCGCTTCCCTATTTGTCTTGTAGGCGTTCGGCGTCCCCGGGTGACCGGGGCGCTTTTTTCGCTATTTTTGGTGGCGCGCGATCGGGGGTTTGACTCTGCCCCCCGGTCGGGGTTCGTTGTGCCTGAAAAATCGACCAGAATCGTCCGAGGAGCCTGAAATTTGACCGCCGCCGAGACCTTGACCGACCGCGAGGGCGTGAGCCCCGCCGAGCTGATCCCTCTCTTGGAGTCCGCCGCCGAGGCGGCCGGAACCTTGAGCGCGCGCGCCACGGAGGCCGTGAAGGCCAAGGTGGCCTCGGGCGGCAAGATCGACAACGCGCTGCTCGAACAGGAACAGCACGCGGCGCACGGCCTCGCCTGGATCGTCACCTATGCGGAGGCCATCCGCCAGCTTGCCGACTACGCCACGCGCATGGACGGCGAAGGCCGCTTCGGCGAGATGGAGTCCCTGCTGGCCCAAATCGGCGCCGGCGAGTATTTGGCGCAACTCGTGGGCGGCGTCACCATGAGCCAGGGGGAGGTGGCGCGGCTGCATGAGCTCGGCGTGCCGGACTCTGCACGGGATGCGTTCCTCACTGCCGATGTCACCGCTCTCATTCAAGGCGTGACGCCGGAGACGCGGGCCCGCGTCGTGGCGCTGATCCAGGACGCGCAAGGCGCGGCGGCGGCCAGCTATGGCGATCCGGGTCTCGAGGACACTTATGAGGAGATCCGCAGCGAGATGCGCCGCTTCTCGCAAGCCGAGGTTGTGCCGCACGCGCAGGAATGGCACCTCAAGGACGACTACATTCCGCTCGAGCTGATCGGCCAGATGGCGGAGCTCGGCGTGTTCTCGCTGACGCTGCCGGAGGAGTTTGGCGGGCTGGGGCTCGGCAAGGAGGCGATGTGCGTCGTCTCCGAGGAGCTGTCGCGCGGCTATATCGGCGTCGGTTCGCTCGGCACGCGCTCTGAGATCGCCGAGGAGCTGATCCTCAACGGCGGCACCGACGAACAGAAACAAGAGTGGCTGCCGAAGATCGCATCCGGCGAAATCCTGCCGACGGCGGTGTTCACCGAGCCGAACACGGGCTCCGACCTCGCCTCGCTCACGACGCGCGCGGTCAAGGACGGCGATGTCTATCGCATCACCGGGCAGAAGACCTGGATCACGCATGCGGAGCGCGCCGACCTGATGACGGTACTGGCGCGCACCGATCCCAACGAGAAGGGCTATCGCGGGCTTTCCATGTTCCTGGCGCCCAAGCCGCGCGGCGCCGACGGCAATCCTTTTCCGGCGGACGGCATGTCCGGCGGCGAGATCGAGGTGCTGGGCTATCGCGGCATGAAGGAGTTCGAAATCTCCTTCGACGGGTTCGAGGTGCCGGCCGCCAATCTGCTCGGCGGCGTCGAGGGCCAGGGCTTCAAGCAGCTGATGCAGACCTTCGAGGCGGCGCGTATCCAGACCGCGGCGCGGGCTATCGGCGTGGCCCAGTCGGCGCTCGATCTCGGTCTTCGCTACGGCATGGAGCGGGTGCAGTTCGGCAAGCCGATCGTTGCCTTCCCGCGCGTCGCCGACAAGCTCGCCATGATGGCGGCGGAGATCCTGCTCGCCCGCCAGCTCACCTATTTCGCCGCGCGCGAGAAAGACGCCGGACGCCGCTGCGATCTGGAGGCCGGCATGGCCAAGCTGCTCGCCGCGCGCGCGGCTTGGGCCGCCGCCGACAACGCCCTGCAGATCCATGGCGGCAACGGCTTCGCGCTCGAATACCCGATCAGCCGCGTGCTGTGCGATGCGCGCATCCTGTCGATCTTCGAGGGCGCCGCCGAGATCCAGGCCCATGTCATCGCCAGGCGCTTGCTCGAGCAATGAGCGGCGCGACCGAGCCGGCCTTCTCTAAGCGCTCAGTCATTGCGCTTCTCATCGTGCTGGCGGCATGTTTTGCCGCCTCGGCCATCGGCGGTGCGCTGACCGGGCCCAATCTCGACTGGTACGTGACGCTGACGAAGCCGGGCTTCGCGCCGCCCAACGCCGTCTTTCCCATCGTCTGGACCATTCTTTACGCGATGATGGCGGCCGCCGCGTGGCTGGTGTGGCGCAGCTCCGGAGACGAGGGTGACAAGAAGACAGCGCTGATCTGGTTCGGCCTTCAGCTTGGCGTCAACGTCGGATGGTCGTTTGCTTTCTTCTGGCTGCACAGCCCGGCCTACGGGTTCGGCGTGATCATGGCGCTGCTCGTCGCCATCGTCATCACGATTGTCTTATTCGACAGGCTGAGCCGGACCGCCGCATTACTGCTCGTCCCGTACGTGCTGTGGGTCTGCTTTGCCACAGGGCTGAACTTCACCATCTGGGTGCTGAACAGCGGCTACGATTTCAGCCAGCCGCCGTCGTGATTGTTAGCGCGGACTCATGATCCAACGCTCGGTCCTCATCACCGGCTGCTCGTCGGGCATCGGCTTGGCGTCGGCGCTGGCGATGAAGGCGCGCGGCTGGCGCGTGTTCGCCACGGCGCGGAAACCCGAAGACCTCGCCCGGCTGAAAGACGAGCATGGGCTTGAGAGCCTTTATCTCGATTACACGGAGCCGGAGTCCATCGCCGCGGCTGCCACCCGTGTGCTGGAGGCGACGGACGGCACGCTGAGCGCGCTGTTCAACAACGGGGCCTACGGTCAGCCGGGCGCCATCGAGGACGTCACGCCCGACGTCTTGCGCGCCCAGTTCGAGGCCAATGTGATCGGCTGGCACGATCTGACGCGGCGGGTGATCCCGGCGATGCGGGCGCGCGGGCAGGGCCGCATCGTGTTCTGCTCCTCGGTGCTGGGGCTGATCGTGGCGCCTTATCGCGGGGCCTATTGCGCCTCCAAGTTCGCGGTCGAGGCGTTGGCCGACGCGTTGCGCATGGAGCTTGCCGGCACCGGCATCGATGTCTCGCTCATCGAGCCGGGGCCCATCGCCACGCGGTTCGTAGAACACGCGATCGAGGCCTATCGGCGCAATATCGACATGGAGGGGTCGCCCCACCGGGAGGTCTACCGCACCCGTGTCGCCAGCATGGAGGAGGGCGGCAATCAGAGCTTCAAGCTTGGCCCTGAGGCGGTGGTAGCAAAGCTCGTCCATGCGCTTGAAGCCAAGCGGCCGAAGGCGCGCTATTACGTCACCTTTCCCACCTATGCGGCGGCACTGCTGCGCCGTCTCCTGCCGACGCGCGCGCTCGACGCGGTGGCGGCAAGCAACTAAAGTCCTGCCTCGGCGTTGGAATTAGCGCCCAATTAGACCCGGGAGGGGCATGTGGAAGAGATGTTGCGCTGGATCCTGCCTTTCGCGGTTGCCGCGGTGGCGATCGTGTTGGGGGTCGGCCTGTGGAACATGCTGCGCGGGGGAGACCCCAATCTCAGCCAGAAACTCATGCGGGCGCGTGTGATCCTGCAGCTCGTCGCGATCCTGATCGTGATGGCCGTCGTCTATCTCGCGAGCCTTAGAGCCGGATAGTGGGACTTGAAGCCGGATAGCGAGGCTTGGAGCCGGAAGCCGAGATTTGGGCCAGGATAACGAAGGCTTGACCCGCTTCCGGCCCGAGCTACGGTAAACTCAATCAGCGGCTGGGACCGCGGGGCCCTGGACAGCAGGGCGGGTGGTAATGGTAGTCCTCAACAAGATTTACACGCGCACCGGCGACGACGGCACGACCGCGCTCGGCTCTGGGCGGCGCGTGGCCAAGTACGATCTCCGCGTCGAAGCCTATGGCACGCTCGACGAGACCAACGCCGTAATCGGCTTGGCGCGCATGCACACGCGCGACGATGATGTGCTCGACGCCATGCTTGCCCGGATTCAAAATGATCTGTTCGACCTCGGCGCCGATCTCTGCTTTCCGGACGACACCAAGGACGCGCGCGGCCGTCTGCAAGTGAGCGATGCGCAGGTCGAGCGGCTCGAAGGCGAGATCGACACGCTCAACCGCGCGCTCGAACCGTTGCGGTCCTTCGTGCTGCCGGGCGGGAGTCCGGCGGCAAGTTTCCTGCACCTTGCCCGCACGGTTTCGCGGCGCGCCGAGCGGTTGATCGTCGCTCTGGCATCGCGGCCCAACGAGCCGGTGGGTGACCCGGCGCTGCGCTACATCAATCGACTGTCGGATTTCCTGTTTGTGGCGTCACGTTTCGCCAACGACAAAGGCAAGTCCGATGTGATGTGGGTGCCGGGCAAGAACCGCTGATGCGATCGGCGGTGCGCCAGTGTTTGTCCCCCTTCACGACACCAATCCTCTCAAGAATATCCGCTTCCAGTATGTGACGGTGGGGCTGATCGCCCTCAACGTCGCCATCTACGCCATCTTCCAGACGGGGTGGTTCATTCCGTTGGCCGATGAGGACGTGACGGCGTTCGCCGTGATCCCGGCCAAGCTGATGGCCAGCACGGGCGGCGTCACCGCGTTGTTCGCCACCGGCGCGGTTTTCGTGCCGGAGCGTCTGACGCTCGTCACCTACATGTTCCTGCACGGGGGTTGGATCCACCTTATCGGCAACATGCTGTTCCTCTGGGTGTTTGGCGACAACATCGAAGACGCCATGGGGCACATCCGCTTCATCATGTTCTACTTGATGTGCGGGATCTTCGCGGCCCTGCTGCATGCCTGGATGCTGCCCCACTCGGACCTGCCGCTGATCGGCGCGTCAGGCGCAGTGGCGGGCGTCATCGCCGCCTATCTGATCCTGCATCCCAGGGTGAAGGTGTGGGTGCTGGCGCTGTGGCGTATCCCCATCAAGATCACCGCCGCCTGGGCGCTGGGAATTTGGATTGCGGCCCAGTTCGTGAGCCTCTTGTTCGAGAGCGAGGAGGCCGTGGCCTGGTGGGCCCATGTCGGCGGATTGGTGGCCGGCGCGGTGCTGATCCTGTTTATGCGGCGGCGCGGTGTAATCTTGTTCGACCGCACCAGGGGCGGAGCCTGAGAGGCCGTCGGAAGTCCCCAGGAACCATTGACTTCAGCCAGTTCGGGCAGTACGGTCGCCGCCATTTCGCAGTTGCGAGATGCTGGCTTTTTGGGGGGCTAGTCAAACCCGTGCGGGGACACATAAGAGCCGCA
>Ga0307379_10002103_pt1 | contig 29978 bp, 23 predicted proteins | sample UN2MG_FD_202237 | JGI IMG/M metagenome (GOLD analysis project Ga0307379, IMG submission 202237) | Soil microbial communities from Risofladan, Vaasa, Finland - UN-2 | ecosystem: Environmental > Terrestrial > Soil > Coastal area > Acid sulfate soil | place: Finland: Risofladan, Vaasa | collected...
TTTTTTGGGTGTTGGAGTCCTTACAGATTTTCGTCCTCTTCTCGGAAGGCCCTTGACCTTTCTTCTTGGAGCGGCGGCCCAATTGGGCATATTCGCAGCCGCTCTCGGAGCCGCCTATGTTTTGGGCTTCAGCTACAAAGAGGCCGCGTCGATAGGTATTATCGGTGGGGCTGACGGTCCGACCTCCATCTTTCTGGCCAGTCAGCTGGCTCCACATCTTTTAGGTCCTATAGCGGTTGCAGCCTACAGCTACATGTCACTGGTACCGATCATCCAGCCTCCGATCATCCGAATGCTCACCTCAAAAAAAGAACGTTCCATTGACATGCCCCAGGCCATCCCGGTTTCTCAGACTGCGGCTATTCTTTTCCCGATAGTGACCGGTATCGTCGCATCCTTGGCGATTCCTTCAAGCGCTCCCCTCATCGGTATGTTGATGTTCGGCAACTTGCTTAGGGAGTGTGGTGTGACCGAACGTCTGCGCAAAACAGCGGGTGGTTCGTTGATCGATATCGTTACCATCTTTCTTGGGCTTGCCGTTGGTGCTACGATGGATGCTGAACATTTCCTGAGTGTCAGAACCCTTTATATTCTTATTTTGGGTGCAATCGCGTTTTCCTTCAGCACTGCGGGCGGTGTCGTTTTTGCAAAGATCTTGAACGTGTTCCTATCCAAAGATAATAAGATCAATCCCTGTATAGGTGCTGCCGGAGTTTCTGCGGTGCCTATGTCTGCGAGGGTCGTCCAGAATTTTGTTGCAGAACAGACGGGGGGGAAAGTCAATCCTCTCATGCCTGCCATGGGGCCGAATGTTGCAGGTGTAATAGGTTCGGCTATCGCAGCTGGTGTCTTTCTGATGCTTTTAGGATGAATTTAAGGAGAAATTAGGGGCAGTCCCGTGTGTTGGAAAAAGGGAGCTGGATACCAGAAAGCTACTTAAAGACCCTTGCTCATTGCGTCCAGAAAATCACCGTTAGTTTTGGTTTTGGACATCCTTTCCATGAGGAGTTCCATGGCCTCGACTTCATTCAACTGGCTGAGGACTTTGCGGAGTACCCATATTCTGTTAAGGTCTTTTTCATTGATAAGCAGTTCTTCTTTTCGCGTCGCGGACCGGTTGATGTCTATCGCAGGAAACAGTCTCTTGTCAACGAGTCGTCTGTCGAGGTTGATTTCCATGTTTCCTGTTCCTTTGAATTCTTCGAAGATGACTTCGTCCATCCGGCTTCCGGTGTCGACTAAGGCTGTAGCGACGATAGTCAGACTGCCGCCTTCCTCGATCTTTCTGGCAGAACCAAAAAACTTTTTTGGCTTGTTCAATGCATTGGCATCCACCCCTCCGGAGAGAACCTTTCCTGAGGGCGGGACTATGGCATTGTGGGCTCTGGCAAGTCTGGTGATGCTGTCTAGCAGTATCGTGACATCTCTTTTAAGCTCAACGAGCCGTTTGGCTTTTTCTAACACGATATTGGCAACCTGAGCGTTGCGGATGGGCGGTTCATCAAAAGTTGAGGCTATGACTTCGCCCATGATGCTTCTTTTGAAGTCCGTCACTTCTTCAGGTCGTTCTGCTACGAGCAGCACAATGAGGAAGACTTCCGGATGATTCTTTTCTATAGATTTCGCTATGGTCTTTAGCAGCGTTGTCTTCCCTGCTCTTGGAGGAGATACGATCAGTCCCCGCTGCCCTTTTCCGATGGGTGTGAGCATGTCCATAACTCTGGCACACAAGTTTTTCTGATCACCATCCTCAAGTATGAATTTTTCAAAAGGATACAGAGGCGTAAGGCTGTCGAATTGGATGTTTCTGCGGTTCCCTAAGACCACTTCGGGATGCAGAAAATTTATGGCCTCGATTTTGATCAAGGCAAAATATTTTTCTCCGTTTTTGGGAGGTCTGACAACACCGGATATGGTATCGCCCGTTCTAAGTTTGAATTTTCGGATCTGGGAGGGGGAGACATAGATATCATCTTGACTCGGGAGATAACTGAATTCTGGAGCCCTTAAAAACCCGAAACCGTCATCCAGGGTTTCCAACACCCCTTCCGAGAAAAGAAGACCATTTCTTTTGGCTTGGGCTTCCAGAATCTTAAAAGTGATATCATGCTTGTTGACATCTTGGACCTCCTCCTCTTCCACACCTAATTCTAATGCAACGGAGACCAGTTTTTTTACATCTTTTTCCTCAAGATCTACTAAATTATACTCTTTCATTTTGCACCTCTTATTTGACTACATTTGCAGACTAAAAAAATTGATCAGAATATTTCTATCAATGACCTGGATTCTTTTGGCTAGTGCCTAACAGGAGGTTCCTGCTGGCCCTCCTCTTCTTCATTCTCGGTTAATTCAGAAGTTATGGGGGCCTTCTCGTTTTTGATCTTGTCCAGGTATTTTTCCGTTAGAGCGATCTCAAGAACTTGATCCATGTTTTCCACAAAGTGTATCTTCATATCGTCTCTGATCTTTTTCGGAAGGTCCTTGATATCTGGTTTATTATCTAAGGGCAACACAACCTCTATGATGCCATAACGGTGTGCTGCCAGCAATTTCTCCTTAATGCCACCCACAGGCAAGACCTTGCCTTTCAGAGTGATTTCTCCACTCAAAGCCACCTTTTTCGTAACAGGGATCTCTGTAAGCAGAGAAATGATCGATGTGGCGAGTGTGATTCCTGCAGAGGGCCCCTCCTTGGGAGTGGCTCCCTCCGGGACGTGGACGTGGATATCAAAGCTTTTGTGTAACTCCTGTGCGATATCCAGTTCGTACATCTTAGCTCGAACATAGCTGAACGCTGTTTGTGCCGACTCCTGCATGATCTCACCCAGTTGGCCCGTCAGCGTGAAATTGCCCTTTCCGTGGACCTTCGTCACTTCGAATGTCAGCAGTTCTCCTCCGAATTCTGTCCAGGCCATGCCGATGGCGACACCCACCTCATCCACTTTGTCGATCTCCGACCTTCTGAATCTGGGGATTCCCAAGAATTTTTCGAGACTCCTGGGAGTGACAGTTTCTCTATAATTATTACCCTTAGTGACCACCTTTTTGACAGTCTTGCGGCAGACCGATGTGATCTCTCTATCTAAGTTACGCACACCGGCTTCCCTGGTGTATTCCCGGATGATCTTCTGGAACGCTTTGTCCGTGATCTGGATGTTTTTATTCTTTAACAATCCATGAGCTTCCAACTGTTTGGGAAACAAAAATCTTTTAGCGATCTGGAGCTTTTCTTCTTCTGTGTATCCGGGGATACGGATGAGTTCCATCCTGTCGACGAGCGGCCTGGGTATGGGTTCTATCATGTTTGCCGTCACGATAAACATCACTTGAGAGAGATCGTAATCTGTATCGATATAATGATCCAAAAAAGTGTTGTTCTGCTCAGGGTCCAAGACCTCCATTAAAGCCGATGCAGGGTCCCCTCGAAAATCCATGCTCATTTTATCTACTTCGTCTAGTAAAAAAACCGGATTCTTTGTTCCGGCCCTTTTTATCATTTGGATGATACGTCCTGGATAGGCCCCGATATAGGTTCGTCTGTGTCCTCGAATCTCTGCTTCGTCTCTGATACCACCCAGAGATAGCCGTACGAATTTTCTCCCAGTAGCCCGAGCGATGGATCGTCCAAGGGAGCTCTTCCCCACTCCTGGAGGACCTACAAAACCGAGGATGATGCCTTTGGGGTTTTTCACCAGCTGCCGGATAGAGAGATATTCCAGGATTCTCTCTTTGACTTTTTCCAATCCATAATGATCTTCATCCAGAATATTTTCAGCTTCTTTCAGGTTTCGCTTTTCCCGGGATTTTTTGGTCCATGGGAGCGAGATCAGCCAGTCCAAATAATTCCTGCAGACCGTGGCTTCGGCGGACATTGGTGGCATGGCCTCCAATCGATCGATCTCTTTGTTGGCCTTCTCCTCTGCATCCTTGTGCATGTGGCAATCTACAACTTTTTTTCGCAGTTCCTCTATCTCATTGGGTTGGTCATCTTTCTTCATGTTTAATCCGGGAGGGAAAACTTTTTGTGAGGGATCTCTGAATGGGATCTTGCGGCGTCCCTGTTTTTTATCGTCTTTTCTCAGTCGCGAATGGATCTTAATGATCTCATTCTCCAATAGAAAATTCAGCCGCCGGATTCTTTCAGAAGCGTTGATGATCTCAAGAAGATTCTGTTTTTCTTCAAGGGGCAAATATAGGTGAGAGGAGATGATATCCGCGATCCTCTGGGGGTTGTTATCCCTGAGGGCCGGTATGATCGCCTCGAGATTAGTGTGCTGGCTGAGCTTCAGATACTCTTCGAACAGAGCCAAAACATTTTTTAATATTTCATTGGTCTCTGTGCGGTTTCCTTCGATCACACTGACCTCTTTGACCAATACTTGGTAATAAGGGTAAGTGCTCAGATACTCGAGGACTCGAGCTCTTCTTTTTCCCTCTACGATGACTTTTAAATTGCTGTCATCCATTTTAACAGTTCGGACGATCTTGGCGAGTATGCCCATGGAATAGATATCAGCAGGCAAAGGATTATCCAACGATGCGTCCATTTGTGCAGAAAGGAAAATCCTCTTATCATTATCAGATGCACTCTTTAACGCTTGAATAGAAGATGAACGTCCTATGATGAAAGGAACTAATGTGGAAGGAAAAACCACAAGATCTCGTAAAGGGATCAAAGGAACATTCTTTATGATTTCCGTGCTTTCGTTAATCGGCATGTATTTGCTCCAATGAATGTCTTAAACTTTCCTGAACTCATTCGTCATTCTTTACCATTTAGTCGGATATTCTTTAGGGATATGGTTCTTTGTTTGCAATTATTCTCCATGGTTTCTGTCCATTCCATCGAGTTCGAATTATGGTATTGGAATAAACAGATCTAATTTCTCGCTCTTTATCTAATTTTCATTCGGGATATTTTCTTCGAACCTGTGTGAATACCATGTATCAGCTCGTTTAATTTTTCTGTCTTTTTCAATTAAAAAGGGGATTAAATTCATGGAAAGAACTACTTTTTTATTATAGCGTTTTTGAGTAAAAAGTCAACCGTCTTTTTGAGACGCGCCCTATCTTCGATCTCCTCCTGATGTCCTTCTTTCTTGATCTGAGCACTGACCTGGGCGATCGGCATATTGTTTGCTCTGGCTATGGCTTTGATCTCCTCTTCAATGTCTTCGGATTTGATTTCTATCTTTTCTTTCTCGGATATTTTGGTCAGGATCAGATGGTTTTTCAGTTTCTGTTCTGCTTTTTTTTTGGCCTCCTCCTTGATTTTTTCCACATCCTCTTTTTGAACGGATAGGGATTGTTGAGATGATAAAAAACGTTGTATGATGGCTAAAGATTCCTGCTCCACAACACTTTCTGGGAGTTTGAAGGATACCCTGTCTGATATAGTCTGGATGATATCGTCAGCCATCTTTCCCTTTACTTGGTCTTTTTTAGCGGCAAGAATTTGATTTTTTATTTCTGCTTTAAGTCCTTTGAGATCGTTGAATTCACCCAAACCTTTGGCAAATTCATCGTTCAGCTCGGGGATGGTTTTTTCCTTGATGGAGAGGACTCTCAGGACGTAGGAGATTTCCTTATCGGCAAGTTTTTTATTGGAGTGGTCCTTGTCGTACTTCACGACAAACTCTGCCTGCTCTTCTTGTTCCAATCCCTCCAAGGTTTTATTTAATTCCTGCTCATTCTCCGGATGCCCAGCAAGGATTACGACTTTCTCTGTGGGAAGGAGTTTATTCGTTCGGGTGTCTTTACCCTTGATCTCGGCGACCACATAGTCCTCATCCTTCACTCCTCTTCCCTCAACAGGAGTGTACTCAGCAGACTTCTGTGCGATGTCCTCCAGAGCTTGATCGATCTCCTTTTGAGTCACGGATGCCTCTTTCTCTGTGATGGGGATGTTCTTGTAATCCGGAAGTTCAAATTCAGGCCATACTTCGAATTGAGCAGTCATCTGAAAAGGTTGCCCTTCCTCGAAAGTCAACTTGTTGATGATCGGATTCCCTATGGGAATTAGGTTGTGTTCCTTGAGTTCCTTGTTGAGAGCTTTGGGCGCGAGGGAATTCACTACAGATTCTCTGATCTCGGGAAGATACATATGTTTAACGATATGCTCGGGTGCCTTTCCAGGACGAAAACCTTTGATCTTCGCCCTGTTAGCAAAATGTTTAACGGCCCGGTCAAACTCTTTCATCACCTCATCTGGAGGGACCTCAAGTTCTATCTCTCTCTTACAATCATTGATTTTTTTTACATTTGTCTTTGTGTTATCCATCACATTCTCTATCTTGAGTTAATCATATATGTAGCCGCCTCAACTCATGAATCATCCAAACTGCATTAATCTGGCAAATAGAGAGTGGGCAGAGCGGGAGTCGAACCCGCACTCCTTTAACAGGAACTAGGTCCTAAGCCTAGCGCGTATGCCAATTTCGCCACCTGCCCTCGTAATTCTGATTCTATTATGGGAATTGATCAAGCTTCTAATTTGTATTTTGATAGAAGAGGCTAACTTATTGAATAAGAAACCTTTACTGGAAAACATTTTATATCATATCTCGTCTAGCCTGTCAATTCATATTCAGGCTAGGATGCATTTCCGAAAGTATTTGACACAGGTGCTATCAAAAAAATATAAATGAACCATGAGGTGGATGAGTTCCCCTGTGTTTCAAAAATATTTCATGCCCGGTTTTGTCTTTCAGTCTGTTGTCATCGCTGGGGGGTATGGCACGGGCCGTGAACTGGTCGAATATTTTCTAAAATTTGGTCCTCTGGGAGGACTCTTAGGGATGCTGGCAGTGACAACAGTGATCTGGTCTTGCATGCTTGCTCTAAGTTTTGAATTTGCGCGGATATCTCGAGCCTATGACTATCGCTCCTTTTTTCAAAACCTGCTCGGTCGATACTGGGTCGTCTTCGAAGTTCTCTATTTCATCCTACTGTGTGTTGTCCTTGCAGTCATCGGATCTGCTGCAGGAGTTCTGCTCAGAGATAATTTCCATCTTCCCTACATCGTGGGTGTCGCTCTTTCAATGGCATTCATCGGATTTCTCGCCTTTAAGGGCAGCCGTTTAATCGCAAATTTTTTATCGAGCTGGTCCATCGTTCTCTATCTTGCCTTTGGTGCATTTCTTTGTGTTTCGATCATAAAATTTGGACCAACCATACAGGATCGATTCTCTGATGCCTTGATCTTACCATCTTGGACTTTGGGTGGATTCAAATATGCCCTCTATAACATCGCCGTCATCCCAGCGGTCCTTTTTTGCGTCAGAGGGATCGAAACCCGTAAAGAAGCCATCTCTGCTGGTCTTCTGGGTGGCTTGATCGGCATTTTTCCCGGACTCCTCCTTTATATCGCAATTGTGAGTTTTTATCCTTCGGTTCTACCCGAAGAAGTACCTGTTGTCTTTGTCCTCAAGCATATGGGATTCCCCCTTCTTTTGATGCTCTTCCAGATCGTCCTATTCGGAGCGTTGATCACAACAGGCATCGGTTTCATTCATGCTGTCAATGAGCGGATATACGCGGCGCGACTCATGAAGGGAAAAGAATTCCCAAGGTGGCAGCGGCCGCTCGTGGCTCTTGGGCTTTTATGCTTGGGAATGAGTCTGTCGAATCTTGGGCTCGTCAATTTGATCGCCAAAGGATATGGGACGATTAGCTGGGGATTTTTTGTCGTTTACGTCATTCCTATAGCTACATGTGGTCTGGCCAAGATAGTGCGTGAGAAGCGCTCTCACCGCGAAAAATGGCCTGTTACAAGATGACTCTCGATCTTCCTGAGAATTCTAAGCCGCAATCAGAACAACTTGAGTTATTTAAGTATTTCAAAAGCGAACACGACTGGATGAACAACCTGAATTTTTCCTGTGTTCATCCTCTCTCCAGCAATAAAGCTCTCCAAATCATCCGATTCCGAAGTCCTGATTTTTTCACTGAGTAATTTTCTTATTTGAATGCGACATGTCACACATGGAGAAACCACCACATCAGGCTTGAAAGACTGAATTTCATCGGCAAGAGCCTGACCGATTCGTTCAGCATGTTGAGCCCATTTTTTTTCAAATCCTCGGCTTCCCCCAAAACCACAACAACTGGTAGTTAGTACTTTGGCCTCAGCGGCGGGAAGCGCCTCGATGAATCTGATCAAGGCACCGTCTTTTTTGATGAGCTTCAAGTGACAGGGAACCTGAACGGCGACCTTCAAATCACTGGATTTAAAGAACCTCTTGGCTGTTTGACGGAGATCTCTGGATTCGGCATCTGTGCTCGTATCGGATTCCGACTCTTTTTGGATCTTCAATAATTGATCCAAGATAAAAGCGATACTCTCATGAAAGTTTTTTTTGACACTTCTCAGTTCACTTTTGCTGAGAAGAGAATGTGCATGCTCAATATAAGGAAGAAGACATGATGGAGAGGTAAAAATTACGGGTTTTTCTAGCTTGATGTCATTCCTCAGGCCGTTTAACGAGTCTTTTAATGTTTTTTCACCTTCAGCTTTAAAGCCCCGCACGAACGCTGGCTCACCGCAACAGTACCCGGTTATGAGATCAGCGCCAAATCCGAACTTCTCGAGTATAGCGAGTACCGCTTTTATCTCTGAAGCGTTGAAGAAATCGCCTGTACAACCGGTAAAAATGACCGCACTTTGTTGAACAGGTTTGCGTGAAACAGATAGAGTCTTGCGCCTTAACGGGCTGAATTCGATGTGTTTGAAGTTGGCTAATCCAGCCAGGGCACCCAGCCAGTCTATTAAAGGGGATTGAGCGGCTTTTTTGCCCAATCCTCCGGTTTTTACCGCGATTTTTCCCATGAGGCGGGATTTGGACAAGATTTTATCGGCAAGACTTGCTATTTTATGCAAATATTTTTCTTCAAAAAATGACTCGATGAACTGGGCCATATCCAATCCTGTCGGGCACTCTCTTTGGCATGTTTTACAGTGCAGACACAGATTGAAGAATTCCAGCAGATCCGTTCTCTCAAATGGTTCCTTCAGATGACCTGAAATAATTTCTCTGAGAAGACTTACTCTTGCCCTGGTTGATCCGATTTCTCCTTCCTGACTGCGTGTGACCGGACAGAAATCCTTGCATTTTCCGCAGCCGTGACAGGCTTCGATATCGCTAATGAACTGGTTTAACGCTCCCACTTCTTTATGGCTGTAATTCTTATAGAATCTTAAAAAATCCGATACTTCATAATCTCTAACCGGGACAATACAGAGAGGATTCAGTATAAAATTAGGGTCGAAAATCTTCTTGATTTTCTCGAAATAAGGATAGACTTCACCCCATATTTCTTTTAGATAGGGTGTGCGGAGTAGTCCGTCACCGTGTTCACCGGAAGGAACCCCATTAAACTTTCTGGATAACAACGCATGTTCATGACCAAGGTTCTCGATGATTTCCTGAAAATCAGGAGATAAACGGTTCAATCGTGGAGAAAAATGAAGAAGCCCCTGACCCGCATGGCCGAAAAGTGCAGCGGAGGTGTTGTATTTTTTCAACAATATTTCCAGGTCGAGGACAAAGTCCAGCAGTTTGTCAACCGGTACCGCAGCGTCTTCAATCCACCGTGTAGGCTTATCACCGGGAAGAAGTGACAAATAGGCGGCGGCTGACCTTCGAATCTCCCATACCCAGGCTAGCTCCGAAGAGTTTTCAGCAAAATCAACCTTGAAGGCCGATGACCGCCCGATTAACTTATCAGCCCGTTTCTTTATATCCGTAGGGTCGTCCCCATCAAACTCGACCAATAAGACAAAATTCGTGTCCTTCTGAAGTTTGGATAATTTCCCTGGGTCCTCGTTTGAAATCAGCCGTAAAATCTCTTCTGAGAGGGCTTGCACTGTCGAAGGTGATAGATCCAGGAAATTTTCGACTTCGGAAAAAGCGGTGATTGCATCCTTATAGCAGAGAAGGATTGAGCTGCGATGTTTCGGGATTTTCAAAAGATCGAGCTCGATTTGCGTGAAGATGCCAAGTGTTCCTTCCGAACCGCAAAAGATTCTCGTCAAATCGATCTGCCCATTGTCCTGCATACTTTCAAATATGTTGTAACCGCTTGAATTTCTGAAACTCTCCGGCTTATGCCGGGTGATTCCAGGAGATTCTCCCTCCAACAGATCCAGGACCTGTGAACGGTATTTCAGAGGCGCCGCTCCGTTTTTGTTGATGAAGATCTCCTCGCCATCTGCTGTAATGATCGTCAGACTCTTGATGTAATTTTTTGTCGTCCCGTAAAGTAAGGAATGTGCCCCCCCAGAATTATTTGCAGCCATTCCCCCCAAAGTCGCATAATCGGATGACGAGGGATCAGGCGGGAAGAACAACTCTTCGGGATTTAGCCATTTGTTAAGATCTGATCGAATCACTCCCGGTTCTGTAACAACCGATAAATTTATTCGATCAAGCGCAAGTATGCGCTTCATGTGCATAGAAAAATCAAGGATAATTCCTTCACCAAGGTTTTGGCCTGCAACTCCTGATCCTGCACCTCTCGCCGTCACGGGAATTCCTTCTTCATCAGCAATCCGGACAGTATTGACCACATCCTCCTTATTTAAGGGATAAATAACTGCGGCGGGAATCAAATAACAGATCGATGCCGAATACGCATAAATCCGTCTTGTCAACTCATCGAAAAATACATTGCCTCGAATTTTCTGAATGAGTTTTTTTTTGACAGAATCCCGAATTTCCAAATTGTTAATCCATCCTCAAAAAAACTTTACTCCCAGTGATTTCCATTTTTGAGCGATTCTGTCCACTGCCTCGAGTGATGATTCAATCTCTTCATCTGAATGAGCAAGTGCGATGGTTCCATAACCATGAAAGATATTGAAACCTTGTTCGAGCATGGAAAGTTTGAATATTTTTTCGCGGAGTTCGATATCAGAGACCTCGGGATTCCAAGTCTCTTCAGGGGATTTGATTCGTTCGACACTCGAGCGGAGAAAGTGGACACCGATTATAGAGCTGTTTTCCGCAACAGGAAAACCGTCTCCGGTACATTTCACATGAAAATTATGAGATTTAAAAATTGTCTCGATCTGCTCTCTAACCCGTTTGCCCAGTCTTCCAATCCGGGGATAGATCTCCTCTTCATGAGAAATAAGATGTTGGAGGAAGCTGATTCCCGCTTGCATAGATGCAGGGTGTGCGGAAAAAGTGCCTCCTTCGAATTTGACCTTCTGCATGTTTTTCACATTCGTCCCGCACAGAGCCATGATTTTGTCTTTCCCTGCCAACGCACTCACCGGCATTCCCCCGCCGATGGCTTTTCCCAGTACTGTTAAATCAGGGATGACGCCATAAAGTGTCTGAAGGGGTCCGGCGTGGAAGCGAAATCCGGATACCACCTCGTCGAAGATGAGTACAACACCGTTTAAATCGCAAAGATCCCGTATTCTTTGGATATATTCGGGCTGTCCAAAAATAAATCCACCCGCTCCAATGAATGGCTCGACTATCAAACATGCTGCTTTTTTCCCAAACTCAGAAAATTTGGCCTCCAGATCAGCAATATTATTGAACTTGGTCATGATGATACTGGCTTCGATCCCAGCGGGGAGTCCTGCTGATTCGATCTGGTCCAATCCCCTATCATAAGCGGATATTCCCTTGAGTGCATAGGGTTGAGCCCCATGCCAGCCTCCACCTACTTTGAATATAAATTCTCTCTGCGTGTATGCCTTTGCCAGCATGATGGAATACATGGTGGCTAACGTCCCGCTTGTCGTGAATCGGATCTTATCCGCATTCATTCTGGATAGGATGATCTCGGCAAGCTCATTCTGGAGGCAACCGGGGAATCCAGTGGCCAAACCTTGCCCTTTCCCAAAAAAATCGATCAAGGCTTCGATCACGACAGGAGGATTATGCCCCAATATGTTTGCAAAGTGACCCTGCCAAAAATCCACGTATGTGTTTCCATCTATGTCTGTAACGGTGGATCCGCTGCAATGGTCATCATAAAAAGGGAAAGGAGCAAAAAGCCGAAGGTTGTGGCTCCCCCCAGCAATCTGGTTATGGAGTGATCTTTGGTAGTGAGATTCAGAATTTTTATGCGTCTTGCGATAATTGTGGATCAGATCTTCGAGTAGAGCTTTCTTTTCCATCCTGACTCCCCTGCAGCGATAAACCGGGTCTCTTCCTGGTCGAAGGATTATTCTTATACTATAAACATAGAATCCCTGTCAAAACTTTTCTAAACTGCGTAAGCATCCCTAAAACCGTGATGGCATGAATCACATTGCGTTATTGAGTGTTCCATTTGTGTGGTGGAGAAAACCGTGAGAAGGGCTGGACGGGCATGGTACATCTCCTTGAGGGAGATGTGAGGGAAGCCCGGAACCGAGCGAAGTTTCCTCGCTGGGGAAACTGAGAGTGTTTTCGAAATCACCAATTGGAGCACTCGGAACGTCATTCCTAACGGTTTTGGAGATGCTTCCCTACACTGGAGTAAACAGTAAAGTTAGCGAAGAAGCTTCTGCAGTTTCGCAGCGAGATCGGGATCTACAGCTTGGAGCTGCTTATGGATATCCCGTGCACTCTGATAATCCTGGAGATTGAGGTAGCAGATCCCTAAATTGTAGTAGGCATAGGCATTGTCAGGTCTGAGTTCGATAGCTCTCTGCAGAGGCGCCACGCCAGGGTCGAATTTCTTCAGATACATGTATCCGGTCCCGATGCTCATCCACCCGTCGGCATTCTCCGGATTGATCTCGACAAGCTTTTTGTATGTTTCGATGGATTCATTGTATTTTTTCTGCTGAGTATAGCAATATCCCAGATTAGAATAAGCAAACTCGAAATCAGGCCTGACTTCTATTGCAGTTTTAAAGGTCTCGATAGCCTCGTCAAAGTTCTTCAACTTGATATACATGTACCCGAGGTTATAGATCGCATCTGCATCCTGTGGATTCAGTTCGATCATTTTCTTGGTGGCTTCGATAGCTTTGTCCGGCATCCCGGCTTCATCATACATCTTGATGATTGTGTTGAAATGGTACTTGGCATCATCCGGATTCACTTCTATGAGCTTCGTGTAGGTTTCCGCGGCCTTATCATACTGGCCTGTTTTTTGGTAGACATCAGCGAGTTTGCTTATGATCTGCATGTTTTGTGCGTCTATTTCCATTGCTTTTTCAAGCGAGGCCGTTGCTGGTTCTAGCTGATCGAGCTCTATTTGGCAAAGACCAAGGTGGTAGTGGGTGTCACCTGGATTTCCAGGATTTCTGTCGATATAGGTCTTGAAGGCTTCCGCGGCCTGATCGAATTCTTTCAATTCTTCATGGGCCGTGCCCACAAGATAATAGGCTTCCGTGTTATCGGGATTTAACTCTGCCGCTTTGGTTAACGGAGGGATCGCCTCTTTCCAGTTCCTCATCTTAAGATAGACATCGCCGAGTCCTTGATGTGCACTATCCAAAGAAGGATCGAGTTCGATGATTTTTTTTAAGGTGGATGCTGCAGAGCCGTAGTTCCTCTGTTCAACTTGAATCCTTGCGATTTTCTGATGAGCATCGAGTTCATCCGGCTTGAACTTCAGCACGGTTTTTAACGCCTTTTCAGCTTGAGAGCTCCTTCCCAGCGCTGCATAGACCTTCCCCGCAAGGTAGGCTCCTTCGTATGTCGTAAAATAGTCTTCGGGTGTCTGATCCTTGAACTTTGCGTGTTTGCTTTGCTTAGAAATCCCGTGGAAGAGGTTTGCTGGTAGAGTAAACTTGGTGCGAACATCCAGGAAGATCATCATTCCCAAAACTTTTCCATCCATTCCGATAATGGGAGCCCCATTGAAAGGATTTAAAACTTCAACAGTCGTTTCGATGATCCTTTGATTGGGTGAATACTCGGTCAATTTTTCGATAGTCCCCTCGGAAACTTGGAGCGCACCAGTTTCATCCCCCCCAATAGCAAACACCTTATTGCCTATCCCTGCATCCATGACATTTCCCATCGCAAGTGCAGGAGATTTGCTTTTTGCTCTGAGTATCGCGATGTTATAATTTTTATCCACACCAATGATCCCTTCGATCTTGACTTTTTTCCCCTTAAAATCTTTTCCTTCGACATTTTCAGCCTGGCTTATGAGACTGTAATTTGTGAGCAGCATTTCTGGACCGATCATAAATCCCGTGCCTTGCGCAACTTGGTTTTTTCCCTTGTCGAAAGAGACGAAGGAGACGACGCTCTGTTGATATGTCTCCAAAACACGGGACGCCTCTTCTGACTGGGAGAAGAGAGTTGGCTGCAGACACATGAGAAAAAAGACTCCAATTATGGTATAAATGATGGCATTGTGATTCTTCATCTTTTCCTCCTTATGAATAGTTAGCCTGGATTATTCATGAATTATTGTGTTTGTTATGAACGTTAAGGCCATTTTTGAATAATCCATGCTTATTTAAAACTAATCAATTTACACTCTGAGGCTCACTCTGTCAATTCCCCTGATAAATTATTCATAAAATCTGCTGCCAAATTTATACTCTAAAAAGCATACAATATCTTATTGGCAGCATCTTTTACCCTGCGGGCGGACCGATCTCACTACAAAACCTTCGTTGTAGCCCGGGTAGGTTGGGTCGGCTCGCGGTAGTTCACTACAGCTTCGTGGGCCACTTCCTCCACCTTAATGTAAGGGTGGGGTGGGTTGGCCTCGGTCCGTGAATAATCCATCCTTAATGAATTATTTATAAAAATTGTATTAGGAAGAAGGCTTTGACAAAAATGGAGGCATCGGATAGTTTATTTTTGTGAATAAGATCCGCACCATTTATTTTCTGATCCTTATAGGAATTATCCTGTGGATCGCTGCTGTTACCGCCGCACCCTATCTAAAGAGTAAATTCTCTGCCTACGGAAACTTGATCTATGCTGTCTTTTCTACGACTTGTCATCAAATTCCTTCAAGATGTCTGACTCTGTACGGGAATCCTTTAGCCGTATGCACGAGATGCCTGGGTATCTACATTGGATTTTTCTTGGGCACAAGTCTATTCCCGGTATTCCGAGGGCTTTCGTCAGAGACGCTCCCCAAGGCCAAAATTCTAATCCTTATGAGCATACCGATCGTGATCGATACAGCAGCAAATGTAGTGTCGCTTTGGGCTTCACCACATTCGCTTCGCTTGGCCACAGGTCTGATCTGGGGAAGCATCCTCCCATTTTACTTCATCCCAGGAGTCACAGATATTTTTAAAAAGGTTGAATTATCAAACAAAAAAACAATAGAATAGTACCCGACCGGAAGGAGGAACCATGACTAACGAGCGCCCATCTTTTTTCATGCCAGCTCTGATTGGAGGTGGTTTAGCAGGGATCCTTTCCGCAATCCCTTTCGTAAACTGTCTCTGTTGTCTGTGGATCATCGGAGGAGCGATATTAGCTGCGTATTTGCTCTCCAAAGATTCAAAAGTTTTTTTAAGTGCGGGGGACGGAGCGATCGTGGGAGCCCTCGCAGGTCTCATTGCCGCGATCGTAGATTTTTTTGTCAGTATTCCTTTCCAAGCCATGAGCGATGAAATGGCTCGGAACATCATGGAGAAAGTTTCTGAATACGCTGACGAAATGCCCCACGGTTGGGAAAGCTTCTTAGAGGGAGGCGGATTTGAGGCATCCATGGCGATGAACATTTTAGGTCTGCTGATCGCAGCCGTTGTTTTCTCAATACTGGGAGCATTGGGTGGGATCCTAGGCATGTCCATATTCGGAAAAAGATTTTTTCCAGCCCAGGGAAACGTTACAATAGACGTCCCAAAGGAAGACAGTAGTGTTAAAGACCCAAGTGATCGTTAATCCTGAATCTGATCGGGGTCGTACGGGAAAAAGATGGGGGAAGATCAAAGAAGCCTTGAAAACCTTTCTAAAAGAATTCAAATACGAATTCACTGAGAAACCACTCCAAGCCACAGAGATCTCCCGTGCAGCTATTAAGGAAGGCTCTGAGCTGATCATAGGCATCGGGGGAGATGGAACGGTCAATGAGATCGCCAACGGTTTCTATGAGGGGAACAATTTCATCAACCCAAAGACGATCTTAGGAATTGTACCTTCCGGGAGAGGCAGCGATTTCAGTCGAAGCCTGAATATCGCTCCTGGACTCAAAAATGCTCTACACGTCATCACTGAAGCCCCCTCTCACTCGATCGACATCGGACGCATCCGGTATATGGATCATTCCGGGGACAACCAGGAGAGGTTTTTTCTGAATATCTCTGATTTCGGATTGGGTGGAGAAGTCGTCAAAAGAATGGACCAGAACAGACTAAAACGAAAAACGTCATCCTATCTCAAATGCACTATTGCCGCTTTTATCCATTACAGAAACAAGAAAGTTCGACTTCGCATCGATGATAATGACTTTCCGGATGGCGAATATTTGATCGGTGCTGTTTCCAACGGAAGGATCTTTGGGAAAGGGATGAAGATCGCTCCCCATGCCAAGCTGGATGATGGCTTATTCGATGTTGTTCTGATCAAGGGAATGAAGGCTTTAGAATTCTGTGTGAACGCATGGCGTGTCTATGCAGGAACTCACCTCTCACATTCCAAGATCTCAATGATCAGGGGGAGTAAGATTGAAGCATTCCCGGAGATGGGTGAGGAAGATGTCTTGATCGAAGTGGATGGCGAACAAGTCGGCAAACTGCCTGCTACCTATGACATCGTACGCAAACGTATCCTTGTCAAAGGATACCCTTGATCTCCGATCAATCTTCAGAAGATGAATCGTTTTTATGCTTGAGATAGAAGGCCTTGTCGTCTGTCATCCAGAGCTTACCGTCTTTGTCATAGAATTTATAGATGACGGTTTTTCCTTTGATAAAGTCTTTGTCGTAACCAAAACGATCCATAATTTTGTAAATGTAGTTTTTCGTTTCCCGATATGGAGGGATGCCATTGTATTTCTTCACGGCTTCTTGCCCTGCATTGTATGCAGCGAGGACAAGCTTAGTGTTTCCATTGTAGAGCTTGATAAGGTCTTTGAGGTATTTAACTCCTCCTTCGATATTATCTCTGGGGTCAAAAACGTTTTTTACTCCGTATTGAATAGCAGTTGCGGGCATCAACTGCATCAGTCCTAGTGCACCTTTAGGTGAGACAGCAAAACGATCGTAATTGGATTCTGCGCGGATGATGGAGTGGATAAGCGTGTGCTCCACCCTGTATTTATGCGCGATACTCCGGACCAGATTGTCGTATTCAGTCTTCAGCTGAGAATTGGCATAGAGATCTGACGTCAAAAGAGGAATCACGCATAGAACGATAACTCCAAAACAGGCGATTTTTTTGACGAAACTATCCATCAGATCGATCTTCCTTATTGAATATCCAGCTGATTATCCCCATGATGTCAAACTTTATTAATAAATTCAATCCCCTTTAGGGGTGATTTTTTATGTTTTTACTTTTATTGGGAACGATCAACTGTCTGTTTTAAGTAACGAGCTCTTCCAGGATTTTTGTGCTCTTATTCAGCGCGAGATCTAGTTTGTCGACCTTAGGCCCTCCAGCTTGTGCAAAATCAGGGCGGCCTCCACCGCCTCCACCGACCAGAGGTGCGATTTTTTGGATGATATCCACAGCGCTGATGCGGTCAACGAGATCTTTGGTCACAGCAGAGACGAGAAAAACCTTATCTCCGGTCTTCCCACCCAAAATGATCACTCCGGAACCGATCTTCTGTTTGAGCGAGTCTGCCAATTCTCTGAGCTCCAACGTATTCAATTCTTCCACCCTCTGTATCATAACGCGAATACCCTTCACTTCCTCGACATGATCTTCTTTTTCCTGGTATCTTGTTTTGGCCAGTTTTTGCCGAAGGCCGCGAGCCTCTTTTTCTCTCTCTTTCAAAGACTCTTTCATCCGGTCTAAAACTCGAAGAATTTCTTTTCTGGGAGAGTTTACGACCTTCTGAATATCCGAAAGAAGCTCCTCGGTTTCCTGGTAGTCTATGAGCGCTTCCTCCCCTGTAAGCGCTTCGATTCTCCGCATTCCTGCGGCGACACTGGATTCAGATACGATCTTGAACACTCCAATCTCGCCCGTGTTTGCCACATGGATGCCGCCACAGAGTTCCTTGCTAAAGTCATCGATCGTGACCATCCTCACTTTTTCGCCATACTTTTCTTCGAAAATAGCGGTTGCTCCCGCGCTGATCCCTTCCTCAAGAGAAACGGTGGCCGTTTCCACATCGAGGTTTTCTCTGATCTTTTCATTCAATCGATTTTCGATCTGTCGGATTTCAAAACTCGATAGAGACGCAAAATGAGTGAAATCGAACCTCAAACGTTGGGAAGATACAAGTGATCCCGCCTGTTTGATGTGATCTCCAAGGATCTGTCTCAACGAAGCATGGAGAAGATGAGTGGCCGTATGATTTTTTCGAATCTTATTCCGTGAAGAAAGATCGACTGAAGCCTCGAGAGTGTCACCGACTCTCAAGGCGCCAGAAAGCATTTGGACCTTGTGAGTGATGATGTCCGGGATGGGAAAATACGTTGTTTTCACGAGCGCTGAAAAGTGGGGATTTATCAAAGTCCCGGTATCTCCCACCTGACCACCAGCTTCCGCATAAAAGGGTGTTTGATCGAGAACGACTTCTCCCGATTCTCCCTTCTGTATTTCCTGGATAAATTTCCCATTTTTCAAGATAGCCAGTACCTTGACTTCGTCACTTTTGACATGATCATATCCAACGAATTCAACTGAGATATCCTTGATAGTCTCGTAGACCTTTCTGTCTTTGTCTTGTGCATCGCCTTTCCAGGATAGGCGCGCCCGATGACGTTGTTCCTCCAGCTCCTTCGCAAAGCCTTCACGGTCGACCGAGATATTTTTTTCAAGCGCCAACTCTTCGGATAAGTCGATGGGAAATCCAAAGGTGTCATAAAGTTTAAAGAGTTTATCTCCCGGGAGGACCTTCTTTCCTGTCTCCTTGAGCTCTTCGATGTATTGGTCAAAAGTCTTGAGCCCTGAGGAAAGAGTCAGACCAAATCGGTTCTCTTCAGAAAGGCAAACTTTCGATATGTATTCCACGGAAGAGATCAGCTCTGGATAAGCATCTTTCATGATATCTGTGACATCACCGACAAGTTTGTAAAGGAATGGTTCTTCCAAGCCTAGAGAATTTCCGTAACGGTAAGCTCTCCGGATAAGCCGGCGGAGCACATAACCTCGGCCTTCGTTTGAGGGCATGATGCCGTCTCCGATCAAAAAAGACACGGCGCGCACATGATCTGCGATGACTCGGGCAGCGGTATCTCCCTCGTCTCCTGGAGGGTACTCTCTTCCTGCAAAATCACAAATGGTCTCGATCAGCGGGAAAAAGAGATCTGAATCATAATTGTTCGTTTTCCCTTGAAGCACAGTGGCCACTCTCTCCAATCCCATCCCCGTATCGATGGAGGGAGATGGCAGTGGATTGAGTTGCCCTTTATCATCCTGATCGAACTGCATAAAAACCAAGTTCCAGAGCTCGAGAAAACGATCGCTCCCGCTTTCAATCAGATCGTGAGGAGTCCCCTCCTCCATATTCTCACCCAAGTCATAATGGAGCTCAGAACAAGGCCCACAGGGCCCAGTCTCTCCCATTGCCCAATAATTATCTTTTTTTCCAAAGCGGAAGATCCGGTCAGCAGCCATGCCAATTCTTTTGCTCCACAATTCATAGGCTTCATCATCATCAAAGTAGACTGTCGCATAGAGCCTATCTTTGGGCATCATATAGACTTCTGTAATCAGCTCCCAAGCATAGTCGATCGCCTCTCTCTTGAAATAATCTCCAAAGGAAAAGTTTCCCAGCATTTCAAAGAAGGTATGATGTTTGTTGGTTTTCCCGACCTGTTCCAAGTCATTGTGTTTTCCGCTCACCCGCATACACTTTTGGACAGAGGCAGCCCTTTTGTAACTACGCTTTTCCAATCCTAGGAATACGTTCTTGAACTGGTTCATTCCCGCATTCGTGAATAGAATTGTAGGGTCATTCTGAGGAAGGAGGGGGGAACTTCTTATGATCTTGTGAGCTTTGTCAGCAAAAAAGTCTAGGAATGCCTCCCTGATCTGCTGGGCTTTCATTTATTGTTCTTCTTCATCCTCCTGTTCGACTGTTACCATTTTCTTCTCTCTCTTTATCTCACCCATCTCTTTTTCCATATCTTCCATGGCCACGTCCAGGGTTGATCGGATTCCCATCACTCTGAGTTTAAAGTTATCAGGACTGGAGGAGTATCTCAAACCCTGCTCATAGGAGATGTATCCTTCTTTGTAGAGTTGATAGATAGACTGGTCAAAAGTCTGCATCCCATACTGAGAGACACCTGACGCGATGGATTCACTGATAAGAACGGTCTTCTCTCTGTCATTGATGCATTCTTGGATATATGACGTGTTGATCATCACTTCGACTGCGGGCACTCGACCGCTCCCGTCCTTCCTGGGGATGAGGCGCATGGAGATGATAGCTCTCAGGATACTTGACAGCTGAAGCCTGACTTGCCGTTGTTGATGTGGAGGAAATACGGCAATGATCCTGTTGATCGTTTCTGGAGCGTCTAACGTGTGCAATGTACTTAATACGAGGTGCCCAGTTTCTGCGGCCAGAAGACCTGTTTCGATGGTTTCCAGATCCCTCATCTCTCCGACCATGATGATATCGGGGTCCTCACGGAGTGATGCTCTGAGACCTCTGGAGAAGGTCATGACATCCACACCCACTTCTCTTTGGCAGATCGTGCTTTTTTTGTCGCGGTGGAGATACTCGATCGGGTCCTCGATAGTGATGATGTTTTCCATCCGGTTTTCGTTGATGTGCTCGATCATCGCTGCCAAGGTGGTCGTTTTACCTGTTCCTGTTGTCCCGGTAACTAAGACGAGACCTCTCTGCTCTAATGAGATCTTTTCCAGAACTTCCGGAAGCAGGAGGTCTCTGATTGTCATCACATCAAGCGGGATGATCCTCAAGACTATCGCGTAACTTCCTCTCTGCTGAAAAATACTTCCTCTGAATCGGCCGAATCCTGCAAGACTGTAAGCCAGGTCGACATCCAGATCTTCCTTGAGCCTCTCTTTCAGAAAATCATTCGTCACTTGGTCAGTCAATTCCCGGGTGTTTTCTGGAGACAACCTCGGGAAGCTTGTCAGGGGACTGAGCTTCCCATGAATTCTCAGAATCGGATAATTCCCAGCCTTCAGGTGTAGGTCTGAAGCATCACTTTCAATAGCAATCTTTAAAAGTTCATCAATGTCCATTGTCCCCCTCCTCTTTTTGTGTTTGTTTAAAGAATTTGTGTCGGCTCACTTTATTCTCGAATTCTCATTGATCCTTGAGTCTGTCTTCAAAGATCATTTAGCTCAGGTTTTGGTGTGGACGTCCAATCCGCTGAGTTTCGTAATCATTATATCTGAATTTACTGCTTTCTCACAACACGTTTATCTATTTTACCTGTTATTCCATTTAGTCGTGTGAAAAAGAGAAATGGGATTCAAAGATTCAAATACTATATGTAGGTCAACCAGTTATGTTTGTCTTCTAGTCCTGCGTTGATATAACCAAAAAACACTTCTTGGAGTTTTGATGTGATCGGACCTCTTTTGCCGCTGCCGATCGTTATCTTATCGATCGAGCGTATAGGCGTGATCTCTGCGGCAGAGCCTGTAAAAAACACCTCATCCGCGACATAGAGCAACTCTCGAGGAACAGTCTGTTCATGAAGGGGAATGTTTAAATCCTTTGCGATATGCCTGATGCAGTTGCGTGTGATTCCGGGCAGAATAGACGATGCTAAGGGGGGAGTGAGAAGATAGTCATCTATCACGAGAAATATATTCTCTCCACTGCCTTCGCTGACATGGCCTCGAGGATTCAGGGCTATCCCCTCTTCATAACCATTGAGCATGGCCTCCATTTTGATTAGTTGAGAATTCATGTAGTGTGCTCCTGATTTTGCCATTGCTGGAAAAGTATCTGGTGCAATCCTTCGCCAAGTCGAGACACAAACGTCCACTCCTTTTTCCAAGGCTTCCTCACCGAGGTATGTTCCCCATTCCCAGACGAGTATGGCACAATCGACCGGGTTTGGAAATGGATCCACACCAAGCATTCCGTAACCTCGATACACGATAGGCCTGATATAGCAGGATCTTAGATTATTGATTTTAACCGTGTTGATGATCGCTTGATTGAACTCATCTTGGGTGTATGGAACTTCCATCCTGTACATTTTACCAGAATTGTACAACCTTTGAGTGTGTGCTCCCAGACGAAAAATGGCAGTGCCCCGTGAGTTTTCGTACGCTCTCAAACCTTCAAAAACGGAACTTCCGTAGTGGATGACATGGGAAGCAATATGGATGTTGGCCTCTGACCATGGGATCAACTGGCCGTTCATCCAGATTTTTGCATTTTCATCAAATGGGCTCATTTAAGGCTCCTTTTAACCTGGATTATTCACGAGTCGAGTTTGCCGTAGAGGCAAGGCGCAAAGGATGTAGCTGTAGTCATCTACTGCAAATCCTTTGCAACAAAGCCTATACGGTGAGATCGGCTCGCCTGAAAGGTAAAAAATGTCGATTATGAATAGGATGCAATTTATAACGAAATTTTCAAGGTGATTTACAGGAAGAATATTGTAACTATTTGATATTGCTTTTATTATACCAAGTATCGACATTTTTTATGAATAGTCCAGGTTAGGAATGTTCTCCGCAATGAGGACAGATCTCAGATTTGGAATGGAGAGGCCTGCGACAGTTCCAGCACAACTTGTCCTGTTTTCTTTCTCTCGCCTTGATTCTGCCCCATATATCATCGATCTCCACTTTTTTGGGATCTTTGCCTTTGAATTTTGAGATGTCCCTGATGATCTCTGAGGCCTTCTGGTATCTTTTCTCTAGACTGATAGAGAGACATTTCATAATGATCTCATCGATATCTTTTGGTATGCGGTTGTTCTTCAATCGGGGGGGAGTGATCTTTCCTTCTTTTGCCAACTCCAGAATTTTAAAGGGGTCCGGATCCAGGATAGGAGGCCGTCCGAGGAGGAGTTCATAAAATATGCATCCTATAGAATAGATATCGGAGCGGAATGTGGATTTACCCAAGAACTGCTCAGGTGCCATGTAGGGAGGCGACCCGATCCGAGTAGAGGCATAAGGGATATTGTTCAGCCATGCAGAAGTCCCAAAATCAGTGATCTTAAGTATGTCTTCTTCGGAAATGATAATGTTGGAAGGTCGCAGATCTCTGTGGACGATCTTGTTTTTGTGGGCATGGTCCACAGCACTCGCTATCTGGAGGATATATTCGATGGCTTTTGGATAATCCAGTACTTTTTCTCTCTCCAAAACGTTCTCGAGTGTTTCTCCTTTGACATACTCCATTACCATAAAGAAAATTCTTTTCTCTTTTTCCGCTGAGATCATCCGGACAATGTTGGGATGATTCAGTGCGGCCTGCAGCCGTGATTCCTTCAAAAGTTTAAATAGCTCTATGGATTGTTTGTGGGGAACCTTGATCGCGACCTGTTTATTGAGCCATGTGTCCTTTGCTAGAAAGACCGTCCCAAAACCTCCGCTGCCCAACGAGCGTATGATGTGGTATTTTCCGACTTTTTGGTCTTTGAGAAACATCCTATAAATTCCAAAAATGATTGATTAAAACTAAGCAACTGATCGCTGCAGTTTCTGCCCGCAGTGTCTGCGGGCCAAGGCTAATGGCTTTGAAGCCATGGTCCAATATATCGCGTTCTTCCTGTTGTGTCCAGCCTCCTTCAGGTCCGATCAAAACTCTGACGGATGAGGGGATGCCCATTCCCTGTTTTACTGAATCGTACTCCCCCTGTAAGATCTCTTTCAGGTATGTTCCACCCCGTTCGTTGAGAAAAATTTTTAAGCCATCCTCGTCCTCTCTGAGTACTTCTCTCAGTGGTTTCGGCGGCAGGATCGTGGGGACCTTAGTGTTCCCACTCTGCTTTGCTGCCTCTCTAACTATTCTCGACCACCTCTCGAGTTTCTTCTCGATTTTTCCCTTAATTTTGACCACGGACCTGCTTGAGATCATTGGAAGAAAACAGTCCGCTCCGAGTTCTGTCGATTTCTGGAGGAGAAATTCCAGCCGGCCTGTTTTTATGAGGGATTGGACCAACGTTATCTTGACTGGAGGCTCTTTTTTTCCCTTCTGTTCCATCACAGAAAGTCGGGTGTTGTCCCTCCCTGTGAATTCTACACGTGCTAAGTATTCGGTTCCCTGCTCATCAAAGAGCCAAATGTTATCACCGGATTTCATCCGAACGACAGAATGTAAATGGTGATGTTCTTTCCCAGTCAGCAAGACAGGAAATTTATAGAGCTCGGCCTTTTGAATAAAAAATCTATTGGAAGTCACTAAAATATCTCAATTTAAGTTCAATGAAAGATTTTTTTCATCTTATCGATAAGTTTCTTGTCCACATCATCCAGCTTCTCGCCAGTGGATTCGGCAAATTCTCCCAAAATCTCTCTCTGCTTTTTTGATAAGTTCACAGGGATCTGAACATCGATCTTTATGTACAAGCTTCCCCGTCTTTGATTGTGGATATCTTTGATTCCTTTATCCTTAAGCCGGATGACATGGCCTGGCTGTGTTCCCGGCGGAATGGAAACGATCTCATTCTCTGTTAATGTGGGGATTTCCATTTTAGTTCCCAGAGCTGCACGTGTGAAAGATATGGGGACTTGACAGTAAAGGTCATTCCCTTCCCGCTCAAAGAATTTGTGCTTTTTAAGTCTGATCGCAATGTAGAGATCCCCGCGTGGTGCACCCAAATCTCCCACTTCGCTTTCTCGTTCCATCCGGAGCCTCATCCCATCGTCAATGCCCGCTGGTATCTTGACGCGAAGCGTTTTTTTCTCTTTTACTTTGCCTGTACCCCTACACTCGTTGCAGGGAGATGATATGATCTCTCCTTCTCCACCACAATGAGAACATGTCCTTGAAAGAGCAAAGAATCCTTGCTGATAGCGGATCTGTCCCCTTCCCTGGCATTGAGGGCAGGCATGTTTCTGCGTTCCAGGTGTCATTCTTGTCCCCTTGCACTCAGGACAATATTCCTTTCGGTTGAGCTTAATCTCTTTCTCTAAACCAGTTGCAGCCTCTTCCAGCGTGAGATATACCTCAAGAGCCATGTCTCTTCCACTCTTTGCATAGGACCTGTTTCCACCTCTTGCTCCAAAGATATCTCCAAAGCCAAAGTTGAAAAAGTTGCCGAGAATATCCTCAAAATCACCGAAGATGGACGTGTTAAAGCCGGAAAATCCGCTGAAACCCTGTCCTCTTAAGCCGTCGTGTCCAAACTGATCATATGTCGATTTTTTATCGGGATCGATCAAAATGCTGTATGCTTCCGCTGCAGATTTGAATTTTTCTTCCGCCTCTTTATTCCCAGGATTCTTATCCGGATGATACGTCAAGGCCAACCTGCGATAAGCGTTTTTTATTTCCTCAGGAGTTGCCCCGCGGGAAATTTCAAGGATTTCATAGTAGTCTTGCTTAATCATTCCTCTTGACATCTATTCAGATTCTTCCTCACGTATTCTTTTGATTATGCCGTGCACTTCTTCAGGAGTTAGGCCGGACGTTGGCCTGACTTCTATGCCCTGCTCTCGACCAGTGGTCACGTCCTTCGCCGATACTCTTGCGATACCATCTGCATCGATCTCAAAGGTGACATCGATCTGAGGAACTCCTGCAGGTGCTGTGGCTATCCCGACTAAGTCAAATACAGCCAGCGAGATATTCTCGTGAATATTTTCACTCTCACCTTGAAGGACATGAACTCTCACCCTCCTCTGGTCGTGTTCCACAGTGGTGAAGGCCTTGGTTTGTTTTGTGGGAATAGTTGTATTCTTATCGATGATTTTCACAAATCTTTCGTTTTCAGTCTCGATACCGAGAGAAAGGGGTGTGACGTCAAGAAGCAGAACGAGATCTTTCAAATTACCTGCAATGATCGCAGTTTGAATAGATGCCCCCATGGCGACGATCTCATCTGGATTGATGCGTTCGATGGGCCTTTTCTTAAAAAAATCAGTGATCAGTTCCTTGATCAAAGGCATGCGAGTCTGTCCTCCAACCAGGATCACTTCATCAATCTGGTCCGCATCGAGGTTTGCATCGGTCAAAGACTGATCGATGTACGGAAATGTCTCCAGGACCAGGTCCTTAGTGAGTTCTTCAAGTTTTTTTCTTGTGATGACTTGCTTGAGATGTTTTGAACCTGACTTATCGGAACCGATAAAAGGAAGGTTGATCTCTGTTTCGAACGTGAAAGAGAGCTCGCGTTTGGCTTTTTCTGCAGCTTCCTTGATCCTTTGCAAAGCCAGCTTATCCTCGGCGAGATCTACGCCACTTTCTTTCTCGAATTCCTCGATCAGCCAGCTCACGATCCGGTTATCAAAATCCTCACCACCCAAATAGGAATTGCCGTTTGTGCCTAGCACGTGAAAGATTCCCTCATTGATCTCCATGAGTGTGATGTCGAACGTGCCTCCACCCATGTCATAAACTGCGATTGTTGCATCCTTATTGGTCTCCAGGCCGTATGCTAGACTGGCTGCAGTGGGCTCGTTAATGACCCGCAATACTTCCAGACCTGCGATCTGTGCTGCATCTTTGGTCGCCTGTCTCTGGTGATCATCAAAATGTGCGGGCACGGTGATGACGGCCTGTGTGACTGCATCACCGAAGTAAGTCTCTGCACACTTTTTTAAATAGCCAAGGATCATAGCAGAGATCTCTTGAGGGCTGATGGTATTTGAATCCACTTGAACCATCACGTCCCCGTTGAGTGCTTTTGCAAGTTCATAAGGGATCTTTTTCCGAGTTTCCTGGACCTCTTCAGAGTCGAATTTTTTCCCCATGAGGCGCTTAATGGCAAAGATGGTATTTTGGGGATTAGTGATCGCTTGCCTTAGAGCTAGGTTACCGATCAGTTTTTCTCCCGAACTTGTAAAACTGACCACTGAAGGTGTGGTTTGCATCCCTTCAAGGTTGGGAATGACTTTGGGCTCTTCCCCCTCTAGATAGGATACACAGGAATAAGTCGTTCCGAGGTCGATTCCGATGGCTTGACTCATGTTTCGCTCTCTTTCTTGGGGAGCACCACCTTTACTAGTGCCGGACGGAGGAGTCGTTCGTTGAGCGTATAGCCCCGTTGGAACTCCTCGCCGACTTGAGGCTCCTCGATATCTTCAGATTCCTCTGTCATAAATGCTTGGTGAAGATGCGGATTGAATGTCTTATCCTTGATTTCGATAGGCTTTACTCCGTATTTGTTTAAAAGATCTAACATCTGCTTATAGATCATTTCAATGCCTTCTTGGAAGTTGTCTAGGTTTTTTTGATCATCGCTCTTCAAAGATCTTTCAAAATTATCGAGCACGACGACGAGTTCACCGAAAAATTCGCTGAGAGCATACTGGTAATACTCTGATTTCTCCCTTTCCAGCCTTTTTCTCAGATTTTCTTTGTCGGCGATCTGCCTCATGTAGTCTTGCTTTAATTCCTGTATCTCCTCCTTCAATTTTATAATTTCCTCATCATGTTTCTTTGTGGAAGGCGCTTTTGTGGGTGTTTTTCTTTTTTTTGGTGTTTTTTTTTGTTCGGTGAGATACTCGATCTCTATCTTTTCTGCGGACTTTTTCTCCCTGTTAACATCCGCATCGGTCTCGATCTTTTTTGGCATGCGTCCTCCTTATTTGTGAGCACTGATCGTCCGGCTTAATTTTTTTGCGACGCTATCCACAAGTGGAATTATCCTTTTATAGGGCAGTCTCTTTGGGCCTATGATTCCGAGCGATCCCAGAACTTGCTCATCATATCCATAGTGAGATAGGATCAGAGAACAATCCTCAATCTCTGGGTAATTCATCTCCGATCCTATCATAACTTTAACCCGGTCAAGGCTGATAAATTCGGAGAGGAGTTTTGTAAGCCTTGTTTTTTCTTCGAAATTCTTAAAAAGCGAATGCAACCGTTCCATATCGAACAACTCAGGTTTTTCCAGAAGATTTGACGTCCCATCCAGAAAGATCTCATGATCTTCTTCTTGAGAAAAATAGGTTTTGATCAACCCTGTCAATCTATGAAGAAGATCCTCGAATTTCATCCTGTAGGAGGGGACCTCTTTAGTCAGATAGTCATGGACAAATAAAAGATTTTTTCCTCTGAATTTTTCGTTTATGAATCGAGATGCACTGTCCAGTTCATGTTGAGCGAAATATGTGCCTGTGTCTACGACTTCCGTTAACACAAGATTGAAGGTCGTCACAAGGATGATCATCACTTTTTCTTCGGAGATCTTTATGAGGCGAAGATACTTGAATTGGATCCTGGAAATTCGGGGAGAGATCACAAAACCCAGATTGTCTGAGTGTTGAGAAAGTGTTCGCGAGGCCTGGACGAACAATGAGTCAAAAGTCCCCTTTTCATACCGGAAATCATCGGCAGGAATGTCCAGGTGTGCCCAAGAGGGAAAAACCTCTTGGAACAATTTATTCACATAGAAACGGAGACCCTTATCTGTGGGGATACGGCCTGCAGAGGTATACGGTTGGAGAAGGTAGCCTTGTTCCTCCAGTTTTGCCATGATGTTGCGTACTGTTGCCGGTGACACAGAAATTTGTGCTTTATGGGCGATGGACCCCGAGCTTATGGGTTTGCCCAGTTTGAGATAGCTCTCTACAATAAGGTTCAAAACCTTTATGTCTTTGTCTCGCAAGATTTGCTTTTTCTTCGCCATTTCTAGATAAGATTTATAACACTAAATCTTTAAATTTTCAACACTATACCTTCAGCTGCAAGATGAGATTTTAGGGTAATGCCTCCTGGATTTAGTCGCAAAAAGGCGTTTAGTATGAAGATTGATATATAAAGTGGGAATGCCTTAGAGGCGATGGACGAGATCGTTCTGATGGCCCTCTCACATGGATTAAAAGATTCGCATACCGGCGTATCCGACAACCTCATGGAAATTTTTTGTCACTTCTCCTGAAGTTTGATACTTGATGAGTTCTGCCTGTGTGGCACCAAGGTCTTTAGATGCAACGATAGTCGCTGTCGTTGGCTGATAGCCGCACATACTGATGTTTTCACGAGATACGACATCGTACAGTCCCTGAGCATCGAGGCGTTTGATCTCCTCGATAGCCAGGGAATCTTTGATCTCGGCTTCCTCCTGGCTAACGTAGTGGCTCATATCTGTGCTTGCCACGATCAAAACATCCTCATCCCGGTTTTGGATGGATTCTGCAAGAGCATGTCCGAGTTCTTCCAGTTCTTCATAAGACGTCTGATATGCGATGCTTATGGGAACGATCGAAAAATCGTGCCTAAAATACTGGATGAACGGCAACTGCACCTCTAAAGAGTGCTCGCGCTCATGAGCATCACTATCATCGGTGATAAGATCAGAGCGTGTCGCAATGGCGTTTGCGAGGCCAGAGTCGATCGGGACTTCACCAAAAGGGGTCTGCCAAGTCCCTTCTTTCATAATGGCAAACCGAGATTTGACCTGCCGGTGGTTCGGACCGAGTATGACAAAAATTTTGGGAAGTTGGACCGATGAGAACACAGCACCAGCCACGGGCCCTGAATACTCAAATCCTGCGTGGGGGACGATCACACTGATGGCTTTTCTCTTTTCGCACTCAAAATCGATCATTCTACTCACTACAGATTTCAGAGATTCTTCCTGTTGAGGATAAAAATATCCCGCAACAGCGGGTTTACGCTTCAATGGAACCTCCTGCTTCAAAAGATAAGCTAGCTTCCAGTTTTTGTCAAATAAATGATACGCAATTCGTGTGTAATCGCTTATATAGAATCAGGAGTGATGGATTGAGCGACATAAAGTAAGATTTAGCCTTCTGAAATCGCCGCCGAGGGAATCCGACGAAGTCGGACGTTGAGGACTGTAT
>Ga0307379_10002105_pt1 | contig 29970 bp, 27 predicted proteins | sample UN2MG_FD_202237 | JGI IMG/M metagenome (GOLD analysis project Ga0307379, IMG submission 202237) | Soil microbial communities from Risofladan, Vaasa, Finland - UN-2 | ecosystem: Environmental > Terrestrial > Soil > Coastal area > Acid sulfate soil | place: Finland: Risofladan, Vaasa | collected...
GATTCTTTTTTTGTTTCAAACAGATCACTGATTTTATGTCCTTTGATCTTCAATGGCGTAAAATACCCGTAATCGCGTTCGCTTTTTATGAAGTGCTGATGATCATTGACAAATGTGGATGAGACTCCGCAGCTTCCGTCAGAAAGCCTTACGGCAGTCATGGAAATACCTATTCTAACATCGGTAATAGTCAACTCTTCCAGTCTCTCCCTATACCTGTCCTTAAGCAAATCCAGAGTTTGTTCAATAATCATAAATGTATTTCAGGATCAGATTCTTAATGACATTATTAAAACCGGGGTTAAAATAAACACAATTTTCCGGGCAATGCTAATCAGGTTACAGCATTATGACCGTTTTCGAATAATTATTCACACTTTTTTCAGTTCCAGTCTTACATAGAATGGAAGGTTCCCGAGCTCAACCAGCTTTATCACACAACTTCTTTTGAACCTTGTTTTCTATTTTCTTCAAACTCAATCAGTTCAATTGGCGCTCGGTTATGTTCAATCATTGCAACCCTTATCCCCTCTGTATGTGAATTTGTTTCAGTGATCACATGAAGGTCATGTTTTGTTAGTTCATAGTCTAAATCATTGACTTCAAATGCTATATGAGGAATTTCCCGGACTAATTTACTTACGGGGCTATCTTTTTCAAATCTCATCCATTCTATACCAAATGGACTTGTGTAAAAACCTGATACATACATTTTGAATTGGGGAAGGTATTTTTCGCCTGGCATTTTCCTGTTTGTCGGGATTCCCAGGTGATGGTATTTCCATCCCCATTTCTCAATTGACTGAGGGGGTTCATGATCCTGTCTGATCTTTTTCATATAACAATATTGAATTATGTCACCTTATCATTCATCCAGATGACTTTTTGTTCAGATTTATGTTCCTTCCCGATTATATCGCGGTATAGTTCAGGTTTTCTTGCTTTTATATATCTGAAACCGCCGGCCAGGGTTAGTTTATCAGGCGTTACGACAGCAGATGTAATATCATCTCCGAGTGTCCGGCATTCAGCAATTAAATCTCCAAACGGGTCTATTATCATTGAACATCCGTTTTTAAGCTGGTCATCATCCATCCCGATCGGATTTGAGAAAACAACATAAACAGCATTGTCATAAGCCCTGGAGGGAAGCCATTTCATCAGCCATTCCCTTCCCTTCAATCCGTCAAATTCCAACTGCAGCGAAGCAGGATCTTTTTCACGGTTTTCCCATATTTTCGGATCAACAAATCCCGCACCGGGACGCGTAGATGGGGTACACATTGTTACATGAGGCATGAAAATTATTTCTGCTCCCAATAGTCTTGTAGCCCTTACATTTTCGATTATGTTATTGTCATAGCATATAAGTATTCCGCATTTCCATCCCTTCAAATCAAAAATGCAATATTCATTTCCGGCAGTCAGATAAGGATTTATGAACGGATGGATTTTCCGGTATTTTGCTATCAGGCCATTCCTGTCAACACAGACATGCGCTTTGAACAGGTTGTTATCCCTGTCTTTTTCGAAAAGACCGGCAAGAATGACAATATTGTTCTTTTCCGCTATCCTCGTCAACCTGGCAATGCTTTCTCCTTCAGGTATGTATTCTGCTATTTCAAGCATCTGTTCTTTTGTCAGATGGCGGGCAAAGGTATAACCGGTAACTGAACATTCGTGAAAAGCTATGATTTCCGAGCCTTCATCTGCCGCTTTCTTTGACAGTTTTTCAATAACAGAAAGATTATAAGTTTTATCGCCGCTCCTGTTTTCAAACTGTGCCGAAGAGATTTTCAGTCTGTTCATAAAACCATTTTTAAACTATTAGATTATTGTCAGTTATCTGTACGGAGATGATTATTTTAAATCCTCAATTCGTACCTCATAATGCTGCGACTGGTTGTCAACCCCGGATAGAATTTTCCGGATTCGAATTCCTGAAAATTATTTATGTATTTCCACAGTAGCCAGACCAGGAGCGAAAAGCCCGATATATTTTTCTGTACCGGATTTATTACAGAAAGATATTTATAAAATCGGCAGCGGAAACCTGGTTCTTATTTTTAATTATCCTCTTTCCGTCCGAATAGCTTGTTGTCGTGCACTGGTTATATACTGTGCAGTTGCCGCTATTGTCGGGAGAATATCCCTTGCATACCCGCAGGACATCCGGAGAAATTTCATCTATCAACACAATTTTACCATCCCCGTATTTCAACCTGCCTAATTCAAACTTGCCATCTATTACATGGAGGTCCTTTGATGTAAATTCCTGAGATACGATTTCAGCAATTTTCTTTACAAGTTCAACGCTGTAAGCAATCTCATCTTTGCTCATTGCACCGGTAGCTTCAAGCGCTTCCATGGTAATAAGGATATCACTGTCTCCTTTTGTCCATGCCTCAACTACTTTATGAAGGTTTTTGCATGGCCGTACAAAGGGATACCTGCGCCAGAAACTCCCCGTGGCGTTATTTCTCCAGGTAAACTCAAGATTCAGCAACGGAGCCGATCCGGGAAATTCCGGCGATTCCACCGGCATCGAGAGAGGGATGGCAGGCTCCACGATCATTTCATTATCTTTTATTGTATCGATGTAATGCGAGGGAATACCCTTCTCTTTCAGCAGTTTAAAGAAATGGGTGGCAAACCTGCAGGCAACCGCACCTTTCCCGGGGATATCGCCGACAACGTTATCATATCCGGGATCATATACAGTTTTACCATTCTCAATGTAGCCAGTTGCTCTGTCGGTAAAGACAAACCGGTACTTGCCGGTATAAGTTCCTTCCGTTATATTAAAAACATCTTTCGATTTTCCGCGGTAGACAAGGTTCTTTTCTGACATAAGTTCTTATTTTTAGATTATATTGAGTAAATATACATTTACATCTCCATATAGCAAATCATTTTTTGAGTTTCATTAGTTGCTGCTAAAGTTATAAGATTCTCATGTTTTTCGGCTGATATGGATTTCGTCCAGTCTATCCTTTGCAGCGGGATCTATTGCATAATGTTTCATAAGCTTATCACATGGATAATCATCACAATAAGCACAGTTTATAATGTTTTTCAAGATGGCACATTTCCTGATCTCACAATCAGCGCATCCCGTAAACAGTCTGCCATTGTTAATCTTACATCCATCGCAGTCTGTTATAATTTCAGGTTTCGCAGTCGTTCCATAGATCATGGATAATTCCTCTGCAATCATCACTCTCATTTCAGCCTGATGAGATAAATCTGTTTCAAGCGTGGCCAGATGAATCGGGCAGCTGCCGCAAGCCAGGCCGCAGTATGCTATCATGGATTCCATTTTCATTTTATTTCTGATAAGTTATAGTCTCATTTGTAAAGTCTAAGTTCCGTATTTTTGTCACCCAGCCAAACTGAAATCTTTTATAATTTACCATAAGATAGTGTTGCCTTTTGGATTATAGCTGAAATATAAATGTAATGAATAGATTCTCAAAACAGTGCCATCCAGGCCTTTAAGCGCAGGTTGTTCTTTTATTTGCATATGTTTGATTAAAATTTAAAGTGTTTCTCTTTATTGCTTCTTGCACCCAGTACAAGCTCCATAATTTCTGATGGTAATTGTTCATTTTGCCATTTTCTCTCTGCATCAGTTGATTTGCCCGCATTTTTAACAGCTTTCAAAGCATACAATGCCGCTCCTAATGAATGATCAGCCATATGAGCTGTGGCAACTGCGTGTCCGACAGCTCGGGCTGCTGCAATAGCAACGGAGTCTGAAGATTCTCTTGCCACGGTATGTGCGTTCAGTGAAGCTTTCATTGCATCGCCGACTGAAGCCTTTCCTTTTTCCCATTCTTGTGCAATAAACAGAGCATTTATGAGCCTTTCATCTGGTTTTTTACCAGATAGCGGTAAAACATGTCCGGCACAGGTACAGGCCCAATTAATTAACTGTTTTTGCTGCTCTTTTCTTAGAGGTCCGCCCCGATGTTCCGCAATAAATCTATTGTCTCTCATATAGATTTTTTTGGTAGTATTATTTGATACGTGTCAGCGGAAGGTTATCTTTTTAATGAATATATGAGCGCACATTCCTGTAATCACACTATATTGGTGATATATTGGCATTGTTAGCACCAGTCGTCAAAACTGGACATGGAATATACTGTATATATTAATGGATTCCGCTATTCTTAAATCACGAATAAGATTTTTGCTCAATCCTTCTGTTGATGGAATTTTGGAGAACATAGAATATTCCTCAATGACTTTTATGTTATCTATCCACTTCCTGAGGTTGGATGCTTTTCTCAAGTGCCACTTGAGTCGTACTTCTGGTTTCAGCCCGCTTTTTCTCATAATAGCCCAGTTAGTTAAGAATACCCATAATTTAGAAGATATCGCATCAAAGATAAAATGTGTGTCAGGATAAGCTCTGGCAAGTTTATTGAATAGGATTTTGACCTCATGGCTCTTAAAGTAGAATAGAACTCCTGCAGCCATAAACAGAATAGAATGATCTTTTGTCAATTGTGATATATCGTCAATCCATGAGAAATCAAAAACGGACTTTGCTATAGTCACTTCCCGCCTGGAATTTGGAATCAATTTTTGCCGTAATGTTGCGACATCTGGTAAATCAATGTTAATCCAGGAGACACTTCCATTATCGACTCTCTGAAATGTTGTATCCAAACCTGCTCCAATATTTATTACGACGGCATTACTGATCTGTTCAAGATATTTACGTACCATATCGTCAAAGTTATAAGCACGAATAGCCCACATTAGTTGCTGATTGCAAGCAATCTCAGGATCTGCCTCAATTTTAGAAAAGTCATAATCGATACTTTTAATTATATCCCTGGCGTAAGTATCAATGACAAAAGGTTTTTCTTTTTCTGTTTCTTTAGCACGTGCCCATAATGGCAGAAGTAAAGTCTCCTGTACAGGACCGAGGTTAATTTTAACCTTATCTTTTTCCATAATAAATTCGTCCATCAAAGTTATAGTTTGTCTTTGTCATCCTCAGGGATTAATTCGCAGACACCAGCTGATTTAACATTAAATCTATTTATAAGGAATATTCATCCTTTGGCACAGATCCTGAAAGCGAGGATCATCCCGCAGGCTGTCATAATGAGGCCACAAAAGATAAGGTAAATTAGGGTCATGTTCCTGGTAAGCCTTTTCCAGCCAGTACATTGCATTATCAACATCACCAGCCATAGCATAACCCGATGCAATTACAAGAGATCTGACCCTGGTAGTTTCTGACCGTTCCACACGTACATCTGCTACTTGACTCATTGCACCGATATAACCTGCCTTAACATAGCCATCGTTGAAAGCCTGCAATATTTCTGGATTTTTGTATCGCTTTCTATATTCTTGCAGCGCTTCCTTATCCCTTCCGGCAAAGTGGAGTGCTTCTGGCAGATTACTAAGAGCCACAGGATTAGTCGGATCACCCTTAAGTGCTTCCTGAAAAGCCACGACGGCCTCGTCGTATCTGTGAACGAACATCAGGTCGGCACCATAAAATGATTTTATGAAAGGATTTCCCGGATCCAGCTTCAATGCAATATCAATCTGTTCCATTGCTTCTTCCGATCGTCCCACTATATTAAGAAGATGCGAATAATTTGCGTGTACCTCTGCATCGTTGGGCTTAAGAGCAATAGTTTTCTTAAACTCTGACTCACTACCTTCCCAGTCCCTTAATACCGAATACTTCATTGATGCCAGTGAGTAATGAACTTCTGCGCTGGTGCTGTCTAATTCGAGAGCTTTCATGGCAGCTGCCACTGCTTTTGGGCCTGCATCGGCAGGTGATACGATCCCCATTTGCTGAGCTCCGAGCCAGTAATAGGAAATACCGGCATAGGCAAGAGCATAATCCGGATCTTTTTCTTTTGCCTGCTCAAAATACAGTAATGCAGTATTCAAGTCATTTGGAGTGAGTTTCCTCCAGTAGAAACGTCCCATCTGATATGCTTCATATGATTCAAGATTTTCTGTAGGAGTTTTCTCAATTATTTGTTTTTCATGAGGTGTTATCACTGCTTCTAATTCCGCTGCTATTGCCTGTGCAATCTGGCTTTGTATTTTGAAGTAATCTTTGGCTTCAGGATTTTCCTGCTCATAAGGCTTTGCCCAGAGATGTCTTTCTTTGGCAGCCATGATCAGCTGGACCCTCAACCGGAACAGGTTGCCGGAAATTTGTCCGCTGCCTTCCACAATATAATTCACACCCAATTCTTTTGCGATTTCAGGAATGGATTTGGTCTTCTGATCCCTGTATTGTTCAACCGAAGTACGTGAAAGAACTCTGATATCCTGAATTGACTGCAGGTTGGTAAGGATCTCATCCATTATACCATCTATAAAATAAGTATATTGTTCATCAGGGCTGTCATTTCTAAAGGGTAATACAGCAATGGATTTTTCGAGCTGTTCTTTTGGTTTGATTAGTTTTGGAACGATGAAATACCCGGCCACAATTAATACCAGCAATATAAAAGCACCAATAATGATTTTTGTTCTCAAATTTTTCCTTAACGAAGGTTTTTCCATATCAATAACCGATGAGATCTTTTTCCCCTCCCGGTCCGGATTTTTTAATCCGGTAATAATCTCCTTAATGGCATTGGCTACCTTGTTGATCTGATTCCGGTAAAAAGTTTTATTAAGATTATTATCCGGATGATCTTCATTGGACATGAGAGGGCGGTTCACTCCGGGTTCCCTGTAAATAAACTCAATTCCTCTTAAGAATCCTCCAAGTTCACTTTCAACAAGCTTCCTGTCATCTGCATCAAGTTCATGTATCTGAACAGGAAGGACTCGGTTCGTCACATTACCGCCGGGAAGTTTAACCTTCAGTCCATACTGATCCCTGGATGCCTGTCCAATAAATGCCTTAAACTCATTTTCCCATGCAAATGATTTCGGATCGCAATAAGTTCGTGAGATGATGGGAATAAAGACAAGACATTTGAGTTTTTCCCTCAGGGAGGCATCAACATCATGCGTCTCCAATAGTCCATCATGCGGATTGATGTCGAAGTAAACACCTGTTTCTTCTTTAAAGGTGGCCTCAAGCTCCCGCTTCAGATTGTTAACAAACTCTGTTACCCATCCATCATATTTGTTGTCTTTCTGGCAGTAGCTGATAAATATATCATACTCGTAACCCTCAATAAGGCTTGCCATTTGAAAGGATCTTTTTAAATTGATATTTTTGAATCCTTTAATTGTGTTAAAATTAGTCTTTTTTAAGCTTTATGTCAAATTTGTCTCGAGAGATGAAGACGGCTTGCTTATAGCGGCCCGGCAACAGGACCAAGCCCGCCTGTCGGCAGGCAGGTCCCGACAGCTCCCGATAGCTATGGGACGGGACGGATTACAAAAACCGTGATAGCTTGTCCAGCACAAAAGTGGGAAACCTATTAATTTTATTGACCGTGTTAGTGCCAGTTTTATTTAAAGTCTCGGTCTACAGTACTAATTATTGAATCTTCTCCAGACCGGTTCGCAATTTTCAGTGCCAGTTCTCTTATTTTATTTGCTTTTTCCCGATCTTGAGTTGATATATAGGTTTCATAAACTATTTTAAAGCATTTCAAATAGTTAAGATTTTGTCGATCAACATTCTTCTGATTTGATTCTGGACTTAATTGAGCTTTTAAATAATCTAGCAGGAATGAATTTTCGATTAAATTTTTATTCAATTCAACAATATTGTCAGGTTTCCCACGAAATTTGTATGCCAGCCCTGATATACTCATATCATCCGAAAAATCTTTATACAAGTTTTCAGAAACTGTCATACCAAAATACAGAGGTTGTAAGTTTCTATAATCAGATAAGAGATAATTCAGGACATTTTTCCAGTTTTCTTCATAGCTGTCAGTCAGTTGTAAATCAAATTGTTTAATCTTTAGTCTATTAAAGATTCCATTTCTGTAGCTCTCTAACAACAGGAAATCAAAGTTTATTACTGTTACATCGGTACGGATTCCTTTTACATCTTGTAACATCCAAATGGGATAAGAATCATTGTCATGCTGTGTTAGTAATATGCTATTTGGCTCAAGTGACATTAAGACATTATATGCATAATCGATTAGACCTGGTGATAATTCATTAAGGGGATACCAATTAAAATTAACTTTTTTCCTTAAATCCGAGTCCAGAATACTAACTGCATATGTAACCATCGCTGCATTAATCCCATCGTACTCAGGATTCATTTCATATGCTTTTAGCAGATAGTTGCCTTTTGTGGGATCAATACCTTGAATACTATAGGCTACATAGTTGAATGTGAAAGTATTGGGAATAAGCTCCTCCATAAGTTTTACGATATCGGTTCCAGTTCTCAAGTATGATGATTCTTTAACAAAATCCTCTCTCCAATTTGCAGTACCCTGGGCATTACGACAAGCCCTGAAATAGTTATACCAATTATCTTCTGAGGTTTTATCTCTTTGAATCTCCTGCCACCAAAGCTCAGCTTGTTTTACATAGTATTCATGGGATTTTGACTCTTTTGCGAAAGAAATTTGCTTTTCTGGCTTTTGTGCAGAAATCGTAAGTGAGAATAAAAGTAGTAGGATCACAAATAACTGAGGCCGCACTATCATTTTTAAAGAGTTTTATGCAAGATATAACAAAGGCGTTTTAGTTTAAATTTATCTTACAGTCAAGACAAAAGGAGCGATGAACACTTAAAGTTGACCCACAATTTGGGCAAGTTCTTCTCTTAGATTCAAAGTCCAGAAAGTCTGCAATTCCGGTTTCTTTTATCATTAAAAGATTTTCTATAAAACTGGTTCTATATTTTGTCCTATATCGTTTATCAAGTTGTTTCATTCTTTTACACGGAAATTTTTCGCATTCATAACAGAATTTTGATCTGGTTTTTTCAAGGTAAATGCACTTTGTTATTATGCATCTTTGGACAGACACTGCTTTGTCAGCAGACGATATCCGGCATCCGGGACATCTATTCTTTTCTCTTAAATACGCAATACAGGTTCCACAATTCATGCCACACGGGGCAATGAAGGATCTGTCAAACTTTACTGTCTGTTTTTTGGAATTCATGATTTATTGTCAATCAGGTCATTAATTTCTGAAAGATGCAATTTAAGATGTTTTGGGAAATCCAGGATCATAGTTTTAAAAGTAATTGTTGTATCTGTACCTGATATCCACTCATTGTCAAGATTATCATCATTTACATTATTTATTACATGGCATAAATGTATGAGTGAATATTTCCAAAGCTGGATCATTGACGGCCAATCTTCGTTTTGATAATTCTGAATTGCTATCCATCGGTCATTATTGCCAAATGTTGCGTAGTTTGGAAATATGAATGGACTTTGCTGGTACTGTAGGTGAACAGCCCTATGAATATTGTTAGAGGTTGAATCGATCAAGTGACCCAGAATCTGTTTAATAGTTCTGTTCTGGCTGTTTCGTCGTTCAGCAATTATCTCTTTTGGCAGGGGAGCAAGTTTGTGTTCCCATACATCAATCAGAGAGAGGATTTCGGTTGTTATAGCAGAAGTTTCTATCATGGTATTTATCTTATGTGCAGGAACCTGAATGCCTGCCGGCAGGCAGGAATTGCAAAAACCGGGACGAACAACTTGCCTTTATTGTCCGTGTTATGGTTAGTTCTTATTTTTAAATTCTCATGTCAATGATGTTGCCTTTGGGATCTCTGCAACAATCCACGTAGATAGTTATGGATTGTATCGGTCTGCCAAATTTGTTAAGGTAATCAATCCCGGTATATGGATCGAGAGTGTTTCGGTCAACAACTTGTTATTCAATGTTAACCATTCCATTTTTTAAAGATTTATTTGACTTTGACTTTCCCTTGAAGTAAATTTATCAACAAATTGATTCCAGTTATAATACACAAGTACATTTTATGTTATTTTGTAACTATAAAAAAATAAATACCCAATGAAACCATTTAACAATAGCTATCTTTTAAAAATTATCCTGACAATGCTGTCATTAGGCATCCCGGGATATCTTTATAGTCAGACAATTGGTTCCGGACCAAAACCCCAGTTTCTTTTTACCGATTTCAATATGAGTAAGGTAAAAATGAAAAACAGTCAGGTAAATACAACTCTTATGAATTATAATACTGTTACTGAAAGGATGGTCTTTATTAAAGATAACAAGTACTTTGATCTTACTAATTATCAGATGGTTGATACTGTTTACCTTAACGATCGCGTATTTATAACCGTAGGAAAGGCCTATTATGAAGTCTTGCTTTCAGGGCCTGTTTCTCTATTTGTTCAGCATAAAGGAAAATTACGCGGCAAACCTGGCGCATATGGAAGAACTTCAGACGTGTCTTCAAATTATTACCTGTCAAGTATAAATACGACAGAAGGAATGATTAATCTGCCTTTACCACCCGATTATATCGTCGAAGTGACAACTATTTATTGGATCAGGAAAGATAATGAATGGTTCAATTTTGCCAGTGAAAAACAACTTCTTAAATTGTTCCCTGAAAAAGGTGTTCAGTTAAAAAACTTTATCAAAGAAAATCGTCTTAAAATTGACAAACCCGAACATCTCAAAAAACTTGTGGACTATTACAATAGTCTGGCAGTAAAATAGACACAGTTTAACTACGGTTGTTAAAATCAAATGTTCTGCAACTATTTAATTATTTAAAACCTAATAAGTAATCGACTGAAATACACCAGTCTGTTTAGTTGTTGGGAAACATAAGGAGAGTGTATATGAATTTATTGACAATTTGGGCCTTGCGATTATTTGGTTTATGTGGCATTATTGGTTCGGTACTATTCATTCTGGGCGACCTTTTATACAACCATGTTCATGGTTCGAAGAATAGCATTACAGTTAAAATGAGTAATTTGCCTGAATCGCGATTGCTCAATGCAGGTACTTTTGGTCTCATTGGCTGTTGGTTTTATGTTATAGCCTCGTTTCATTTGTTTATAGCATTTCGACCTGTTGGGGAACTATACGCTTTTATTGTTTCTCTTGCTTTTGCTGTTATGGTTAGTTCTTAAAGGAGTTATCTAAGGTGCACTGCTTTAAGGGATTAACCATTACAAGCTTATTATAATTTCTTTCAATTTCTTTTTTGTTCAATTTTTATGAGCTTATTCACATCATATCCTCTATTAGTCAACTTATCAAGTAATTCATTGTATAAACTTTCATCCATTTGCGGGGTACGAGAAAGTATCCATAAGTAATTGTCAGAACTGCTACCAATAACTGCCCATTGATAATTCTCGTCCAATTCAAGTACAAAATAATCGCCATAAAAGAACCAAAAGAATGAAACTTTTAATTTCGATGGTATATTCGGGTCTGGAATTCTGGCTTTCCCAATCGCTTCAGACTTTTGTCCATCTAACGTTTCTTTAAAACCTGTATTTACAACTTTTATTTTTCCATCTTCACGGAATGAATATGATGCTGTTACTCCAACTAAACCACTTTCAAATCTATGGTCATATCGAGATATTTCGTACCAATTGCCAAGGTACCTTTCAATGTCAAGTTCTTTTACTACTGTTTTATCAATCATTGTATTTTGACCTTTACATGAGCTTATTAAAAACAATAGTGCTAATAATAACGTTGCATTTTTTCCCATGGTTCAATTTCTCCATCAATTAGATTAAATAACGGATGAGTTTCAAAATCAACTAAATCAATAATCTCATTATATTTTTTCTCATCTCTTAATTTTACTTTGTTAAGCAAATGATTTTTTTCAAAATTAAGTTGTTCAGTGGTTACATTAATTTTGTCAATATCTTTTATTTCTGAAAATTTACTCCTGTTAAAGTTGTAATTTCTTTTTTCAGCTTCTAAGAAAACCGATTTTAGATAATAATTGATGGCATTAATTGGTTGTTTTGATGCTTTGAACCGATTTAGCTGAGGGTGGTTTTTATAGCCTTTGGTTTTGTCTTCAAGTACATTTTTTGCCAATAAAGTTTCACGCCATAGAGCCACAAGTCCTTTTGTGTCCAGATATCTTGGATGAAGAGACCATATTCTCATAATTATTTTACTTTCATCATTCTTTATAAATATGATATTTAAATATAGTTATTAATAATAAAAATCTGCTTAATACTCAAACCTCATCCCAACTTTCAACTAACGGCCCTGCAATAGGGCCGAGCGGTTAGAAACAGCCCGGTGAGCCTGTCCCGCCTTAGCGGGAGCTGTTTTAGCGAAGGCTAAACTTATTAATTTTATTGACCGTGTTAACGTTTCGTTGTTTTAATTAAATAGTAATGTTTCATAATCCTTGACACACCGGACTGAAAATCCATTTATTAAATCAATATAGTTTCTTCTTACTGAACTATTTGTTGAACTCATACTCCGGTACCAGCCATTGATTACTTTTAATCCAGTGAAAGTCCACCAATATCCAATTCTATTAATTGTGAAAAACAATCCATTGGCATAACGGGATCCTCCTGGAAGTGCTGTAAATCCGCTTTCATTTGTCGCTCCGGAATTAGGTTCTTTCCAATAAGTTGTTCCCAATTCTTTTAGTTTTCCACCAGCAACATTTTCTCCTCCCAAAATTTCAATCAATTTTGTCCAATCTGCGTCAGTTGATACATGCCAACCATAAGGGCATAATTTATCTGTATTTACTGCATATCCATTATATAATGCTCCATACGCATTTTTATAAATTGTATCATTATTGTACCAGCAGTAGGCAGGTGTAAACAATACTATCCAAGCATCTTTATCAGTAACTAAAGGTATTGGAGTACCATCATTATATTTTGTGGTTCTTAAATTTTCTGCCATCCAAGTTTGGGTGCCGATTCTAATCGTTTTATAATTGTTCCCATCTTGATCAATAACTGACTCGATATTCTGGGCTATAGCGGTCTTATCAACTGATGCATTAATTAAAATAATTATACAAAAGAATACAATGTATTTATTTGTTTTTTCCAATTTTAGACAATTGAATGGTTTTACTTATACCTAGATGGAATGCTTTATGATAACGTTATAAAAATTAGGCCTTTAAGAATGGTTGTTTAAAGATATGAAATAATTGATTATAGTATTTACGTAAGTCATTTCTAAATGGACGCAGGCTCAACAATGAACGCTTTCGGTCCGGCAATAGAGCCGGGCGTTTAGTCCCGACATGTCATGTCGGGATAGCGACACCTTTGGTAAACCTTCGGTGTCCGAAGGAAGGAGCCAGCCTGCCTGCCGCCTGCCTGCCGGAAGGCAGGGTAGGCAGGGTTTGCAAAAACCGTGACAAACAAATGAACTTTATTGTCCGTGTCAGGCACTGGTGTATTAATTATTATTTTGTTCTGAGAACTTACTCAAAATGTTGTTATTAAATTGTTTAAGGTCATTTACTGATAAGATTTGGCCATGACCCTCAATTACTTTTTCAATATTATTTATCCGTTTTTCTATCCAGCTTATTGCTTGCCTCCATCTTACTACATCTGTTGTCGATAAATCATTGATACTTGGTCTGCCATATTTTGAAAACAGATCTCCAATAAAAATCATTCGAATTTCAGGTATATATATCATTATATCACTATTAGAATGAAATTTACCAAAGTAGATCATTTCAAAAGTCGTATCTCCAAGCTCAAGTTTCATACTGTCAGAGAATGTAATATCAGGTAGTTTAACAGTGACATGGTTATTTATATCCAAATAAGCACTCATGTATCTGATTTTTTGAGTGAAAATATCATCCCATTCAGCAGTATTTGGAATAGATTGCTGTAGTTGTTGCTCATAATCTTCGACAATATTGCTGAATCTCATCATTGATTTCTCTGGATTAGTCCATCGTTCAGATATCTCATTTTGGCAATTCTCATGCCCAACAACTTTTGCCTGTGAGAAAATACTATTCCCTCCAATATGGTCATGGTGACCATGCGTGTTGATCACATACACATAATCATCTTGACGAAATTCTTTTTCAATAGTTTTTCTGTATTTGGCAGTCAGCGCTGTTGAAATTCCTGCGTCAACAAGAACAATACCCTGCTCAGTTTTTATTGCAGTTACAGCATCGTAACCAAAATGTACTATTATAGTGAGGTCATTAACTTTTTGAACTTTTATTAATGAGTCAACTTTCTGTGAATCAATGTTGTTTAAGGTAATTTGTTTTGAACTACACCCTGAGAAAGAGTATAAACAAACGCATACGAGGAAGATAATAAATGATCCTTTATTATTCATTATATTACTTGGTTTTTCCTAATATTTAGGTTCAATTACTTGATTGTCGTCTGCAGCACCGCTTGTGCCAAACGGCCCGGCAGTAGGGCCGGGCAGGACCGACCGTTAAGAAATTAGCCGGTGGTTAATTTCAGGGAGGGGCCAGGCTGAGCGCTGAGCCCAGTGAGCCTGTCCCGCCTTAGCGCGAGCTGTTTTAGCGGGGAGCCAGGTTGCAGGGGAGTCGGAGACTGAATATTAAAACATCATTTTTATTTTTCCTAATGTCTAGTTTAGTTCAAATACTTTCATGTCTTCCTCAACTGTTGTAATAGTCTGTACTCCAAATTTTTCCTGCATCACTTTCAGAACATTAGGTGTCATAAATCCTGGTATGGTTGGTCCTATATGAGTATTTTTAATGCCAAGATAAAGCAGTGCAAGGTGGACAATTATTGCTTTTTGCTCATACCAGGCAATATTAAAGACTATCGGTAATTTGTTAATGTCATCAAGATTGAGTACCTCTTTTAGTTTAAGAGCGATGAATGCCCATGAATATGAGTCATTACATTGTCCTGCATCAAGTACTCTTGGAATGCCATTAATGTCGCCTAGATTTAATTTATTGTAGCGATACTTGGCGCAACCTGAAGTAAGTATTACAGTGTCTTTCGAAAGCTTTTTTGCAAATTCTGTATAATACTCCCGGTTTTTTTGACGTGCATCGCAACCCGACATAATCACAAGTCTTTTAATCGCTCCAGAATTAACAGCTTCAAGAATTTTGTCAGCTAGCTCTAACACCTGGTTATGTGCAAAACCTATAGTAATTTCACCTTTCTCAATTTCTTTCGGTGGCTGACATTCTTTTGCCAGTTCGATAATTTCCGAAAAATCTTTCTGCCCGTTTGGCAATTTTTTATCAATATATTTCCATTCTGGCATCCCTGTCGCACCGGTAGTAAATACCTTACCATTATATGTGGTTGCTTTTCTAGGCGGAACCAGACAGTTCGTCGTAAAAAGAATAGCTCCATTGAATGTTTCAAATTCTTCAAGCTGCCGGTGCCATGCATTACCATAATTGCCTGCAAGGTGCTTAAATTTCTTGAATTGAGGATAGGCATGCGAAGGAAGCATTTCTGAGTGTGTATAAATGTCAATCCCTTTCCCTTCGGATTGAATCAGAAGCTGTTCAAGATCCTTCAGGTCATGTCCGCTGACGAGGATGCCAGGATTCTGACCTGTTCCGATATTAACTTTTGAAATCTCGGGATTGCCGAATGTTGAGGTGTTTGCCTTGTCAAGTAATGCCATTACTTTTACTCCATGTTCTCCGGTACGCATAATCCAATCCAACATGCTATTCAGATCCATGGACTTTGTAATCATCACCAACGATTCCTGCATGAAATTATAAATATCCTGCTGCTCAAAGCCTAAATTAAATGCATGTTCTGCATATGCTGAAATACCTTTAACTCCGAATAAAACATATTGTTTCAGAGAACGAATGTCATCATTGGCATCGTATGTTAAAGTGCCCACTTGCCTTGCCTTGTCATAGAATTCCTTATCGGTCACTGCATCCCATTTGACTGCATCGTGTGATTCACTGATTCTAACCTTGTTTTTCAGGTTGTCGCGATACTTGTTACATTCTTTAACTGCCTGTAGAATAGCCGAATCATTAAAATTAGCGTTTGTTATAGTCATAAAAAGGCAATTAGTAATGTGCTTATCTTCTGAAATAGTTTCAATTCCATTTTTTCGTGCTTCAATTGCTACAAATGAAAGTCCCTGGCAAGCATAAACTAATAAATCCTGAATATTTGCGGTATCTTCTTTTTTTCCGCATACTCCATTGATAGTACAACCAATATTTTTGGCTGTTTCCTGGCATTGATTGCAGAACATGCTCATATATTTCAGTATAAGAATTTAGTTTTCAAAGGTAGTGGTTTTTATGATTTTCAAATTATCCGGGGTGATCTTTATATTTGTGGTTAACGGACCGGCAAAAGGGCCGAGCAGGACGGACCGTTAAGAAATTAGCCGGTGGCTAATTTCAGGGAGGGGCCAGGCTGGAATTGCAAAAAATGTGACTAACAAATGACCTTTATTGTCCGTGTTATGCTCAGGACTAATTTAAAAATTGTCTCGTTATGTGGTTATTCTGGTCTTAATCCTTTTATCTCGTTATCCAAGCAGGACTGGCTAAATGACACCGTGGTTTGCAATTCAATTACTATGTATTGATGTACTGTTTATGGCTGGTTTAATCTTTATTTTATTATTTTGCAGATAATGTAAGGGTAGTAATGGATAAATGCTTGTAAATGAGTATTAAGAGAGAATATGCAGCAGAAGTAGATCCAATTTTTCAACTATAACACAAAAATTGGATTTTTTAACACGTAAATGAAAAATTATGATAGGGATAGTAATTATAATCTTTGTACTTGGCTATATTGCTATAGCTTTTGAGCATAAAATTAAGATTGATAAAGCGGCTTCAGCGCTTGTTACAGGTGTGCTTTGCTGGTTATTTTATTTTTTTTATGAGCCATCGACTACAACATCTGAAAGCGAACTTATACATCAATTAGGGGAAATTGCAGCCATATTGTTTTTTCTCATGGGGGCCATGACCATTGTAGAGGTAGTGGACTCTCATCATGGATTCAACCTGATAACTGATGCAATACGCACCAAATCAAAACCAATACTATTAGTTTGGGTTTCAATATTAACATTCTTCCTATCGGCAGTCTTGGATAATCTGACCACAGCAATAGTTATGACTTCCTTATGTGGCAAATTATTAAATGATAAGAAAGATCGTTTATGGTTTGTATCTATAGTTATAATTGTTGCAAATGCTGGAGGGGCATGGTCTCCTTTAGGTGATGTTACTACGACAATGCTTTGGATCGGGGGACAGATAACCGCTTATAATATTATTGCTAAAACTATATTACCAAGTATTGTCGTCGCTTTAGTCCCTTTACTGATACTTGTCTTTAAGTTTAAAAATCAGAAAATTGTAAGTAGAGATGACAATAAAAGTAGACACCGCCCTGAAAGTAAAATCATATTATTTACAGGTATAGGGTTACTTATATTTGTACCAGTATTCAAAACATTAACGCATATGCCCCCTTTTATGGGAATGTTGTTTGCATTGGGAGTCATTTGGATTATCAGTAGCATAATTCACTTAAGTAAACATGCCGATGAGCGATATAAATACTCTGTAACCCAGGCTTTAAGGAAAATCGACACGTCAAGCATTTTGTTTTTCCTAGGAATTTTGCTGGCAGTATCGGCCCTTCAATCCTTTGGTGTTTTGGGACAACTGGCCGAGTATACTGTAAAACATATAGATAATTACTATGTTACAGGTACAATTTTAGGACTTTCTTCCGCCATAATAGATAATGTTCCTCTGGTTGCAGCAGCACAAGGGATGTTTAGTTTGGAAATGTACCCGACAGATCATGTTTTTTGGGAATTTCTAGCCTTATCGGCCGGTACTGGAGGAAGTGCTATTATTATTGGTTCAGCTGCAGGAGTAGCTGTAATGGGAATCGAGAAGATCAACTTTTTTTGGTATTTAAAGAACATTAGCTGGCTTGCGCTTGCAGGTTTTTTTGCAGGATTAATTACCTATATTTTGCAACAATCAATTTTAGGTTAAACATATGACTAAACTCAGCTTATCTAAAGCCGGTAAAATAGCGTACGTTTGATGGTGGCGGGGACCATCACAGTGGTAAGCTGCCAGAATCTTGCTGGTGCATTGGCAATAACAGTATTACAGCAGTGCCTTTTGCAAAATTGTCTCATTTGAAGCTAAAATCCATTTTCGGAGAGTTATGCTTAGGCATTTATTATCAAGGTAGTCTAAGCCTCATAAAGGTCTGAGGCTTAAGCATAACGTTCGGCGGTATGTGCAGTTGTCGCAGCTTCGCGGTGGCATACGTTTTTGCCATCGCGTGGCAGGACAGAATGACGAGGTCGTTCAACTATTTAATTAGGTATATTTTTTAGATTATTTCTTTTTAGGAAACCATGGAATTATCATTGATGTCTTATTACGATATTGTTCATATTGATTTCCAAAATCTTTTAATAATCTCTCTTCTTCTTTTTTAACAACAACAGTTAACATAAATACTACGAATATAATTACTATAAAAACTGCTGTAATTGAATTGATTATTATTGCAAAAGCAAAATAAATTAGAAAAGTTCCAAATAACATAGGGTTTCTTGTAAATCGATATGGTCCTGATATTACAAGATTTTTGGTTTTTGGACTTATCTCAATATTTGCTATTTCTACAGGTCCTCCTTTACCGATCACATTTTGATAGATTATTGACGATATGCCAAATAATAATCCGGTTATCAGTAAGAGTAAAACTATAATCCATTGTAATATGTGGTTTTGAATAATATTTATTTTGTAAATATTATCCATTAAAATAGTCACAAAATAGATAATTGAAGGGACAATTAAAATAACCAACATGCCTCCTACTATATATCCTAAAATCATCTTATTTGAGTTCTTCATGTCTGATATCTCTTTAATGTTTATTAAATATAAATATAAAAATGCAGTTTATACAATCGACCAGGACCTCGAGCCGCTGTATTGACCGTACCCAGAATAATATTGCCAAACGGCCCGGCAATAGGGCCGAGCAGGGTCCTGATACTTTAGCCACGTAACTGTCTCGGTGCGAGCCTGCCTACCCTGCCTACCGGCAGGCAGGAAAGCAAAAACCGTGACAACTGTGTTAGCCGAAGCTTTCTTTGAACGACGAAGCTTTAGCGAAGTCGTTAGCGAAGGCTAAACCTATTAATTTTATTATCCGTACTGGCAGTAGTTTTTTATTTATCTTTCTTAAAAATGTATCCACAAACCTCAACAATTTCCTCTTCATTAATTCTCCTTCTTTTAATTGTTTCTCCCAATAATCCTTGCCCACCAATTCCTTGGACAATAGCTAAACTGTCGTTAAGAGGTTGAATACTAAACTGAAACTTTTCTACATCAGGAATTTCACCTTCGCCAGTGAATACTTTAATTCCTTTGTATTCTGATACTACAATTTCTTTTTGAAGCAAATATTCCTTGTCATTCAAATTGGATATACAATATTTTCCGGAAATACTATCCCATTTTGTAGAGGGAAAACTAAATCTCATCTCTGTACCACCATTTATCATTCTTCCATTGGATAATATTCTCCCAATAATTTTTCTGCCTCCAACATTAGCTACAAATAAGTGCATTACTTTGACAGGTATAATACCAAGAATTTTATAATACAATTGTAAAGTGCTATCTGCCATAATTTTAGTTGAAAATATTTTGTTAAGTGATACAAGATTAACTTTTATTTTGTTTTTTGATTGAGATATATTTACGATTCCATAGCTGGTAGCATAATCACCTACATAAGAATTAATTAAGTCATTATGTAAGTTTTTAAGAAGTATGGTTTTATTACTGTCCTTATTATTTAAAGAATATGGAATTCCTTTCTCTTTCAGTATTTCAATTAAGACTTTCTCTATGATACTCGAAATAAAGTCCCTATCCATATTTGAGTTTATTGCCAATACAATACCAATTTTCAAATCAGGCAGAATACGGACCATGGAAAGACATGGTTTTTGTTCACCACCGTGGTAGGCGCTCTGATAACCAAGATAACTATCTTGCATCCACCCTAGCCCCATTTTATTGGAGAATATCAATTGAGTAGCTTGGTTTTGTTGTTTAATTGATCTTAGAACTGATTCTGATGATAGTATTTGGATATCTTCAATAGATTTTCCTTGGTTTAAAAACATATAAATGAATTTTGTAAGATCTTCTACACTAGCCTGGATTCCGAAAGCAGGTAAAAAACGGGTTACAAATATTTTAGTCTCAACTCCATTTTGATAGCCTTTTGTGTAATTGTATTTTACAGAATCTTTATTAAAAGAGGCATTGATCATTCCTAATGGCTTAAATATCTCTTTAGTCACAAAATCAACATAATGATCTTGAGCTATTCTGAATGGTAATACTCCCAACATAGTCATTCCAATATCTGAATATTGATATACTTCAGCTGGTGGTGCAATCAGATAATCATCCTTCTCCTCTTCAATTATTTTATAAAAGTCAGTTGGTTGTGCAAAGTCAGTGTATAAATCTTTAAGTCTTGTGCGTGGAATCCCAGCCTGATGCATCAATAAATCGGCGATTGTAAAGTATTTCTTTTCCCTAAAATGTTGTCCGATTTGAAACTCAGGAACATATTTAACAAAAGGACTGTCTATATTAAGCATGTTCAAGTCCTGCAATTTTAAAATACTAGCCGAGGTTATCAATTTTGTTATGGAGCCGAAAGGATAGACGGTTTGTGAAGACATAACAATATTCTTCTCTTTGTCTGCAAAACCATAACCCTTACTGAATATTATGCCTGAACTATCCACTATCGATAGGCTTGCTCCAGTAATATTTCGTTTTGCCATCTCACCCATAATGATTTTATCAATAGTTTCATAATCAATTTGGGCGCAAGCAATTAAACTGCAGAATAACGGTATGATCATTATCCACTTTTTAAAACTTGATAATTGATGTACTTTATTTCTCATGATTGACCTGAATTCTTCCAACGGCCCGGCGGTAAAATTTAGTAGGCGTTGCCTGACGCATTCCGACCGAACACTCGTCTTGGTTCTTTGGTAGAATATTCCTTTCGGCCGGAAAAGGAAGGTATGGCGCGTGTTTTTGCCGTAATGATACAAATTTTATTGATTGCTGGTGCGATCGCGGTACAAGCCGTTACAAATCTGTCTTGGGTGCAGGAGCAAATTGCAAAAAATGTAACAAACATGTGCCCTTTATTGTCCGTGTTAGAGGTATTGAATTATTGGTCATTAAAATTTTTAAACGTTTTTAGTACTTGACAGGATATATGGGTCATAGGATAAAGATTTATCTGGAAGCCACTGCCATAAGGGTCCAAGGTCTCTTTTTACAATCTCTATCATAAATCTTGGGACGTGAATTCTTTCTTTTCTAACAAAGGATTGAAAATCTGGATCCTTATAAAGATTCTTAATCAAAGAAGATAAGTATCTAATTTTACCCTGCCCCCCAATAGTCAAAGATAAGAGAAGAGTAATCCACTTAGGAGCATTCATATGATTAGCACAGAATCGCCGATACATAACTTTAGGTGAAAAGCTATATTCCAATAAATCGATAAAATGAACATATAATTCCTCCCATGTATAATGCTTTGGAATAATATTCATAATATGCACTGACATCATCAAATGAAAAGGAAATGGAATAATTCTGTTTTCTTGTTCATACTTTATATTATTCTTAACAGCTCGACCATATATTGATAAAAGTGCATAAGAAGGATAAACAGCAGGTGTAAGGTCAATGAAACGCTTTGTTAGAGCAAACGGATCATTACCAGTATCACTATCAAGTCCAAACATTAAATTTGTTTGTACTTGCGGAATATATCGTTGGATCATATTCACCTGCTCAGCAACTTCTTTAACCTTATCCAATCCACTATTAGATCTTATTTTGGACTTTTCCCCATAATCAAACCAAGATTCAATGCCGGGCATAATCATCTTAAAACCAGCTTTATTCAATCTTTTAACATTACTCTCATTTAAGACTGATAAACTGCATTCAGCAATAAAGTCGATGCTTCCAGGCGGAACAACTGATTCGATGGTCTCCATCACTGGATTAAACTTAATTCCAAAATTTGGATCGTACCAAGTGACTGTTGGATGTTTCATTTTTCTTAAAAGAAACCGAAGATCTTCTCTGATCATATCCATATCAAGTGATTGATAAGGAATTTCAGAATCAATACAGAAATCACATTGGTAAGGACAACCGAAACTTCCAATCATCTGTACAACTTTGACAAGACTAAAGCGTTTATGCACTTTTTCGATGAATTCCCATCTATGGCGAACACTCGGGATTGATAATGGTTGTGAAGAACTAGTAAGGAAAATTCCTCTTTTCTTCTTCAATTCAAAGTCCTGCAATAAGTTTATTAACAATTCTTTATTAGTCAATCCAAGTACAAAATCGAAATATTGACAAGCATCATCAGGATAACACCTTGCATGCGGTCCACCCAAAACTGTTGTAATCCCTTTCGAGTGGAAATAATTACTCAAGGCATAGGCAAGTTGTGCTGTATATGTGAAAGAACTAATAAAAACAAGATCAGTTTTATCAAATAAAAGATCTTTTAAGGATTGTGATCCAGTGAATATTGAATAGTTTACGATATGTCCTTCTTCTTTGCACCAAACACCAATTATTTGTGGCATGATACTTATATAACTGGGGAACATTACACGTCGGTATAAAGACGGAGCAGGATTGTTATGGATAAGGTCGATTATATTGATTCTAAGCTTCTTCATAGTGGAATTTCTATTGATAAATTAAGATGAAAGTTGAATAATCTCATTTAGATAGGAATTACTTGTATCCGATAAGTAGTTGTTGTTTAAATAATTAGCCAGGGGAAAATTGAATCTAAGCATGACATAGCTTCAAAAAATTGTCCATAGTGTCGCACCATTCATTACCTCTAACGGCCCGGCAATAGGGCCGAGCGTTTAAAAATGATCCTGTGGATCATTTCAGCGAAGAGCCTGCCCCGCATAGCGGGGAGCCAGCTGCGCCTTCGCGCCGCGCCGTCGGCAGCGCCTCCGCAGAGTAGCTTCAGCGCTCGCGGAAGCCTATGGAGGCCGATGGTAGCCGCTACGGCGGAGCAAGGCATGCTTTGCCCTGTCGAAGCTTCAGCGTAGCAGGGCCGCGGGGGCGTGTTAGCCGAAGCTTTCTTTGAACGACGAAGCTTTAGCGAAGTCGTTAGCGAAGGCTAAACCTAGTAATTTTATTGTCCGTGTTATGTGCTGCCCTTGTTTCTTTTATATTAATTGGCACTAAAAAAAAATCCACTTTGCTTTACCCCCAAGAGCTCTCCCGGCAACATCGTAGGCAACTGGCAGACCAGACTCGCTATTTGTGAGGACAACAACACCATGACCATCATGTGGATATATAACCATAATCCCCCGGAAAGCAAAAGTATTTGCATTCTGCCATATAGCATCACCTTGACTACTATGCTGAATTCCAATCCCTAATCCCCATGAGAAATCCTGATTAATGTTCACTTGAACGGAATCAATCTGGGAAGCTATATCTTCACTTAAATAACGGGGATTTGAGAGTTCTATTAGAAAAGTTGCCAAATCCGGTGCCGTTGAACGAAGTGATCCAATTGCGCTTGCCACATCTGAATGGTTTTTAGGCACGGGTCCAGTATAGGAATTTGTTATCTTAAGGAAAACGACTATGCTGACGATCATCAAAAGGATTTTTATAGTTGCTTTCAAGACCTTTTTCTTACGTAATGGTTCTATAAGTGATATCATGCGTTGGATAAAAACATATAACAAGAACAGGAATACAAAAAAGACTAAGGCAAATAGAATAGTCATCCAAATTATGTTTGGGAATGGTTTTCCAAGAAAAATGTAAAGTAGTAATTCCGACAGTATAAAGGCAAACACACCGGCACCTATCTTTAGTTGCATCGCAAGGTGCCACCTCCGTTTGATGAGTCTGTTCAAAATAAGGGTAATAATTCCAACAATTACCACGATTCCTATAAATGGGAAAAGAAAGAACATAGATATCATCAAATAACGCATATGTCCATTCGCCATTAAATTCATAACGCCGGTTTCATTGATAAAACTACTGCTAGTCATGTTTAATAATTTAAATACCTTTTCCCTTGCTATATCCTCGATGGACTCATCTGTCACCTGCTCAATCAGTTCCCGGACATACTCAGCACCGAATCCTGAATACAAAAAGTCAGTACCAGGCTCAAACATAATGCTCTTGTTGTTGAACAAAACATCATCGCCGAGTCCTGAACTATGGGAGAGTAAGTGTCGCAATGTGATTTTATCAGCAAAATCGGAAGGAGGAAGCCATGGTTTCTTAAGATAATTATGAACAGGTTTGTCAATTGAAAGTTTACCTTCTTCTACCAGACGAAGTGCAATATAGGCAGTGACAACTTTACTGATTGAGGCTACTTCGAATACTGTCTTTGACGATACAGGCGAACCGGTTAATCGATTTGTCACGCCAAAACCTTCAGTCCAGATGATTTGGTTGTTTCGGATTAACGCTATGGCAAGACCTGGTACCTCTGATTCATTCATCCGATCAGGAATATAGTATTTTAGATCAGCAATGACTGAATCTACTGATTCTGAAACTCGAAGTGGAACATCCTGAGCAAAAGACGAATTCAAGTTTAAAAAGATGTTGTAAAGTAATGATCCATAAAATGTAATCCACAATATCTTTATTATTTTTCTACTGATTAACATTTAGATATTTTTTTACTTTATGTTCAATCTTCTTTGATGGCGGCTAATCTATTTACTACCAAATTCAATACTTGATTCAAAGACGAAAATCTTTGAAAAATGCTGCTTGGTTGGAATAGGGTTGCAAATAACAGCCCGGCAATAGGGCCGAGCGTTTAAAAATGATCCTGTGGATCATTTTAGCGAAGAGCCTGCCCCGCATAGCGGGGAGCCAGCTGCGCCTTCGCGCCGCGCCGTAGGCAGCGCCTCCGCAGAGTAGCTTCAGCGCTCGCGGAAGCCTATGGCGGCCGATGGTAGCCGCTACGGCGGAGCAAGGCATGCTTTGCCCTGTCGAAGCTTCAGCGTAGCAGGGCCGCGGGGGCGTGTTACCCGACGCATTCCGGCCGAATCGTAAAGTTCTTCATTTGAGGCACAATCTGTCAGCGGCCGGAAAAGGAGGGTATGGCGTGCTTTTTGCCGTCATGGTACAAATTTTATTGAGTGCAGGTGCGATCGCGGTACAAGGTTAGTAGGTGGCCGGGAATTTATCCAGGTAGATGAATTTGGAAAAAGGCACTGGCGCAGTGTCGCGGTACAAGTTTGATCGAAGGCAGAAAATTGTCATGGTGCAGAATTTTTGTTGTGGGCAGCTGCGCGTATCCGGGTACCGAGTTTATTACCAATCCTGGTAAGTGGCTCAACGTCAAGCAAAAAGCATGACAGACAACTTACCTTTATGGTTCGTGTTACCGCCAGTTTCTTTTTATATCTTCGTTCTCAAAAGTAATTAAAATGTTGATTATACTCTTTACAATCAATTTAGCAGGAAAAATTAGAAAGAGGACACTGAAAGCAAGACAAGAACCTTATCAAATACTTTACTGAAATAGAAGTAAACTAAAGGATTGGGAATAAATAGTTTACCAAAGAGGCCAATCTATCCGGAAATACCATTTACTTTTCAGAATTAATCGCACCTGCATAATAAAAGGCATTTATTTGGAAAAAATTCTCTTTACCCACATGACTTTATTGTTTCAAAAGCTTTCTTATAATTACGTTACTGGAATTTTCAAATTTAATAATATAGATGCCACTTGTTAAATTACTTAAATCAATAGAATTTACTCCTTCATGCAAAGCTATATTAACTAATGGTTTACCTTCAATCGAAAATATTGTTATAAAACAAGCTGGTGTTGTGCTTTCAATTGAAAGCCTCCCATTTGTTGGATTAGGATAAATTAAATAATCCAATGATGTGATAAGTGTGGGAGCAGCGAACGACCCCGCAGTAGCTTCGAATGCGCCAATATCATATGCCGGCCCCTGCGGCCGTGCTGTCCCGTTGAAGTCATCCGTTACTGTGCTGAGGGTAATGCCTGCATTAATACACGGAGAGCTCACTTGCAAGGTTAGATCGGAGTTCATAACCGGATCGCCGTGGATCGAATTGGAATCCTGCTTCGTGTCGGCTCGATAGGCGTCCCACTGGGTAGCATAATTGTAAGTGATATTAAGGATTCCGATGTTATCCGATAGAATGATCTTCGCAAGCAAACCACTTGATTGGTACCAGCAATTGTGATCCATTATCACTGTTTGCACGTCTTCTAGCCGATGCCATCGTACACCCTGGTCTGCGGCATTAGAAAAAATATTGTTTCTTATGTGCACATCCGCTGTTTGTGCAAGGTTTGCCCAGATCATCACATGAGTACCATTTGGATCCGGTCTCTGGGAATGGCCCCATCCGCCACCGGCGTTTATGCATGTATTGTTCTCAAAGTAGATATCGTGCGCCATGGTCAGGTTTTCTCGTTCCCAGTATTCAAACGAATATTCACTGTTACTGATGACGTTATTTCTGAAATAGAGATTGTACACTTCAAATCCAACGTTGTCTGCTCCCTGCGCACTCGTGGCGGCATCATAAATCTGGTTGAATGTACATTTCTCCACAACATTGTCATGGTTCCCATTCCAAAACGTAGCGCCGTTTCCCCCGCGTCCCGGCGGGTGTTCGCCGGTAATATTTGCACCCCCCATAAACGAGAAGTCACAATTCCTTACCCATGCATGATGTGTGCCAGTTGCTTGAAATCCATTACCTCCATAGCGTACATCCAAATTTTCACAGATAAAATAGCTTTTGTTCACTGAGCTAATCAAATCCCAATCCATTGAGAGCTCTAGATGTGAATAGTAATTTCCGGGATTGACTGTAGAATACATTTCGAGCAGATCATTCTCCTCATCGTACCAGAACTTCCCTTGGGCATTCAGGTCGGATCTGTTCCACACCAATATTCCCCAAGACGTTTCGTTGTTAAAATAGATATTGCCAACATCAGTGCTGAGACACTCCGGATCCCCTTCGCACTCCTTGAAGCTGAATGAATCTATGTAAAGTGTATCCCCATTCGGGATCACATTGCCAAGATAGAAAGTAATCTCACAGCCATCTGATTCTGACGTTATACTTGCCTTGAAGAATATTTCATATGTAGTCCAGGTAGTCGTGATTGCTACCGGGATCGAGGAAGATGAAGAGTAATTGGTCCCGGATGACGGCTTATGGAGCTTTATCTTTTCGGCAGGAAGTGTAAATGATTGCGCTGCTTTTGCCTTGAAAGAGAGGCGATACCATTTAAGGGCTGTTACTGGACCAGTTGCTGTGTGGAGCTGTATTTCTGTATTCCATGGGCTTGAATCATTTCCGTGATTTATGCAGACTAATTTCCCTCCACCAGGCGCAGTGTAGTATTCACCAGTTGCAGTAGTCCTTGAAAAAACGGTTGAAGCACCGGTGGCGGGGTCATCCCATTTTTCCCAATAGGAAAGGTCAATGGAAAAATCAGGATTTGCTAACAGTTCGGGCTCTATAAGATTTACCGAACGGTACTTTGCCCTCCAAATGTTTCCCCCTTGATCCGTCCAATCTGAAGAAGAACTTCTTTCGTAAGCACCAAGCAACTTCGGCTTATTCCCGATTCCATAGGCACTGTAGGTGATGTAACCTGAAGGCGAACCGCTACAGGGCACCAGGCTTCCCCTGAAGGATTCAGCTCTTTTGAAGAGGATGGAATCCCCAGGTGCAAATGTTGATGCGTTGACCTTGTCAATAGTCTTCCATGCGGCAGAAGGTGATGTCCCATTATTACTGTCATTCCCGTTTGTGGCATCAACATAATATGTTGTTGCAAATGATAAGTTAGTAATTAAAATAAAAATTACTGTGATAAGTTTTTTCATATTACCTCCTTTGTTTATTTGCATTAAGTTTTATGTAGATATATTTCAGGACGAGATACTGTTTAGAAAGCAGGAAAGCTATGCAAAAACCGTGACAACTTCCCGTTTCACGGGACAAGTTGTCCCGCACAGCGGGAAACCTATTAATTTTATTGTCCGTGTTGTGTGCTGCCCTATTTTATTCAATTATTTTGAATTTGTGAGAATCCATTCAGAAACAGTATTCAGAACCAATGGAGATATAGTCTCCTCTATTTCGAAATATTCCGATATAGTTCCTTTTTTACAGGTCTGCATCATGTGATTTATTCCGGGTAATTCAATGAGTTTATAATTTTTATTTTTCCCTGATTTAAATGCTTCATCCAATGCTGCAAGATTTTTCGTTGGAGATGCCTGAAGGTCTTTTTCTCCTGTTATTGCAAGTACTGGACATTTTACTTTTTGAAGAAATGGGGAAGGATCACACTTAATAATATCTCTAAAATAAGGGGTCAACAGGTCATTTATTTTAGCATCAATATTCTTCTTTTGTTCTGGAGAAAAAAGCTGGTATCTGTTCATAGTATATACCGATCTGAGTTTTTCAGCAGCCACTGAATCATTTGCTTCTTCTTTAATTATTGAGAAGATCTGTTTCTGAAGTGAATTATATAGTTCGATCATATTTGAACTTTCTCCTTCTGCCATTCTTATCATTTCGTTCTGTTGATATAGGTTTTCTTCAATACTTGTTCCAGGCGCTCCCAACAAAATAATATATGCAATTTGTGGACACTTACTTGCCACAATTGATGCAATCAAGCCTCCTTCACTGTGCCCAATTAAACCTACATTCCTTTTGTTTATATCTTTCCTGGATCTAAGGAATCCGGTAGCGTAAATTACATCTTCGCTATTTGTCTTTGATGTAGCCTGAAGATGATCTCCTGAACTTCCCCCGACACCTCTATCATCAAACCGCAGCACTGCAACTCCATTGCGAGTGAGATAATCCGCGATTACCAGAAAAGTCTTATGTCCAAAAAAAGATTCATCCCTGTCCTGTGCTCCTGAACCAGATATTAAAATAACAGATGGGAACGGCGCCTTTCCATCTGGAATAGTCAGCGTCCCTGCTAGTCTGGTGCCATCATTTTCATTAATGAAAGAAATTTCTTCCTCTTTATACGGATAAGGTTTTTTTGGCATTTGCGGTCTGTTTAAAATTACCTCGGATTCTATCTTTTTCAGTAGCAAGGGAAAATTTATTTGCCCGTTTCGAATATATAATCCATTTATAACCGTATCATTTTTATTCATTACAGCATAGTACTTACGCTGTATAGATCTAATATCCAATTTGAGGCTGTCATCTTTAATTATTATTTCATTGACGGGTATATCTTTTAAATCTTGCTCAGGTGAATCCAGAGTTCCTTTTAATATTTTATCATCGTCAATCCAAAACTTAAAGACAAATGAAAATTTCATGACTCCTGCATTTATTGTTCCCGCCCAATTTCCGATGATAAATTGTAGTTCTTCAGTATTAAATCTTGGCTCATTATGCTGACATATTGACACTTCGTTAAAAAGCAAAAAGATTAATATGGATGAGATAATAGTTTTCATGATTATCTTATATTTTATGATTCTTTTATTAATAACAGATTATTATAATTGGCAGAATAAATATTATTATTCATCCAGATCATCAAATAATTCTCGCATATTTTTAATATATTTTTTAAACAACTCCCGTCCTTTCTTTGTAAGTGAAATTATTGTCTGCGGCCGTTTGCAAATATACCCTTTTTTAATTTCCACGTAAGCTGCATCCTCCAATTTGCTGAGGTGACCTGATACGTTTCCCTGGGAAAGTGCAAAAACCGGACGTCTTGACCACATTTGGCCGGTCAGATTACAATTAACATATATAACTATACAACAGGCATTTAACTCCGGCTTTTGCTGGTCAATATTATCCGGCTAAATATGGTCAAGGCC
>Ga0307379_10002106_pt1 | contig 29965 bp, 25 predicted proteins | sample UN2MG_FD_202237 | JGI IMG/M metagenome (GOLD analysis project Ga0307379, IMG submission 202237) | Soil microbial communities from Risofladan, Vaasa, Finland - UN-2 | ecosystem: Environmental > Terrestrial > Soil > Coastal area > Acid sulfate soil | place: Finland: Risofladan, Vaasa | collected...
TTGCCCGCCGGCTGTTAGGAGGGCGGGCACACCATTGCCCGCCGGCCGTTTGCCGTTTGGCCGACAGCCCACCATGGCGCGTAGGGGCGCACCGCTGTGCGCCCTTCCTCATCCACCTCTCCCGAGCACCCTCCCCCCGCATCGTACGCCGCCCGGGCCGCCCCGCTCCCCTCTGTCATTCCGACCGAAGCGAAGGCCTGCCCTGAGCGATGGGCTCACTGAGCCCGGAGTCGAATGGGAATCCGTTCTGAAATACGTGCCTTCGCTTGCGAAGGCCGTCCGCTGCTGTAGGGCGGGGACACCGATCCCCGCTGCAGGTCTGCCTCAGGCCGTCGTCCGTTTCTCGTAGGGCAGGAGCTTGCCTCCTGCCCTGGCCGTTCTGTTTTGCTCGTTGCTTCGGTAGCCTTGGTCGCCTCTGGCGACTTGCTGCCGAAGCGCCCTCCCGTCATCCTGAGTGCAGCCAAGAGCCTGCCCTGACCCGCTCCGCTCCCCTCTGTCATTCCGACCGAAGCGGAGGAATCCGTTCCCCTGGGGTGCTCCCCATTTCTGTACCACCCGGAATGAGAGTTTCTCAAGTCAAGCAAACAAGGTCCATCTTGACATCCACGGCCGGGGCCACCTCCGCCGACGCGCGGGTAAACTCCTCTGGCGACAGGTTCCCGAGCGCACTATATGCAGGCTGCCGTCCCGCTCCGCGGTCTAGCCCTGCGGGAAGGGCGAGGGGCGCGGGTGACCGTGGTGGTAGGAGCCGATGCTGATGCCCAGTTCGTTGATCGCCTGGTCAGGCAGGAAGCACTCGATCTCGACTCCCCACCGGTAGGTCTCCGCCTTGCTGCTCGTTATCTGCGTCTGCGCCATTCTGGTGCCTCGCTATCACATACCTGTTTGCCATTACTTTCACGCTTGCTTCGGTGGGGAAGTCAAGGCCCAAATGAGTGGTCTATTGGTAATGCAGGTCAAGAAGGGAGCCCCGGTGTGTGGCTGGCGGCTCTAAGGCTCGGTCACGGTATGAGCGCTGTCCGTCGGACACTGCGACGTCCCAGTCGGGGCTGGCATATAGCCGCGGGATGAGTCTTCGGTTCCGCTCAGCAGGAGTTCAGTGGCTCCAGGCGAAATCCACGAAGCGAAGGAGGGTATATGCCGTGACCAGCGCGGATCTGACACGCTACAGATTCCGCGGCGCTATCAGGGGCGCAGTAGGGTTCACTGCCGGTTTTGCGGTAGCGCTTGGAATCATGATGCTGATCCAACATGTGTACGCAGAGGCAATGGCCTCTCGTCTTTCGGGACCTATCGTGAACGTTACTGTGCCCGTGACCCTCGGCCTCGTGGCCATCCCTGTGGCAATGGCAGTGGCGGGTCTCATTGGCGCCTGGGTCCTGGCGGGATCACGAGCTGGGGCCAAGGGTGCGCTCGGGTTCTTGATAGGCGGTGCGATTGGCTGCCCCTTCTCGGAAGTGGTGCTTGCTGAGTCCGCGGTGGGCTTCGCTATTCTCGGACTGTTGGCTGGTGCGATAGGCGGTGGCCTTGCAGTTGGGTGGCGCTCAGTGTGGCGCGGGGCTGTCGGATTCGGCCTAGGCCTAGCGCTCTGGGGCGCGATAGGCGGTCCGATCATGTTCATCATTGCTGGAACCATCGGAGGCGGCCTGCTAGGTACCGCAAGTGCGGGCGGCTCTCGGAAAGCGGCTCCCGCCCTGTCTACTACAGCGCCTTCCGGAGGGGGCGAAACGCCTGGCTGAGATTCTGGCGACGGACGTGAGAGGAGGTGGACTAATCCATGAAGCCGCGGGCCGTTAAGATCATCGGTATTGCTCTTGCTCTCGCACTAATCGCTCTCGTTGCGATATCGGTCCTCCCGCGCTATCTGGACAGCAGCGCATTTCGATCTGCGCAGCTGGCGGAGAAGGCGGCAGGACAGGATTGCGAGGCGGCCATGAAGGCTTACCAAGATTATTTGCGGGGACACCCGCAAGGGCACTGGGCTACAGCGGCAACAACGAAGATACATGTCGACCTGCCAAGGCGGATTGAGACGCGGGAGTGGGAGGATGCCGTGGCTCAGGGCACGACAGCGGCCTACAAGTCATTCCTGAAACGATTCCCGGATACGATCCGGCGTCGTAAAGCGCACGATGCCATGATCGAGATCGCGTGGAGGCACGCGATGGAGCAGGATGACACAGCTGCGTACAAGAGTTTCATCCAGACTCACGAACCTAATGATCGGCGCGCCAGAGAGGCCCGCCGCCAACTAACCATTCTGAGCAGCGCTGAAAAGGAATTCGCGAAGGGTCGGATGGTGTACCTCTATGACCCAAGACCGGTAGCGATTGCCGAATCAGAAACCGAGTGCACTGTGAGATACGTTCGTCGCCGCGACGCTGACGTCCGCGCCCAACTCCTCCCCGTTTACGTGATGAGGAGCGGCGAGTTCTACCACAGTCTTTCTGCCTACAGCAAACAGTCGGACAGACCCTTGCTGGCGCGGAGAGGGGAGGCGTCGGAGTCTGTGAGCACACGCCAAGGGCTGCACCACGTGGAGCTCGTGCTCACACGTGCAGTCAGTCGCGGCGGCGCAGTCCACGTCGAGGAGCTTAGCAACCACGTCATGATTCGGTATCAAGGAGACTGAGGGGGAGATTCGGGGACATGCGGCTAATCTGCAGGAATAGGGAACTGTCCCCATTTTTCCCGTAGCGGCTCGCCCGCGCCTCCAGGATGTAGCCGTTGCCGAGCGAGACCGCGACATGCCCAATGTGGTGGGGCTTCCGTGCGTAGGCGGCCGACGACCTGATGAACAGCAGCGCGCCGGGTGTGGAGATGCAGAAGCCTTGCGCAGAGGTTGTGATTTGGGATCCGACAGCCTAGGTCTGGCAGATCGCCAGGAGCGTCAAACGCGAGTGAGGGGAGTGCAGAGGGGGCGAATCGCTGGTCGACCGCTCTGCCAGGGGGTTCGGGGGACGGCGTCCCCTGCCGGCACTTCCCGCTCGGCATCGATATGCCGAGCGCTCCTATAGCACAGGACGCTCCATAGGAAAGCCCCTCCCCGTCCCAATCGCGGCCGCCTCACCCCCCTCCCCGAAGCCGGCCGAACCCCCCTTTTCGCGCCACGTCGAACCCCTTCTCTACCCCCCGTGCCGAGCGTGCCGAAGTGTGCCGTTTCCCGTTCCGAGCGTTCCGAAACGCGTGCCGGCCGTTCCGTTTCGCGTGCCGTTCGTGCCGGCCGTGCCGTTTCTCGTGTTCCAACCGACCACAAAGGCTCTCCCTCACGGAAGGCCCTTGGTCAACTACTCACACAACCCCGGAACCGTCGAGATGATACGGTGTGACCACACGTATGTCTTGATCGGTCGACATCTCTGGGCCGCACCGCGAAGTGCTTCTGCGCTGCGAGGGGAGGACGCCCCGATACGCCGCGTGTGGAGATGCAGAAGTCGCGAGCAGAGACTGTGATTGGGAAAGTCTCAGCCTGGGCCCAGCAGATCGCCGATCTGCTCTTCCCGCACTCCCGGCAGACCAGCTAACTAACCCAGGGAACCCGGTCTCACTCCTCGCGGATGGGCCCTACTCCATGATCTCAATGAACGGCGGTTGCGGGGTCTGTCGGATGGCATACACCGGTGTTCTTGCCGAGTTGACAGTCTTGACCACCTGGAGAAACGAATAGCTGCCTTCCGACCACACTCTCACGATCCCGTCGGCCGCCGCCCGCAGCTTCGCCAGCTGATCGGCGGGAGCACCATGAGGGCTGACGGCGCCCAGCACGACCGACCTGGTCGCCCGGCACCGAGAGGCGAGGTTCACAATAGTCGCATCGGCCTCTTCCGGGGACATGAGAGCGAACAGGCGGGAAACGTTCACCTGGAACCGGACACCGACCCCTTGCTCCGGGGGACAAAGGCGCGCCAACTCCGCCGCAACGGACTCGGCAAGCGGCCTTGCCCCCGCTGTCTCCTCTCGCTGGGCATCGAGGAACATGACTTGCCCGGCCTCAATAGCCCGCTCCAATCGGTCCGCCATACCAGCAGTCTTCATGAGCGCCTGCCAGCGCGACTTCGCGTCGCTTTGACCAGCGATGCGCACGTAGCGGTCACCGGCCTCCAGGGCCTCTTTGGCGAAGCCGGCGTCGAAAATGTCCTGATGCAGGTCGACATCGATCTCCATCAGATAGAAGCTGCCATAGGGTATGCCACCGCCCAGCAGGTCGTCGAGTTGCGGGATGCCCGTCGAAACCGCCTCCTCGAAGCGGTAGAAAGGCGCCTGAAACGGAGGAAGTATACGAATGCCGCCTTTGCCGATGAAGTAGAGGCTCGGAGTCGCGACGTGCGGTGTGCCGCGGCTCTTGATGATCTCCAGAAACCGCATACGATGCCCCCCCACATAGCTCCGCGTGAACAGGATGAGGCCGTCCGCCACGAACTCCTCGGGCCCCGTGCCTATCTCCTCCTCTTCCCGCAGCTCCCGAGTCAGGAGAGCAGTTAGCGACTCGGCTTTCAGCGCATTCACCAGACCATAGACCGACTCGCGGAATCGCCGCGGGTCCTCGGCTGCGCCCTGGAGGTTGCTGATGCTGTCCACCACGACGCGGGTCGCGCCGATCTCGGCGATCATCTCGCTGACAATGCCCTGATCGCGCACGATGTCTTGCTGGAGCACTTCGGGAGACGTGAACAGCACCTTGAGCTTGCCCTCGTCCTCCAGTGCCCGAAAGTCCCACCCGAAGTTCTCGGCATCTCGATAGATCCGCTCGGGGAACTCCTCGAACGTGATGAACAGCCCCGGCTCGCGGAACTCAGTGATGCCGTTGTAGAGATACTGCATGCCGAAGCTCGTCTTGCCGGTGCCCGGCGCGCCCGCCACGAGAATGGCGTCCCCCCGCAGGAAGCCGCCGTACAGAAGTTGGTCAAGGCCGTCGATGCCGGTTCTGACTCGATCCATGCGAATCTCCTCGGGAGCTATTTGCGACCGGAGCCCTGTGTATTCGGACATCTTCACTCACCGTCGACGTGGTGGAATGTAGCGGTAGACGTCCGCCCCAGGATAGCTGATCTTCTGGACGAAGCGCCGCTCCTCGAGCAATTCGAGCTCCTTTTCTACCTGCTCGCTCTCGCGGCCGACCCGCAGCGCTATCTGGCGGGCAGTATTGACGGTATACGGGTTGGCTTCCAGGAAGGCAATAAGTCTCTCAAGGCCGTTGACGGATGCCACCAGCCGCCCCAAGTCCCCGCTAACGCGATACGTCCGTAGCCCGCGCCGAATGCGATCCGCAAACTGATGCAGCTTCTCAGCCCGCGCCAGCACGAGCTTTCGGAGCTCGACTTCGTCCATCGAAGCCACGTCGTTCTCCTCCTTCTCACGCTGAGCGAGAAAGCTCTCCGCTTCGGCGACCGCACCTTCCAAGCTATATCCCTGGTCGAGAGCTTGCTTTATGAGACAGACTTTCTCGATGGCGGGATAGTTGTAGGTCCGGCTGCCGCCCTGGTCCGTAGGATCTATGATTCCCTTGTCTGTCCAGTAGGAGAGCTGCCGAATCGAGACACCGCACAGTTGTGCCGCCTGACCAATCCCGAGTTCAAGGCGTTCCAGGAGTTTGCTCAGATCAACAGGACGGACGGACGAGGAGGATCTTTCGCGCGCGACTTCCGCCATTCTGTTCTCCTTGGCTGCCGCAGGTTGCGATTCCCGCGCCGCGCTCTCGCCCCCGCAGCGCACAAACATGTTGGAAGGTAACACATACTTGTCAGTCGGTCAAGACATCTATGTTGGGGAGTCGCACTATTTTCCTCGTCAAAGCCAGGCCTAGCGAGCGGTAGACAGGGGCGTGAACACTGGCAGTCACCAATCACCTACTTCAGAATGAATGCGAGAATCTTCGGAATTCGTCCTCCATCCGGGCACACGCTTGCCCCTCTCCTCCTCTCCCCGGGTGTGACCGCTTATCGTTGGTCAGGCGGCTCGGAGGAGTTGGCGGGAGATGTGGTCGCGGCGCTGCTGCCAGCGTCTGTTGAGCCGGTCCAGTCGCAACTGCAGCACCTGCCGGCCTGCCCCAGCCGCCCACTGCCGTACCGACTGCTCCAGCGCATCCGCCGTCTCCACCTGATCCAGCCCCTGCCACAACTGCTCCACCTCCGCCGCCATCCGCTGCCCCAACTGCTGCCACTGCTGGTGCTCCTATGCTATCATCTCGCCGATACCCTTTCGGAGCGCCCCTAATAAGCGCTGATTCGCTGCTGACCGATAGGGCATCACTTTTTCGCGCTTCGGCCAACCTTTGGCGGTCACACCCCTCTCCCCGCGGTCCTTGCCCGTATCGAACATCTGTGTTATACTCCGCCCGCGCTGCGGATCGCGGTTCGAGGGCAGGTCAGGTGGCGGTCGATTTCGCGGAGTTTCTGAAAGAGATCGTGTCGTCTCCCGGGTACGCGGGGCAGATCGTCCACATCGAGGAGATCCCCGCGCGCGAGGCGGTCTTCGGGGAGCTGAGGGAGCCGCTGCCGGAGGCGATCCGGGAGGCGCTCTCCACTCTGGACATCGGCGCGCTCTATTCCCACCAGACGGAGGCGATCGAGAATCTGCGCGCCGGTCGCCACACGGCCATCGTCACGGGCACGGCCAGCGGGAAGACGCTCTGCTATAACCTGCCGGTGTTGGAGCGGCTGCTGGCGCGGCCGGAGGCGAAGGCGCTCTATCTCTTCCCGACGAAGGCCCTCGCTCAGGATCAGATGCGCGGGCTGCGGCGGCTGGCCGACGCGCGCCCGGAGCTGGCCGAACTCGTCAAGTGCGGCACCTATGATGGCGATACCCCAGCTCCCACCCGCCGCAAGCTCCGCCGCGAGGCAAACATCATCCTCACCAACCCCGATATGCTGCACCAGGGCATTCTCCCCTATCACAGCCGGTGGGGCAGCTTCTTCGCAGACCTCGATTTTGTCGTCGTCGATGAAATCCACAGCTATCGCGGTATCTTCGGCTCCAACGTCGCCAACGTGCTCCGGCGGCTGAACCGAATCTGCCGCCATTATGGGAGTTCCCCCACCTACGTCTGCTGCTCCGCCACCATCGCCAATCCCGGCGAACTCGCGGAGAGGCTGATCGGCATGCCCGTTGCGGTCGTTGACAAGGACGGCTCGCCCCGCGGGCCGAAGCGGTTCGTGCTGTGGAACCCGCCTTACATCGACACTGGGAAGATGGAGCGTGTATCGAGCAATGAAGAGGCGCACCGCCTCCTGGTCTCACTCCTCCGTCGCAAGGTTCAGACCATCGCCTTCGCTCGCACCCGCATCGTAGCCGAGCTTCTCTACCGGTACACGACCGAGTCGTTGCAGAAGGTCAACCCGATCCTCGCCGACTCCGTGCGGCCGTATCGGGCCGGCTATCTGCCGGAGGAGAGGCGCGAGATCGAGCGGCGCCTGTTCTCGGGCGAACTCCTGGGTGTGACGAGCACGAACGCGCTCGAACTCGGCATCGACGTGGGTAGCCTCGACGCCTGCCTTATCGTCGGCTACCCAGGAACCATCGCCTCCACCTGGCAACAGGCGGGCCGCGCCGGACGAGGCGCCGAGGAGGCATTAGTCCTCCTCATCGCCTACAACGAGCCCCTCGACCAGTACCTCGTGCTGCGGCCCGACTACCTCTTCGGCCGCTCGCCCGAGCACGCGGTGATCGACCCGGATAATCCCTACCTGCTGGCCGGCCATCTCCGCTGCGCCGCCTTCGAGCTTCCTGTCCGGAAAGAGGATATGGCCCTTCTCGGCGAGCAGGCACTCCCCATCCTCGAGATCCTCCAGGATCTGGGACAGGTCAACCGCATCGACGATGCTTGGTACTGGTCCACCACCGACTACCCGGCCGCCCAGGTCGCCCTCCGTACCCAGTCCGACGATACGTACACGATCATGGACATCGCCGACGGAAACAAGGTCATCGGCATGGTCGATTCGATCAGCGCGCCCGAGACCGTCTATCCAGGGGGGGTCTACATCCACGAGGGAGACACCCACCTCGTGCGCAAGCTCGACCTGGAGGCGCGCGCCGCCTATGTGGAGCGGCAGCCGGTGGACTATTACACTCAGGCCATGCTCGATTCGAGCATCCGCGCCGGCGACGTGCACGCGGAGGGGCAGTGGTCCGGCAGTCGGCTCTGCTTCGGCGAGGCGACCGTAACCTGGAAGACCGCAGCCTTCAAGAAGATCAAGTTCTACACGCAGGAGAACATTGGCTACTCCCGCCTCGACCTCCCGGCGCAGCACTTGGAGACGGCTTCGTGCTGGCTGGTGCCGTCGCAGGAGGCGCTCGCTTGTGTCTCGCGGCAGGCGCTCAAGCCCATCGAGGGCCTCGTCGGCATCCGCAACGTGGCGGTCAACATGCTCCCTCTCATCGCCATGTGCGACCGACTCGACGTCGGCGGCATCGTCGACTCGACGAACTTCGGAACACCGAGCCTGTTCCTCTACGACCGCTACCCCGGTGGGCTCGGCTTCTGCGAGAAAGGCTACACGCTCTACCAGTCGCTGATGGAGGAGTGCCTGAGGACGATCAGCACGTGCCCGTGCGAGGAGGGGTGTCCGTCGTGCGTGGGGCTTCCCGTCACCCAGCCGGCGCAGCAGATGGACCCCGATCTCGGCCGAGGATACCCCATCCCAGACAAGGAGGCCGCCCTCGTCCTGCTCCATCATCTCCTGGGCCGGGAGCCGTACGCGCCCCGCAAGCGACGGAAGCGGCGTCGGACGGCCACTTCAGCCCAACGCCGCGAGCCTGCCTCCAACCGCGAGAGCCAGGCCCCAAAGCCCGTGTCCGTCGCCGAGCAGGTCGCCCACCGCCTGCGGCGAGCGCGGCGCCATCACGTCGGCCTTTGACTTCGGCTTGACGTCGGCGCGGCCCGCCGATAAACTACCCAGCGAGTCCGACTCGATGGTCCTCGAAGAGCTCAAGCGCCGTATTTCCTCGCTCCAAAGAGGGGAGTTTTCACCGCGCCCTCCGCCTGAGACGACGGATGGCGAGGCCCGGGCGTGCGCCGATCTGGCGCGCCATTTTCCGGAAGGTGAGGTGTGCGAGACGGGGAGAGGCGACGCCTTCGTCTGCGAGACGCCGCTGGGGAAGGTCTACTCGGAGGTGCCGGCGCTGACGGCGAGGTACCGGGCTGTTTTCCGGAAGGCCAGGAAGCTGGCGCGAGAGGGCGACCTTCCGGTTCACCTGGAACCTCTGGCGGAGGCCAGAAGCAAGGCGACGGCGTTGATCGACACGGAGACGGCCGGGTTCCACGGCCGTCCGCTGTTTCTGATCGGCCTAGTTCGCCCTCGGGGCAACCGTCTGGTGGTAACGCAGTACTTCGCCCGGACGTATGCAGAAGAGGCGGGGGTGCTGAGCCAGTTTGCCGACTTTCTGCCGGAGGTGAATCTTCTCATCTCGTTCAACGGAAAGGCCTTCGACTGGCCCTTCGTGCGGGACCGGATGGTCTACCACCGACTGGGCTGTGACGCCAGCTTCGACCACGTGGATCTGCTATACCCCTCCCGGCGGCGCTGGCGCTCGGAGCTGCCGAACTGCCGGCTTCAGACGCTGGAGCGGTATTTGTGCCGGCGCTGGCGAACCGGGGACATACCGGGAGAGCAGATCCCCCAGCGCTATCACGATTTCGTGCGCGGCCAGGATGCCCGGTTGATCGCGCCCATCTTCCACCACAACCGGCTCGACCTCATCGCCATGATGGAGCTGCTCATCGCCTTGGTCGACGGCGAAGGACCGGAACCTCTCGCGCCCTCCCGCGCGGCCGGACCGACGCTCGGAACCAGACCATCCGCCGCTCGCGGGTGAGATAAGGGAGTTGCCGATGTCTAACCAGAGCGAGGAGAACCGACGGCCGACCTCTCAGTCCGACCAGGAGCGCCGGCCGGCCACCTACTATGACGTGTTGGACCTGGACCGCGACGCCGCTCCCGAGGAGATAAAGGCCGCCTACTACGAGTTGGCCCGCCAATATCATCCGGACGTCACCTCGAACGATCCGGAGAAGGCCAAGCAGTTCGGCGTGATCAGCCAGGCCTACCGCGTCCTGAGCGATCCCCAGCGCCGCCATCAGTACGATCGCACGCTGCCGCAGAAGAGCTATCCTCTGCGCCATCCGACCCCCGAGAAGATCTGGCGCGAGAGCACCGACGTTGTGCTCCTCCGCTCTGATCGTTTCGGCCCGCTCAACCAGGCGATGCAGGCAGCCATTCCCATCACCCTCGATAAAGACATGCTGGTTATCACGATGCCAGGCAGCGAGCGCCACCTGTCGGGACATATGGAAACGGCCGCCAACCGCAACTCCATTCTCAACGCGCTGGAGCTCGTCTCCGGCCGGCGACTCGACTTTCGCATCATCGACGGATCATCCGTCGATGATTGGGAGAGGCTCAAAGAGGGGGAAGCAAAGGCGAGGCAGAGCGCCAGCCGTGCGCGGGAGAGCGGCCCGACTGTCGGACCGCGAGCTGGCCGGCGGGTGGGCGAAGGCCCGTGGGATGAAGTCATCCAGCGGATCCACCGCCAGTATCAGCAGATTCCCAAACGCCAGTATCCCCAGGCGAAAGCCCGCTACCTCCGAGAGGCCCTGTCCTGGATCGCCGCAACCGACGAAGACCTGCGCTATCGAGACGACTTCGATGAAGATGCTCACGACCGCTCGCTCGCCCGCGCCGTCGAGCGGCTGGCCGCCGTGCTCGACCTCTCGCCCGTGCTCGTCGCCTTGCAGATGGAGAACATGAAGCGCGCTGGGGAGATATAGGCCCATGGCCGGACGCCTCCTATCCCTGCTCGCGCAGGGCCCGCGCCTTGTGGTCAGCCTCCCGCACAACTCGCCTGAGCTGGCCCGCGCCGCCACCGATGGCGGCGCCGACGCCCTCAAGGTCCACATCAACGTCACCCACGAGGCCTCCGGCACTCGGTTCGGCGGCCTGGCCGAGGAGCGCGGCAATCTCGAGGAGATCCTGGGCCTGGGACTGCCCACCGGCATCGTACCGGGCACCGCCGCCTCCCTTCCTTCCCGCGATGACATGGAAGAGCTGGTCCGAATGGGCATCGACTTCTTCGACCTCTATGCTCATGACATGCCCACCTGGATGACGCGTCTCGAGGGGATGACCCGAACCGTGGCCATATCCGACACCACGCCTGTCACGGCCATCGCCCACCTTGAGAAACTCGGCTTCGAAATGCTCGAGGCCGCCGTCGTGCCACACGAGGGCTACGGCCGGCCGCTCTCAGTCGCCGACCTTATGCTCTACCGACAGATACGCGCGGCGACGAAACTTCCGATCATCGTCCCCACCCAACGGGCCATCGAGCCCGAGGATGTTACCACCCTCATCGAAATCGGCGTCGACGCCATCATGATAGGAGCCATCGTCACCGGGCGGGAGCCCGGCTCTCTTCGTGCCGCTACCCAGCGGTTTGCCTCCTCGCTGGCCGCCCGCGCCGGTTGACGACTCACGCATATTGCTCTATCCTTCCGGCCGGCGGCCCCGGAACCGAGGGGCGCGCAAGTACCTATGCACGCCCTCAAACTCCTGCTCCGTTTGCTTCACCCACAGCGCCGGCGCCTCCAGCTCCTGCTGGTCACCATCCTCGCCGTCACCGTCGTCGAAGTCGCGCTTCTGCCCGGCCTGCTGGCCGCGCTCATCAAGGTGCTGTCCACTGACTCAGGACCCCTCGACCTGAAGTACGCGTTCCTTCACCCGATCAGCGAGTGGCTTGACCGTTTCTTCGTCCCGACGCCGCAGGCCCGCCTGCGCACACTGCTCGTGCTGGCGGCGGCCATCGTCGTGATGGCCCTGCTCCGGGGCGCGCTTGCCTTCTGGCGCGTCTATCTGGGGCAGTACATCGGCGGCCGCGCCCTCATCGATCTCCGCATGCAGCTCTTCCAGCGCCTGCAAGGGCTCTCGCTCTCCTTCCACGAGTCCCAGCGGGTCGGGGATCTGATGTCCCGCCTCACCGCCGACGTCGCCCTCGTGCAGCAGCTCATCACGGCCGACATGACGTGGTATATCACCTCCCCCGCCATCGTCGTCGTCGGCTTGGTGGTGATGTTCCTCATCAACTGGAAGCTGACTCTGCTCGTGCTCATCTTCTCACCCATCACCGCCCTCGTCGTGGCGCGGACCGGGCGCCGTATCAGGCGCCTCACCCGTGCCCAGCAGGATCTGGTCGGCGACCTCAACGCGCGGCTCCACGAGCGGCTCGCCTCCATGCGCATCATCCAGTCCTTCACGCGGGAGCAATACGAGATCGACCAGTTCCGCTGCCTGAATGAGAGCACGTTCGGCGCCATCATCCGCGTTGCGCGGCTCTATGCGTTCGCGCCACAGGTGATCGAGTTCCTCTCGACCACCGTCTTCGTCGTCATTGTGGCCTGCGCCGGGGTCCTCGTCATCAGAGGGCAGATCGGCTTCGCGGCCCTCATGGGATTCTTCGCCCTCACCCAGCGCGTCGGTGTGTACTTCGTGAAGTTCGGGTCTCTCCATCTCCGTGTCCAGCAGTCGCTGGCCGCGCTGGGAAGGATACGGGAGGTGATCGGGCGAGAGCCCGACATCAGGGAAGCTCCCGATGCCAAGCCGCTCCCCCCGGTGGCGGGCCACATCCGCTTCCGGGAGGTGGGCTTCCAGTATCCCGGGGGCGAGGAAGTGCTCCGAGACCTAAACCTCGATATCCAACCGGGCGAGATCGTCGCTCTGGTCGGCCCGTCGGGCGCGGGCAAGACAAGCCTCGCCAACCTCATCATGCGGTTCTACGATCCCGCAGAGGGACATGTGGAGATCGACGGGCACGACCTGCGCGGCCTCACGCTCCACTCGCTCCGCTCCCAGATCGGGCTCGTCCCGCAGGAGACCATCCTCTTTGGCGGCACGATCGAGGAGAACATCCGCTACGGCCGCGACGGGGCCAGCGAGGAGGAGGTCATCGCCGCCGCCACCGCCGCGAATGCCCACGAGTTCATTGCCCGGCTGCCGGCAGGCTACGAAACAGACGTGGGCGAGAGGGGCGTCAAGCTCTCCGGGGGGCAGCGCCAGCGACTGGCGGTCGCCCGCGCGTTGCTGAAAGATCCGCACATACTCATTCTCGACGAGGCGACGAGCTCGCTGGACGCCGAATCGGAGGCGCTCGTCCAGGAGGCGCTGGAGCGCTTGATGAAGGGGCGAACCACGCTCATCATCGCGCACCGCCTTTCGACGATCCGGAAGGCGGACCGGATTCTGGTGCTCTCCGAGGGCGCGATAGTCGAGGCCGGAACTCACGACGAGCTCCTGGCTCGCGACGGCACCTATCGGCGGCTGTACAGCATCCAGCAGGGGGGCTTCTTCTCCGCCGAGATGGATAGGTGAGGCCGGCGGAGGCCTTAGCTCCCGGCGGCTCCCGCCTCCGCCCGCTGTCGCCGCGCCGCCCGGCGCTCTTTCACCTGTGACATGAAGGAGACGATCTTCGCGTCCCGGCTCGAATCGACGAAGCCGTCGTAGTCCAGGTTGAGGAAGGGGATGTTGTCGTGGTCCCGGCGGAAGGCGTGGGAGAGCATGACGACGGCGTTGCCGGGCATGCAGTTGAAGGGGATGACGTTGACGATACCGTCGAGGCGGCGGCGCCAGAAGTCCCGCGCCTTGCCCATGCTGCAGATGGGCTCGCCGCCGAAGGAGGGGTGGACGTATCGGGAGCCCTCCTCGATGATCTTCTGTGGGCCGACGTCTTCGAGGCCGACGAGATAGGGGAGGGTGGAGCGGAAGAGGTGGTGCTCGTCTCGCATGGCCACGCGCGTGAGCAGGGATCGGGCGAGGGCGAGCTTGAGGTCGGCTCGGTCTCGCGTGTCCCGCCATCGGTCGCGGGCGAGCAGGCCGCCGATGCAGATGGAATAGGAGAAGAACTCGCTGCTGGGCGCGAGCCAGGCCTCTGCGCCGGCGCGCTCGAGCTTCCGGACGACGAACTGATTCGCTCCGTCGTGAACGCGGACGAACCACTCCCCGACGACGCCGACCAGCGGGCGCCTCTCTTCGCCGTCGCGCCTCGGCACGGCCGCGAAGGCGCGCTGGGCTCGGTGGAGGAGGTCGCCGAGGGGCTCGGTGTGGCGCCCGACGAGGGCGCGCAGGCGGCCGCGCGCGGACTTCAGCAGGCGGGCCTGCTCGGGGATGGCCTGCTCGCATAGCTCGCGCAGATACCGCGCATAGATCGCGTCGCTCTCTCCTGGGCTGGCCTCATAGGGACGCGTGTGCATGCGGAGCTTCTCGATCATATCCTGCGCAACGGAGGCGCCCCAGGCCGCGAGCAGCACATCGAAACCGACCCCTCCCTCTGTCGCGTTGCTGCCGAGGGTGACCAGGCCCACATCCGCCAGGCCCATCTTGTCGAGGATGCGGCGCTGCATCATGTAGTACATGCCCAGGCGGCAGGGCCCTTCGGACTGTGCTTGGAAGAATGCCTCGCATTTCGGGTCGAAGTCAGCCGCCCTCGCCCGCTCCAGGATGTCTTGGGTCGTGACGAGCATTGGGAGGCAGACGTCTTCCGAGATCGCCTTCCGGGCGAGATTGAGACCCGCGTCTGCGGAGCGAGGCAAGGGCGCGGCATCCACGCCCCAGCAGCGGAAAACAGCCGCCAGCGCCTCTGCCGCGTCCGAGGCGCGTGGCAGCCACAGCCGCCGGTCGCCCAGCTCCGATACGGGAGTAGCCTCCGTCCGAATACAGATCTCCAGATCGGATCCATCGCGCCCTCGCGCCGTGTCTGCAAAGGCCTCCATACGCGTGATGACACCCGCGTCCGCCGTGTGCTCGTCGATCTGCATCACATAGCACGGCTCCCCGATCTCGTCCTTGAAGAACGGATTGCCGAATGAATCCGGGCCGCAGGCGAAGTACGTCAGCACGACGGCGCGCAGCCGCGGGTCCCGCCGGATCAGGCGCGCGGCCGCCAGCTTCTTCTGAATCTGCCGCGCGTAGGCGTTGGGCCAGCCGTCGGTCACGTCCTCGTCGTCGACGGGCAGGAACTCCAGGGGAATCGCCAGGATCCCCAGGTCCTGGATCTTCTTGCCGATGTCCATGTTGACGGCGGGGTCGTATGTCGTGTAGGGCCGCCCGACGACGATGAAGGCGCGGTCGTTCTCACCCAGGCCTTCGATGACCTCTCGGCCGCGCGCCTCGGTCTTCCGCCGGAACTCCCGCAGTGCCGCGAAGCCTGCCTCAATCGCCCGGTCGGTCTCGGCATCGCTCTTCCCCAGCTCACGACCCACCTCCCGAAACACCCTCCGCAAATGCCGCCGCCCCCGCTTGAAGAAGATTCGCGGCCTCAAGAGCTTCGGCCTCTCCACCTCATCGAGCCTCAGCGCAGCCGAGATGACCTCGGGCGCGGACATCACATATGGACACGTATGGCTCTGTCGGAACTTCGCGTTCGGCTGCTCCGTATCGCATATGCCCGGCAGAAAGAGGTAGTCGACCCCGCGCTCGATCAAATGCACGACATGCCCGTGCGCAACCTTCATCGGGAAGCACGGCTCACCCGCCACCGAGTTGATGCCCTTCTTCACGATGTCCTTGTTCGTGGGCTCGGAGCACACGACCCGGAGGCCGAGCCCCTGGAAGAAGGCCCGGTACAGCGGATAGTAGTCGGCGAACATCAGGCCGCGCGGGACTCCCACGGTGGGCGCTCCAGCCGCCACCTCCCCATCCGTTCCCTCCATCAACATCTGCTCGCGCGCGGCGAACAGATCGGGCAGATCCTTCCCCAATCCCCGCTTGTGGGCGCCGCTGTAGCGCTCGCACCGGTCGTTGTAGTAGTACTTCGGCCCCCCGTCCATCTGAAACACGTTCACATCGCATCGGTTCGGACAGCGCTGGCACTCGAACGAAGACACTCGGTACTCGCTCGAGGCGATCTGATCGAAACCGCGGAACCTGCTCTTTTCCGGCCTCTCCCGATAGGCGATCCGAGCCACGCCGATCGCGCCCGTCAGGTGCGGATACGGCGGCACGACGATGGGGCGATCCAATATCGTCTCGAATGCCGCCACCATTCCTTCGTTGAAGGCCACCGCCCCCTGGAACGCCACCTTCTCGCTGATCTCCCGGCTGGCTACGTTCTTGTTCAGGTAGTTCTTTCCGCTGGCCAGACATAGCCCCGCGCACAGGTCTTCGATGGGAACGTTGTTCTGCTGGTAATGGACCGCAGCGGACTCCGAGAACACCGTGCACGTCCAGTCCAGGTCGGGCGGCCGCTTCGCCCTCAGCGCCGTGGCGCCAAACTCCGTGATGTCCAGGCCGAGCCGCGCGGCCTGCTTCTCGAGAAACGCCCCCGTGCCGGCCGCGCACGCCTTATTCATCTCGAAGTCAACGATGACATCCCCGTCGAGCCGGATATACTTGGAATCCTGCCCGCCGATCTCGAGGATCGACTCCACCTCCGGCATGAATGCCCTCGCACCCTGCGCCTGCGCAGTGATCTCGTTCTTGATAACGTCCGCGCCGAGATAATCCCCCGTGAGATAGCGCCCCGAGCCGGTCGTCCCCGCAAGCAGCTGGCCTATCCTGAAGCCGGCCTCCTCCACCTGCCTCTGAATGCGGCCAACTGTGTCCTTGACCGCCGCCAACGGATCCCCGTCCGTTCGCCGGTAGTAGCTCGCGAGGATCCTGACCTTTCCGTCCACCTCCGTCACGAGCGCCGCCTTCGTGCTCACAGATCCGATGTCCACTCCGAGCGCGGCGACTGATATCTCGCGCGGCACCTCGTCGGTGGCCTCGTCCGGCGAGAGGACTTGCGACTTGGCGAGCCGTATCGGCTCCGTCCCTTCGTACTCAAGAGGCCTCGCTATCTGCTCCTCGATCAGGCGCAGGGCTTCCGTCAGACTTACTCCGCCTTCCGCCCGCAGCGCGGCTCCAATTGCCCCCAGGCACAAGTTGTGCTCAGGCACCACGATCCGCTCCGGGCCGATGTCGAGCTCTTGGGCCAGGAACCTGCGCACCGCCGGATTGAGCGACACACCCCCGATGAAGAGGATCTGGTCCTCGAACTCCTTCCCCCGAGCGACGGCGGCCCGGTAGTTCCGGCAGATGGCCTGATGGATCCCCGCCGCAATCCGCTCCCTCGGAGTTCCCTTCTGATAGAGGTGAACGATGTCGGACTCGGTGAAGACCGCGCACCGGCCGGACAACGTCGCTGGCTTCTCGGTCTCGTTCGCTACCTTTGCAAACTGTTCCACAGAGCCGAAGTTCAGCCGCTTAGCCATGTGGTCGAGGAAGGAGCCGCTCCCGGCCGCGCACTTCGTACTCAACCCGGCCTCGTCGAGGAGGAGGCGCTGCGCTACGTCGTCCCAGGCGAACCGCAGATACTTCTGCGCCTCCCGCCCCATCTCGATGACCGTGCGGGCCTCCGGGTAGAGGAGGTTGCAGGCGGCGGCGATGGCGTTGGATTCGTCGATGGGGTCGAGGCCGAGCAAAGCCGCGACCTGCGGCGCGCCGGAGCCGGTCAGGCCAAGCATGACCTCGCCGTTCGCCTGGCGCCGAACCCGCTCGAGAACCTCCTGAATCCGCTGAAGGGGCTTTCCTTGCACTGGGCGCCGGCCCAGCTCCTCGATGGAGTCCCCGCGGACGAACACGGCCTTGACAGTGTCCGCTCCTATGTCGATGCCGAGCCGCAACGTCGCGTCGCCTGTAGCGCGATTCGAGTCGGAGCAACCGGCCGCGGATGGTTGTGTCTCTCTCTGCTTCATATCGTCGTTCGATGGCCGGGCGGTCGCGCGCTCACTGACAGCATCTCTCGCATGGGTGTCTCGAAGCCCGCGCCGGCCCCGGTTTGTTCGGACTCTATGGTAAGGAAATCCCGAGAAATGATAGCCAAGCGCCAGGAGACTGTCAACGACTCTCTGGCAGGCTCACCGCTTATCTGATGTGCCAACGACACAGAGAGAGCGAGAAACCACCGCGCGATCTGGCGGCTCCTGTCTTTGGAGTCTCCCGCTAGACGAGCGTCATCTCCACCGGCTTGCCGGTCCGTGCCGACTCGTTCGCCCCGAGCGTCACCTCCGCCGTCTTCAAGGCGTCGACGTAATCAGAGCGGATCACCGACCGATCACCGGTCCGAATCGCGTGGATGAAGGCCTCGTGGATGCTCATGCCTTGAGCGGGCAGCTCGATTCGGGCCGCCCCCTCCGGCGATACGGAGATCTTATCGAACGAGATCCGAAGCATCACATCTCGCAGAATGACGTCGGTCGAGCTCCAGCCGCCGCCTCTGGTGAGGGCGCAGCTCGCCGAGAAGTACCCCGTCGCCCCGTTCTTGAATTCCATGACGATGACCTGCGCGTCCGGCACCGTCAGGTTCTCCACGCCCTCCAACGCGTTGAGCGAGTACCGTGCATACACGGTCGCCACATCCCCCACGATGTACCGTATGAAGTCCACGTTGTGAGTCGCCATCTCATGGATCATGCCCCCCGAGCGCTCCATCACCCGCCACCAATGAGCAGCGTCGCCCGGGACTCCGCCCCACCGATTCCCGGCTACCAGGGCCACCGGCTTGCCCGCGAGAAAGTCGCGTGCGGCCGCTGCCACCGGCACGTAGCGCAGCTGATATCCGACGCACGAGATCACTCCCGACTTCTCAATGGCCTCCGCTATCTCGAGGCCTTTCTCCATATCCAGTACGATCGGTTTCTCCACGAACAGGTGGATCTTCTTCCTCGCGGCAGCCAACTCGGCATCCGTATGCGCAAACGGCGGCACACACACGAAGAGAGCATCGAGATCCTCCCGGTCGAGCATCTCCTGATAGTCGTCGTAGGCGCGGCCGCCGAAGTTCGTCGCCGCTTCCTCGGCCCGCTCTCTCGCCACATCGCACAGGGCCGCGATCTCAACGCCCTCCATCTCCTTCAGCGCCGGCAGATGGGACTCCGTCGCAATCCCACCGGTTCCAACAAAGCCAACTCTCATCGGATCGGCCATATTCGTTCCTTTCCCCGTCAATACACCGTTGGTTCCCGAAGGGGCCGGGGCTGTTGCGTCACCCCGGACGCGGTGGAACAGTTCCTCTGGGACGGGATTTTCCCTTCACCTATAGAGTTTCTTGCATTATGGTTAGCAGCACCCATAATGCAAGAAACTCCACCGCGCACGGCGTGAGGCTCACACAGCAGATTCTCTTGCATTACGGTCGCAACCATAATGCAAGAGAATCCGTAATGAGCTTGCACCGCTCAGCCCAGCTGCGCGCGGACAGGGGTACTCTCGCACCGCGTCGAACACCACAACTCAGCGGGACGTATCTCTTTGCTGGTGGGCGTGAAGGCGCGGACATGACTTCGCTGGCGATGTGGCTGGCTATCCTCTGGATCTGCCTCGGCGTTGGAGCAGCCGTCCTGAAGCGCCTCCACGCCGATGCCTCCAGCCTGGCCGAAGAGGTTCCCTTCGCAGCAGCCATAGGCCTGGGGATACTAGCCTACCTCATGCTGGGCGTGGGGCTGCTCGGATATCTCCGGCCGTGGGTCGCTCTGGCGCTCCTCGGACTGCTCGGGGTCCTCGGGTGGCGACAGATGCTCCGCCTGGCGCGACGGTCGCCCTCGGTCCTGACAGCACTTGCCCCAAGGCGCGGCGATGCCCTCCCACTGTCCCTCCTTCTGATCCTCCTGCTCGTCCTGACCCTGCTGGGCGCCCTCGCGCCCGCCAACGACAGCGACTACGACAGCCTCGTCTATCATCTCACCATCCCAAAGCTCTACCTCCAGGACGGACGAATCCACTCCATCCCCTGGCTCACCCACTCGAACTTCCCGTTCACCCTGGAGATGCTCTACACGTTCGGGCTCCTCCTGCAGGACCAGTCTCTCGCCAAGCTCTTCCATTTCGGTTGCGGCTGGTTCACTATCTGCGCCGTCATCGCCTTCGGCCGCCGCTGGTGGGGCGAGCTGGCCGGCTGGATCGGAGCCGCAATCTTCGCCGCCATCCCCATCGTCGCCTGGCAGATGATGACCGCCTACATCGAGCTCGGCGTCGCCCTCTACGCCTTTCTCGCCATCTGTGCCCTCTCTCGCTGGTTCGAGGAGCGGGCGCGGGGCGGCGGCCAGGGATGGCTGTGGGTGGCCGCCCTCATGTGCGGGTGGGCCCTCGGCGTGAAGATGCTCGCGGGCGGGGTCCTCCTCTTCGCCATCGCCGCGCTCCTCTGGGCGCTGAGGACCGCGCCCGACCGAGGTCGCGCCCCGCGGCACCTCGCGACCTTCACCCTCATCGCGGTGGCCATCGCCGCACCCTGGTACCTCAAGTCCTATCTGTGGACGGGCAACCCCGTGTACCCGTTCTTCTACGAGGTCTTCGGTGGGCGGTATTGGACGGCAGACCGGGCAGCTCTGTACACCGAGGCGCAGAAGGCCTTCGGCCTTGGAACCGGCCCCCTCGATTTCCTCGCCTTGCCCTGGACCCTCACCATGCATTCCCGCTGGTTCTTCGACCAGCCGAATGTCCTTCGTTCCTTCAACGTCTACGTCCTCGTCTTTGGCCCGCTCCTCCTGGTGTTTCTGCCCCCCCTGGTCGTCACCGGTCCCGTCGGCGGCCTCGGCCGTCTCAGTCTGTGGTTCGCGCTCGTCTTCACGGCCATCTGGTTCGGGTTGACGCAGAACGGACGGTATCTGATTCCGATTCTCCCGGGGCTGTCGACGTGTGCGGGGTTGGCGGCGGCGCGTCTGATCGAGCGGAGGGGCATAGCGGCGGCCGCCGCAACGGTCGCGCTGGCGGTGGGGCTCCTCGCGGGCGTATATCCAACCGTGCTGCTGGCGGCGCCGGCGGCCCGCGTCGCCCTCGGCCTCGAGTCGAGATCGGAGTACCTCGCGCGCGTCTCAGAGACCTACCGCACCTTCACCGCCGTTGAGAGAGCCACCCCGCCCGATGCGAAGATCTTCATCCTCGGGGATGAGCCGCGCACGTTCTATCTCCGCCGCAGCTATGTGCTGGGGAATCACGCTGAGATCTTCTCATCCGAGGACCTGGCAAGCGCCGGCGCGCTGCTGGATGCGCTGACGGGAATGGGTGTCACGCATCTGCTGATCCACGCGACCACGCTGCGGGATGTCGGGGCGAGATCGGGAGCACTGGAGCGGCTCATCGCCGACCTCGCGGCGGCGCGGCGAATCAGACCGATGGGAACCTATGGCCCGTTGACCCTATGGCAGATCGCCGACGAAAACACCGCAAGAGCGTAGCATCCCGGGGCCGGCCTGCCGCCCAATCGCCCGGTGCCGACGGCCCGCGGCGCGCGCTGCGCGTGATCGCCATCGTCTATCTCTTCGTTGCGGCGTCATGTGCGGTCAGCATTCCTCTTGGCAAGGGGCCAGACGAGACCGCGCATGTTCGCTACATCGAGTTCCTGGCGCGGGAGCACCGGCTGCCGGTCTTCGACCCGGCCAACCCCGATCCCGATTACGAGTTCCATCAGCCCCCGCTCTACTATCTGCTCGCACTTCCCACCTATCAGTTGGCTGGAGGCGGTGAACCCGGCCAGCAGGCCGTCCGCTTCTTCACGTTACTGCTCTCTCTACCCCTCCTCTACCTGACCTTCGCCATCGGCCGGAGACTCGCCCCCGACGACCCCTGGGCCGCCGCCGCGGCCGCGGGAGTCGTAGCATTCCTCCCCATGCAGCTTTCGGTGGCCACGACCATTGGGAACGACGCGCTCGCGGAGGTGCTGGCGGCGGGGGTTCTCCTGGGGCTCGTGTCGTATCTGCGCGCGGCCGAGCGGAGTCGGGAGGGGGGCGACGAGCGGCCGCCGGGGGTGGGCGCGATGATCGCGGTGGGCGTGATGATCGGCCTGGCGATGCTGACGAAGTCGATCGGCGTGCTGCTGTTCCCGGTCGCCTGGATCGCCTCCGGACTGGCCGCACGGGGGCGGGGGGCGTATCGCTGGCGACTGCTTGCGCGCGACGCCGGGGTGGTCACGGGGGCTGCGCTCGCCCTCTGCGGGTGGTGGCTGGTGCGCAACCAGATGCTCTACGGCGATCCGCTCGCGCAGCAGGCCTTCCTAGAGGCATTCCGCGGCCTGCGGCCTTCCCCCCAGAGCTTCATGGAGAAGTACGAGGTGCCCTCGGTCATGAGCTATGTGGGGCAGGTGATCATCTGGACGATGGCGAGCGTGACGGGCGTTTTCGGGCCGGTGCACGGGAATCGGTTCGCCTTCTTCCCGTACTACGTGTACTTCGCAACGGGTCTCATGGCGGCGGCCGGCGCGATTGGGTTCGCCCGGTATTGGGAGCGGGCGAAGCCGGCGGGGTGGCAGCGTCAGGGGTGGGGGATCTGCGGGCTGCTCGCGCTGCTGCTGCTGGCGAGCTTCGTGCGCTTCAACTTCTCCTTCTTCCAGGCGCAGGCGCGGTACATGTTCCCGGTCCTTCCCGCCGCCGCCCTCGCCTTCACCCTTGGGCTCCAAACGCTCTTCCCCGCGTGGCTGCGACAGTATATGCTGGTGGCAGTCGTGGTGCTGCTTGCGCTGCTTGCGTTCGTGGGCATACATCTCTGGATCCTCCCCCAGTTCCCGAGGCCATGAAGCGGAAACCGACCAACAAAGCCGCACTCCTCCTCATCGCCGCGCTCGTCGCTTGTGCGGGGTGTGCGAGTCCGTCTCGACCTGCACCTCCGGTGGAGAGGAAACCTCCGCCGCAGGCGCCCGCACCCAGCCACGAGATCGAGCAATCGAAGGTGAAGGTCGTCGATCCGGGCGGTCGATGGACGTTCCAGGCGGAGGCCGAGCGGGTCGAGGCGGCCAGCGTTCATGGGCCGTACACGCTGGCGCCGGCGAGGGCACGGTACGAGGAGGTGGGACGGCCGCCTGCCTTCATGTCCGCCGACAGAGCACAGATCGATCAGGAGAGCCGGCGGGTGGTGTTCGAGGGCGATGTGCGCATCAACTCCGGGGCGTGGACTCTGGAGGCTGACCGGGCCGAGTACGAGCTCGACTCAGGGGAGGTTGTAGCGACCGGCCGGACGAAATGGACTTTTACCGAAGCTCCGGGGGCCGCGAAGAGACCCCTATCGACAGACGAGGACGACTGACCATGACAAGACTACTCGCTCTCTGCCTGCTGCTCGGGATCGTCACAGCAGCAATGACGGCGGCCTTCGCCGCCGCACCGAAGCAGCCGCAGCAGATGACATTCCGGAGCTTCACGATCGAGGGGCAGTCGCTGCAGGGCGCGCTTCAAGGCCCGTGGGAATGGACCGGCTCAGTTACAGCACGAACTTCCTCTCTCACCATGACCTGCGACCGCTTGAGGATGTGGCTCACCCCCGACGGCCGCGACGCAGACCGAGTCGAGGCCACCGGCAACATCCGCATTGCAGGCCGCTACATCACCACCGACAGGACGGAGTGGGACGTCGACGGACGGGCCGATTCGGCCACCTACGAAGGAAAACCCGGCCGCGGAGTCCTTCAGGGCTCTGTCAGCTTCCACGCGACGAACCTCTCGACCGGGGCTGTCGTCTCAGCCGCCTCCCAGAAGCTGACCTATGACATCAAGACCAAGCGGTTTCGCTTCGATCGCGGCGAGCAACCCGTCCGTATGGAATGGCAGGAGCCGGAGCCCGCGGCAAAGCTCACCGGCGCCCCAGCCGATCAGCCGCAGAAGGGGGGCGCCGACTAAGCATGGGCCTCGTCGCGCAGGGTCTCGTGAAACGCTACCGCCGCCGTCCCGTCGTCAACGGGGTCGATATCACGGTCAGCCCGGGAGAGACGGCCGGCCTGCTTGGCCCCAATGGCGCAGGGAAGACGACCACCTTCTACATGATGGTGGGCCTCGTCAGCACGAACGCGGGCAAGGTTCTGCTGGACGATCAGGACATCACCCACATGTGGATGCACGACCGCGCGCGCCGCGGCATCGGCTACCTGCCCCAAGAGAACTGCGCCTTCCGCCACCTCTCTGTCGAAGACAACATCAGAGCAGTCTTGCAGTGGATGCCCCTTTCGGGTGATGCACGCGAAAGCCGCCTCCAGCAGCTCATCGCCGAATTCCACCTCGAAACAGTCCGGCACTCGCCCGCGGGCGTGGTCTCCGGCGGCGAGCGGCGGCGTACCGAGATCGCCCGCGCCCTCGCCACCGATCCCACCTATCTCCTGCTGGATGAGCCCTTCACCGGAATCGACCCCATCGCCGTCGCCGAGCTCCAGGACATCATCAACGAGCTGCGCTCCCGCAAGATAGGCATGATCATCAGCGATCACAACGTGCGCGAGACGCTCGCGATAACAGACCGAAGCTACATCATCCACGAAGGCAAGATCCTCACCTCGGGCACCTCCGCCGAACTGCTCGAGGATCCCATCGCCCGCCGCTTCTATCTCGGCGACCGATTCCAGATCCGATGAAGATCATCGACCGATATCTGTTGCGGGAGATGGGCGGCCCCTTCGTCTTCGGCGTGCTGGCCTTCGTGCTGCTCTTCGTCTCGGCCAACATCCTCTTCCGGCTGACAGAACTCGTCTCACAGCTCGGGCTCAGCCTCTGGACCGCCACTGAGCTGTTCTTCCTCTGGCTCCCCGCCTTCGTCGTGCTGACCTTCCCCCTCGCCACGCTCGTCGCCATACTCGTCGCCTTCGGTCGCCTGAGCGGAGACAGCGAGCTGGTGGCCATGTACGCCGGGGGCATGAGCTTCCGGCGCTTGGTCGTTCCGATCGCCGCGGCCGGGCTCCTCATCGCCGTCGTTACCGCCGCCTTCAACGAGGTCATCGTGCCCGCCGCCAACCGCCGGGCCGAGGACATCGTCCGCACCGCCACCGCCCGCGCCGGAGGCGTCGCCAGAGAGGAAATCCTCCTCAAGGAATCGGCCGCCGGCGAGGCGCGGATCATCTACGCCGACCGGCTGAACGTGCAGACCGGGGAGCTGCTGAACCCGGTGATCGTGTGGTTCCAGGGGGACGAGCCGGTCATGATCACGAAGGCGAAGCGGGCCGTCTGGCGGCAGAACCGGTGGGAGATGTTCGACGGCGCCAACGCCACCCTCGACCCCGAGCGCCCGGTGACGCTCTCCTTCGACACGTGGATCGCCAACATCCCGACGACGCCTCGCGAGATCGCGGCGCGAACGCGGACGCCGGAGGAGATGACGTATAGCGAGCTGCGCGCCTACATCCGCGACGTGCTGCGCCAGAACAAGCCGACGGTGGCCCTGGAGCTGAAGCTCCACCACAAGTTCTCCATCCCGTTCGCCTGCTTCGTCTTCGCCCTCATCGCCCCGCCTCTGGGCATGCGCTCCCACCGCGGCAGCTCGTCTATCGGGATGGGGATCGCCATCATGATCGGCTTCGGCTATTACGTGGTCTGGCACTACCTCTCGGCCGTGGCGCAGCAAGGGCACATCACGCCGTTCTGGGCGGCCTGGCTGCCGAACGTGGTGACCGCCGCGATCGGTGTCGGCCTCGTCCTCAACGTGCGAAGGTAGACCGCCTCAGCGCGGCTTCTGGAAGATCAGGACGTACTCGTGGGCCTTGTTGATGCGGAAGACGGCCGGATAGCCGAGGGGGCGGAAGTTGTTGTATTCCTGGCGCCGGTCCCAGATGATGAGGTCGTCCCAGAGGTAGCCGGCGCGCTCCATTTCGGCAGCGAGGTCGGAGTGGAAGGGGTAGAAGCGGCTGCGCTTTCTGATGTCCATGACGACGACGACGCAGTAGGCCCCCGGGCGCAGCGCCTCGCGCACCTTCTCGAAGACCCCTCGCAGCGCCGCCAGAAACGCGCCGTAGTCCGACAACCGCCCCAGATCGGCCGCTCGATTCCCATAGTTCCGCACCGCCTTCCGATCCGCCGTCCGCCGTCGCGTAAGCACATCCCAGTACGGCGGCGACGTCACCGCGAGGTCCACCGTCCCCGGCTCGACGTGCTTCAACACGTCGGCCGCGTTCGCTTTGACTATCCGGCATCCGTCCCGCTTCCGCCCGATCCGAGAGCGCGCGATCTTCACGTAGTCCGAGTTGATGTCGAGCCCGACACCCATCGCACCCTTGCTCCGCGCCGCGACTACGGTGGATCCGAGGCCGCAGAAGGGATCGAGCACGACCTTTCCTTCCGGCGGTAGAAAGCACTCGATGATGCGCTCGACCAGCTGAACGGGGAATAGCGCGGGGTGCTTGAGCGCCAGCTCCTCCTTCGATTTGCGGATGTCGCTCCACACGCTGATCGAGTGGCGCGTCCACGTGCGTCCGTCGAGCGAGTTCGCGCGTCGGCGCGTACCGCTCACTCTTCCTCCTCCCGACCATGCACCACGCCATAGAGCGCATTCCGCGGCAGGCCGCGCCGCTTGGCAACATGCGCGATTGCTCGGCTCTGCGATAGCCCGGCCTCCACCAGCTCGCCCACCTCTTTCACCGCGTCGTCGAAATCCGACTCGACCGCTGGCGGCGCACCTTCCACCACGACTGTGAATTCACCCCGGGGTCCGGCTTCGGAAAAATGGTCGATCAGCTCGGACAATCTGCCTCTGACCACCTCCTCGAACCGTTTCGTCAGCTCCCGCGCGCAGACCGCCTTGCGGTCGCCCAGGACGACCCGCATGTCCTCGAGGCTCTCCAGCAGCCGGTGCGGCGCCTCGTAGAACACGAGCGCGCCGCCCTGATCGGCGGCCCGTTCCAGCGCCCTGCGTCGCTCCCCGCCCCTCGCCGGCAGGAACCCGACGAACACGTGCTCCCGGCCCGAGAGCCCCGACGCCGCCAACGCCGCCGAAGACGCCGTCGGCCCCGGCACCACCACGACCGGAATCCCCGATTCCGCGCAGGCCGCCACGAGCTTGACCCCCGGATCGCTGAATCCCGGCATGCCGGCGTCAGAAACCAGGGCGATGCTCTTACCGTCCTGAAGCATCCGAACGAGCCCGGCGAGCCGCCTCTCGCCTGTGTGCTGGTGACAGCTCATAAGAGGAGTATCGATGTTGTGCCGCCGCGTCAGCCTTCGCGTTACTCGCGTGTCTTCGGCGGCGATCAAATCGACTTCAGAGAGCACCCGCAGCGCGCGCAGAGTGACATCCTCGAGGTTGCCGATCGGCGTTCCCACCACATACAGGGTGCCGGGCTTCGAACTCATCCTGTCCACCCTAGATCACGAAGCGCATCAGCGCCCCGGCTATCGCGCCCAGCGCCGGCCCGATGAACCCGAAGAACGACACGTTCACGAGAACGCGACCCAGCTGTCCGCCACCGCCCGCCGCATCCAAAGACGAGAGCACGGCCGCCAGCAGTATCCCCACAAGTGCCATCAGTGCAGCCGTCCCCTGGATCGCCACGTCTCGGTGCCGCCCTGAGACCGCGAACGCGACCGCCCCGACCGCGAACCCCAGCGCCCCGCCGGTGAGCAGAGAAACCCAGCCAAGCCAGCCCAGCGCGAACCCGCCGGCCGCCGCCGTTCCGAATGCCGCCGCCGTCGCGTTTCGGATCTGCCGTGTGTCCGCCAGCCCGCGCTCCCGCGGCGACAGGGTGATGCATTCCTCACACCGCACACCCGTCGCGCCATGCCGCACGCAGTCCGGACACAGCGGACGTCCGCAGCGGCCGCAGCTCACTCGCGTCTCTCTGTCCGGGTGGTAAGCACAGGTCCACTTCTCTGCCATCGGCTCACTCGTCCCGCAGCGTGCTCGGTCTTGCTTCGGCACGGCCCGCGCCCTTCCCTCCCCCTACGGATTCTCTTGCATTACGGTTACGACCGTAATGCAAGAGAATCTGCTGTGTGAGCCTCACGCCGTGGGCGGTAGAGTTTCTTGCATTATGGGTGCTCCTAACCATAATGCAAGAAAGTCTATAGAACCCATTTCATAACCCGCCTGCCAGACGATACGTGTCTTCTTGGGCCGCTCTCTGCGGGTTATGAAATGGCCTCTAGGTAAACTGAAGGGTGTGCCGCCCATCGAAGGGTCGGCACACCCCGAGTTCCATTCCTCAGACCTGGCGCAGAGTTGGACGCGCTAGTCCTCGGGCATCCGCTCTGCTATCGTCCGCTCCGTCGTGCGGACCACTGCCGTCCGCGTCATACCATCCCAGTAGACGGCCGCCCCCACCGCCTCTCCGAAGAACCGAATCGGCACGATCGTCCGTCCCTTGGTGATCGAAGCGGCGGCGCCCATATCAACGTCGAGTCCGTTGACCCGCGCGACTCGCGTCCCGATCGGAACCTCCACTCGGAGCGCACCTTTCACCGACTTCGCAGTCTTACTCTCGGCATCCCATCCTACCTGGGCCCCTTCACTCTCGAATATCGATCTGAAGGCGACCTGCATCCGCCCTCCGACGATCCGAGGCGCGACGTCGAACTCAACCGCACGGCCGTTGAGTACGACCGTGTGGCCGTGCATTCTCCCCGCCGCGTTCTCGGAGGCGATCTGCGGCATCGGCGGAGCGCTGCCGATGGGTCCGCTCGCCACCCCGGCGCGCGCCGGCGCGGCCGCCGCCCCAGGGCGAGTCGCCGCGATCGCCGTCTCCGCAGCCGCATGCGTCGGCGCAGGCAGCGGACCCCGACCGTACATCATCGGAGAGACCGCTGGTGTGTCCTCCGCGTCTGCCGGTGACGCCGTCGTCCTCGCACTCCCCGCCCCGGACGCAGTCGCGCGGACCGGCGGCCCGGACGGAGCCTTGGCCGTCTTGACCGCGGGAGCGGCCGGCTTCGCTGCCGCGACCTGAGTCGCCGGCTGCTTCTTCACCTGCATCGCCGAGGACGACCCGTTCCTCACGTAGATCGTCACGACCGACGACGAACCGACCAGCCCGTATCTATCGTACGCCTCGACGAAGATCCGGTGCGGGCCATCGGTCAACTCGCGCGTATCCAACTGGAAGGCATACGGTGCGGAGTTGCTCGACTGCGGTCGGTCCTCGTCAACGCCCAGGATGACGTAGCTGACCCGCTCGTCGGTTCTGACCGATGACTGAATCCTGACCACCCCGCTCACCTTCGCCCCGGCGCTCGGGTACGCGATCCGGATACTGGTCGCCGCCGCCCCAAGCAGCCCCGTAAGAGATACCACCATCGCCAGCACCAGAACGCCGGCGATCAGTGGACGAGACCAACCTGATTGGCGCATGTCCTGTCCTCCCCGTCCATCGAATGCCAAAGCAGGCATCTGGCCATGCTGCATGGCCACATGCCACCATACTACCTATACCATGTCCTGGCCGGTTCCGCGAATTGGAGGTGCCAGGGCTGGAGCGTGTTCAGGGTTACCACATGCTTGTCTGTTGGTCGTATCACGGGAGGAGAGGCGATGGGCGCAGCTTGACCCAGTCCATGGACTCCCCTATAATCCGCTATCTGGGGCCCATTCCAATGTCCGACAGACAGACCATAGCGGCGAACCGAAGAGCGAGGCATGATTTCGACATCCTCGAGACGTTCGACGCGGGGCTCGTCCTGACCGGCACCGAGATCAAGTCCGTCCGCGCGCGACGGGTGGCCCTTCGCGACGCCTACGCGACGATAGAGCGGGGCGAAGCGTGGCTCCACAACATGCACATTAGCTCCTACGATGCCGGCAGCCGGTATAACCCGGAGCCCAAGCGCACCCGGAAGCTCCTGCTCCACCGGCGCGAGATCAGCCGCCTGTTGGGGCGCACCGTCGAGAAAGGGCTCACCCTCGTCCCCCTGCGCATCTACCTCCAGCGGGGATATGCGAAGGTCGAAATCGGGCTCGCCCGGGGCAAGCGCCTCTACGACAAGCGCAGAGCCATCGCCGAGCGGGAGGCGCGGCGGGAAGAAGAGCGGGCCTTGTCCGAGCGACAGCGCGGGAACTAAGGCTTGGCCTATTGCTGGGTGAGGGCACAATCGGGTACAATACCTATGGCAGTCACCGTGGGGGCGAAAGGACTCGACGGTGGACCGGGAGACGCAAGACGCGAGCCGAGTCGCGTGATCTCGTAAAAACGCGCACCACTTTAAAAGCCAACGATACTGAACTGGCTCTCGCCGCTTAAGTAGCGGCGACGTCCTCTCGACCGGGCTAGCACGGTC
>Ga0307379_10002109_pt1 | contig 29950 bp, 32 predicted proteins | sample UN2MG_FD_202237 | JGI IMG/M metagenome (GOLD analysis project Ga0307379, IMG submission 202237) | Soil microbial communities from Risofladan, Vaasa, Finland - UN-2 | ecosystem: Environmental > Terrestrial > Soil > Coastal area > Acid sulfate soil | place: Finland: Risofladan, Vaasa | collected...
GATCTATACTTTCTGCTGTTATATTTGTTATAACAGAAACAATAACAGCCTTACCTGTAATAGCTGGAATAATACTAGATACACTACTTTCAGTGGTTAAAGATACTACATTACTGTTGACATTTAATGAAGGATCTATACTTTCTGCTGTTATATTTGTTATAACAGAAACAATAACAGCCTTACCTGTAATAGCTGGAATAATACTAGATACACTACTTTCAGTGGTTAAAGATACTACATTACTGTTGACATTTAAAACTGGATTAACAGCTAAGCTAGTTTCTTCTCCAATAATCCCAGATATTAAAGCTTTACCTGTAATAGCTGGAGACACTCCAAAAGTAGAAATAGTAGCTATAACTGCATCAACGTTCGCGTTTGTTCCTGAACTTCCAACCGTAACTTCAGCTATTATTCTTGCCGCGCCGACTACTCCTGTAGAATTCGTAACGTTAACGTCTATCTGATGCCCGTCTGCAACCATAGTAAATTCGCCACTAACTTGCTGATTAGCTCCGGTAACAGTAGCATCAGCTATATCTGTACTTGGTAAATCGACTAATTTAGAAGAATCCGCAGCATTTGTAGCATCATGAGCATACTTATAAATGTTTGTTACTCCTGACCATTCTGCAGAGTTATATTGTGTTTTCTTATTTTGCAAACCCGTATCAGCGTCTCCCGTGTTAAGTAACAGATACTGTAGTTCAAAATTATTTGGAGGATCATCTCTTACTATCTTTACAATACCACGATTACCACTAGTATGTACTGCTGTATAAATATATGTACCGTCAGAATGTAATCCATAAGCATCGTTATGTTCAGTAAAAGTTTTAATTATTATTGTGGAAAAGTCTTTATCAATTCGTGCAACTTGTATTGGAGTATCACGCGTAGATATATAAATATAAGAGTCATCAACCGCAAGTAAGTTTGTATAATCCAAAATCGTTGACGGCAAAGTTAAAGTAGTTACGGTATCAAAATCTGACTTACTTAATTTCGATATTGTCTGTGGAGCGGCACTCTTTTTTAGAATATATAAATAAGAATCGTCGCTAACGATAGTTTTCACAACTTGTGTATCGATAGTTTTAACAGAAGTTGTAGAGAAATCTGATAGAAGAATTCTTACAATTTGACCACTGTATAAACCTACGTAAAGGTAAGTGTCATCAATATCAAGGCCACGACAATAACTTTGACCCGCATCAAGAGTTTTCGTAATATAAGTCGTGAAATCTGATTTATTGATTCGAACTATTTGTGCAGGATTTGTATAACTTAAACCCACATACACGTAATTCTCATCATTTGCTATTCCGTTAGCTCCGAATTGTCCTGCACCGAAGAATAGACTATCTTTTGTCGAAAAATCTGCTTTACTAAGTCTAAATGCACCAGCTGGAGTTGACTCTGGTGTAACATCTAAATTACCATAAATATAATTATCGTCTTGTGTTATGTTTTGTATATCGTTTTCTCCAGCATCTAATGTTTTCGTAGTTATAGTAGAAAAATCTGACTTGAGAATTCTCTTTATCATTGCAGCCGTAAACCACTGACCTACATAAATATATGTATCATCCGAGATTATAGATCTTTGACCACTCATATTAATTTCCAGAAAACTCTCAGCACCGAAACTTCCTGATTGTATAATTATTTTTGCGTTGTAAATAGAAGCTATACCCTTTGAGTTGTCTGATTCAATTCCAACTCTATAATGCCTCCCTGCAATAAGTTTAATAGCATCTGATCTTACTCTAGCTTTTGTTAAACCATAAACTGATAAAATACTTCCAGTTACGGCAACCCAGTTTGCCCAAGAACCGTCATCAACTTCCAATTCTGCAAATGCGGTATACGACTTATTATTACTTACAAGATTAGCTTCAAAATAAACATTAGAAATACTGTCCCAATTAGCTGAGGTATAGAGCCAATACTTAGGATTTGCTAAAGCTACGTAAGTTATAGATAAAGTACCTTCATCATTCCCAATCTCTATTTGTGTTTCAGTTAAAGATAGTGAATTCGCTTCGGTATTTTGAATAATTACTATTCTTGCAAGTAGTATACTTGGAGTGGTACCTCCTGATAAATTAACATGATAAGTATCCGCAGTAGGAGATGTACTAAACTCTGCTCTTTTTAAACTATAATCAGTTTCTGTAACAGATATGGTTGCATGAACGTTATCTGTTGAATCATGCAAAGTTACAGTAGCAGTACCACTAGTAACCTTTCCAACTATCTCAAAAAACCAAGTGAGAGAACCATTAAATACACCTGGGTTTAAATAAACGACGGCATTTGAATCTGCGGCAGTTGTTAACACAACATCTATTATATTTACTTCTTGCCTTATTATAGCCATCTATATCAACTCCGATATAAAGCTTTTAAACGTGGTAAATACTTTATCTTTCTCTGAATCAGTTAAAGTTCTTGGAAAATAAAGATACATATGACATTCTCCTGAACCATCAGGATTTTCACGCTCAAACCACAAAGTTGCGTCTAACCCAAGTTCTGACTTAAACCACTGACGCATACCCCAAATATCGACAATCTTGAACACAGTTTGTCCAACTGGAGAAGGAGGAGAACAAGGATCATTAGAGATAATCTCATCCAAAATCTCTTTCTCCTCTTCACTCAATTCTCTATTAAACCCAATAATGGTCTTATCAACAGTATTAAATATAGATATCTTATTTTCAGGTATCTTAAGAGCTATCGATATCTTCTGTAAAGCATTCCACTCATAGCCAATAAGTTTGGGGTACACGTAAGTCATTTCAATACCTCCTATGCGGCAGTTATCGTTAATATTCCGTCTTCATCCCAAGTAATCTTGAAATCACCATTTGTGCTCGTTACATCTGCACCAAAATCTACGTACGCTAATAAAGGTTTGATAGCATCAGTTGCAGGAGTATCATCATAGATGATTGCGTATCGAGCAGTAATTGAAGCCGCTGACCACGTTACATCCCCACCATCGAGTTTAATGACGTTCGTAGGCCCATCATAATCTATTGCTTTATTAGCTAAAGTTTCGCCTCCAGTTGTATACCCGCTCCCATTCGCTACTTCGTTGTCTACACTACTTTTGTAGATATGTGTGTCCTGATCGGGTTCGTACAAATTCGTACAAAGCATTACTTTTATTGTATCTGAATCCCAATCAATTTCCTTGTTCAACGCTTTTAGTAACGCGTTACCATACCATTTTGCAGTTACTGCCATTTTAATCTCCCCTTTCAATTTAATTAATATTTAATAAGGTTCGCTCGGGGGAGTAAAATTACTTGTCCATCGAGCAACCTTACTAATTCTAAACTCATCAATCCATCCATTTAAACCTTCTGTTGCAAAATTTACAGGAGTATTCCCTATCATTAAAGCTGCTTTTGAATGAAAGTCCTGTCCAGTAACATCTAATGTAGTAGCCTCAGCAGTACCATTTATGTAACATTTTACAGTATTACCGTATCTGACAATAGCTATGTGATACCAAGTATTTATACTCAAAGATGTGTTAAAGGCAGTGCCTACTGATGGCCCTGCAAAATGTATTTTGGGAGTAGCAGAATAGGTGTATATCTGCCAAGCACGGTCAACACCCGAAATAATTCTCTGAGCAGCTATAAAAGACAGGGTAGGAAAACTTGCAAATCTTATTCTCATATCTATAGTAAAATTTCCTGTTCCAAAGTTCAAATCCTCATGTGCTTCTGTATGAATATAATCATTTACTGTTAGAAGTAAAGATGCAGTACCAAACACTTGTTGAGCTGTGTCTAATTGGGGATTACCATACATTCCCCAATTCCTACCAGTCTCGTCAATAAATACAGTTGAAGCATCCGCACCATTAAAGTGCATTAATGAACTAGTTGGATCTTTGCCATATGAACTTAATCGACTCTCATTGAGTCTATATTTATCAAGTTCCTTCATATCAAGTAACTTCCTTTCCAGATATATAGTAAGTAATAGAGTCTACTGCATCTGCGGATCCTTCAATTAACTCACTAGCTTCGATTATCTGGTCAATAAAAGGTACTGTTATCGTATCATTTGCCAAAATCGTATGCCCAAAAATAACATCTATACCGTTAAATTTCAGATTTACCGTATGATTTGCTGAGGTTTTATTGCACAAAGTTATAGACTTTATCACTGTGTAATTTCCAGCAGTTACTGGAGCAGTGTACAAGGTCGCGTTTGCAGCAGTTAAGGTATTTGCACAAAGTCTTTTATTTGTAATAGCCATATTACATTCCTCCCCAAACTGATTCTTCTATGCTTACTGTTATCCAGTGTGTATTATAATCTGTATCATCAATTTTAGCTAACACTTGTCCAGCCGTACCTTCAGCCACTACTCCTTCACCAGGAACACCTTGTATACCTTGATCACCTTGAACTCCTTGATCACCTTGATCACCTTGAACTCCTTGGTCACCTTGATCACCTTTACTGATAAATAGATCCCAATAAGTTAAATTAGGTGGTTGCTGATTCGAATGCTCAGATTTGCAAATATATGAAGATCCTCCAGATTCTACGCCATCGTTTACTACATAAGAAGTGACACTATTCCAAGCACCAGTCCATACTACATTTATTCCAGGATCACCTTGTATACCTTGATCACCTTGAATTCCAGGATCACCTTGAACACCTTGATCACCTTGAACTCCTTGATCACCTTGAATTCCAGGATCACCTTGTATACCTTGATCACCTTGAATTCCAGGATCGCCTTGATCGCCTTTATTGGCAACTAATTGCCACCAAGTTGCATTAGGTGGTTGTTGATTAAGATTAGCATTTTGCAAACTTACATAAGAAGATCCATTGTAGTCTGCTCCTTCGTTAGCTGCATATGTTGTGGCATCACTCCAAGTTCCCTTCCAAATAATAGGAGTACCACCTAAACCTTCTAAGTCTTCAGCCAAAGCATAATATGTAGGGTCCATACCTCCTAACATATCTGAATCATTAGCATTAACTGCTTCATCAACTATGCCATCACTATTTGCATCCCACGCTGCTATATTTTCCAAATTAATCGCAGGTAATGTTTTCCAATTAGCCTTACCTGTTATAGCTTTAATCATATATCCCATAAAGCTAACTATAGCACTAATAGCACCTACGTCTGATGTAGGCACTTTTGTTTGATTCACAGTGATGTTATTAATATCAGTATATTTTGGATCACCAAGTATAATTGCAGAAACCTTTTCAGTTCTTGTTTTTGAAGCTATAGATCTTCTTTGATCACGAGCCCCTAATATTCTATTAATTTCACCCGCTATAGTTCTATTGTTAGACACTACATCACCACCTTATGAAATAGGAACATATCCATAATGGTATGTTTTTAAACTCATTATAAAACCATTAGGATCGAAATCAAAATTCATCGACAATATACGATAAATTTCTGATATTGTAGTAGATCTTTCAATAATCTGTATACAATCACCTATTTGTAACCAAGGAACAGCTACAGCGGCAAAATCACAACAGACATATTTACGCATCATATTTAAACCCATCCTATCTGCTATTTTTTGAGCCGCTACTTGTGTCTCAGCATAAGGGGCATCTACAAAAAGTACCTTATTCGGAGAAACAATACTACCATCAAATCTTGGTGATGCTGTATTATATATACCATCTTCATCCTCACAAGAAACCCTTATTTTGCCATAAACATTTCGACGGCTTAAAGTTATATTTAAACTAAATATATCCTCTCCTTCTTTAAATGTCCATGCAGGATATACATAGCTTACATAAACTGTGCCACCATCAGGAATAGTACTTCCGACTCTTCTTGCAATTGTATTAGCTTCCACATCTACTATATAATCCGTAGTAGCGCTATAAAGAGTTCCGCCCCCACCTGCGGCGGATCTAACAATGTGTGAATCAACAACAGTGGGGCTCTTGCTAAAGGCTACTGCAGTGGTACCATTTAATATAATTACTTCATCTGTTACTGCAGGTGATCTATCATATGGATAATAGAAGTATGCTTTACCATCTTCATCCACTATAAATTCAAAGCCAGATATGTCACATAATTCAGCAATAGCATCCATCCATACCATACGTTCAAAATCAATATCTGTTGTCTGACTAGTAGCTTCTACTATAACATCAGCGGCAGCAAAACCTGCTCTTACACATATATCTTTTACTATGTCCTCAATATTAGCTGCTTCATCACTTTGTGCTAACCATACAACAGTCATACCTATAGGTATAGGATATTCAATGTAGTATTGCAATTCAGAATCTTGTATGCTAGTTATTTGATTATCCAAAAGCATCCATGCATTATCTCTACAATCTAAGCTAACTACGGCATCTCCCGGATTATGAGAAAAATTAGCTTCATCAATAGCTCCAGTAAATATAGCAGATAACTCTGTGCCATATCCTGCTTCTACTTTAACTCTCTTACTAGGAACTATTTGAAAATGCCATTCGTTTTCAGTGAATCCAAACTCCGCAGCAGATCTATAAGGAGAATAATAACCTAAGTCCTTAGGATCTGTTGGATTTACATTAGGCCATTGCATAGTACATCTCTGAGCATCTGCGGCTTCTTCGCGCGAAACAGTCATTCTACTTAAACTGATAGGAGACGCTTCTCCAACTACGAACAGAACATAAATATGAGTATAATCGTAAGACCAATAAGCAATACATAAAACTCCATCCTTACTCCAAATAGAAGGGTGAGCGCTATGATATACGGCGTCGTCTGTGAGAATAAGAGGAGTGCCCCAAACACCTTCTATGCGACTATTATATTTTACTTGATAAACTGCAGCTATAGGACTAGACCATGCTACATGAATTACATCGGTATCGTCTATATCTAAAGAAGGAGACGAAATCGTACTCGTTAAATCTCCTGACGCTCTTTCTGGAGTAACTAGCCAAGAACCCGAAACTTTATTCGTGTAATAAACTCCCGCAATACTGTCTATGGTAGTACTAAACGTAACATGTGGCTTATCACTACTATCAACACGTATACAGGTAGAGGCTTGATGTACTGTACCTGAGGAATATATATCTTCCCAAGCCGCCCAACTACCGTATGTTCCTGAAGTATACTTCGCTTTTTCAGGAGTAGCTAGATCAGTCGCCACAACATGTATAACATTACTTGCATCTATAATAGCACTTGGAAATTTATAATGTTGTCCAGAAGCCCATGGTAAAGTCTCCCAAGCGTTCCAAACGCCAGACACCTTGTTTTTATATTTAACTTTACGGTAATTATCTACTTCGTAGCCCCCAGTAATTATATGTGGCTTATCGTTACTATCTAACAATAATATTGCGTCGCTTCTTTCTTGATAAGTCGGCCATGAAAAAGACTCTGTACTCCAAGACACTCCATTATAAACTGCGTACTTAAGACCAAAAGAACCTCCTGCATACGCTTGCGTGACCATATGTAGATTATTTAAACTATCCACAGCTAAAGAAGGAAGAAACGAATCTCCTGAAAAGCCTGTATCTGTCCAGTTAATACAGTCAGTAGATTTATACACTAAAACTTCGTCGTAAGTAGTATAATTATGTGTAAAAGCAACATAATAGGTCTCTCCAGCTTTCACGATTTTATGTTCTTTGTTAAACTGTGTGCCGTAAATAATACCTGCGCTTGGGTCAGTATACACAGTTTGTCTAGTAGTAGGCTCGGTAAAACTACCTCCACTTAAAGGTTTATCAGGAAGAGTAACACAACACCGAGGAGCATTGACTCCCATCATACTTCTACTTTTCAATAATGTAGCTATACTACCCGGAATAGTTCTCATAATGTCACCTCCCCTACGCCTCCATAAATATGCAATCATAAAAGACTTCAGTTGTACCTAGTTCTCTATGTCGATTAAGCGAATTTGGTTGAATATAAGCAGTCATCGTAAAACCATCATCCATGGTTAATATTCTAGATGTCATAGCATACATATCTACTTCAAGTGCGTCTACTACAGTCTTAATACCATGTCCTGTTATTCTTACTCTTTTACCCATCCTACCAGAACCTTGATACACTGATTGTCTTGTAGTTGAAGGTAATGTAGGGTCAGGTACTATTTTATGCTCCGTGAAATACATCTCCGCAGGTGGGCGTTCAACGCTCATTACATTTATTGTTACAGTTCCCCAAGTATCTGCCATACCACTACCTCCTTACTTTGTTGATTTACTAGCTCCAGGTATATTTGTATACCTAGCACTATCTGCTTGTATTTCCTTAGCTACAATTTCCGTTACTCCCACCAATTCATCATAGCTATTAACACCTTTTACTGTTATCTCACCTGAATGTTTGTATTCAATAGCTTTATACGCCTCACCATAAGTTTCAGTTCCTTTTTGTGTATACACCTTAGAATATTCTTGCAACTGCTCATTAGACAATCTAGAAAGTCCTCTTATCTGTTTCCAAGATTCTGGTCCCATTTGTCTTAAAGCATCTATCATAGCTGGATTATCTACTCTGCTTTCAATAATAGCCATATACTGCTTCCAGTTCATAATAGCTTCAAGTTGTTTCTTTAATCTTCTCAACAGTGTAGAGCCTGAAGTAGAACCTTTACCCTCTAACTTGTCAAACAAACCAATAAAGTTTGCAAACTCCTGATTCTGTTTCCTTAATTCATTAGTGAACCCTTTTACGCCACTCTTTAGTTGGTCATAATATTTATTAGCATCTTTATCTCCTTCCTGTGCTTTAAAAGCCTCCTCCCATTCTTTCTTTTGTCTTTCAAGTTCTGCCTTTATCTCTGCTTCAGTTTTAGCTTCATAACCAGCTCCATAGTCTTTCTTGTATTGCTCTTTAAGCTTTTTAACGTAATCTGGATCAGACATATCCTTTTCTAACTGTTTGATTTTGTTATAATCATCCAGCATCTTTTGATATTTATCCATCTCTTTTTGCGTAGCACTAGCATTTTTCAAAGCACTTTCAGTTTGTAAATTTCTCCAATCGAGCAATTTTTTATACGCTGCCATAGTTGCAGTAGAATCTCCAAGCATCGTTTCTGGTAACATTCCCGCTGTATCTTTAAATATCTTCCACTCTTCAGCTGACAATAAAGTCTTTAACTTTTTATAATCACCTTCGTATACAGCTAAAAGTTCTTTTTGTAAGATGACTTTATCTTTCCATGCTTTAGACTGATCTAAAACTAACTGATTTTTGGCATTTTGATCTTGTAGGTCAGGAAGTATTCTTTGAGCTTCCATCATACCTGCTTCAAGCTCGTATTTGTTTTTCTCAATTAAAGCTTGAGTTAAACCTCTGACAGCAGCTTCTTGAGTAATTAAACTAGAAGTTTGCTGGTCTATTAGATTCGCTGCTCCGGGTAATTTGTCTATTAATTCTTGAGTTATACTATTTAATTGGGCTTGTGCTCCAGCCGCATTTTCAGCTGAGCTTGTTAAAAAAGCATATTCACCTATAAGTTGTTGTGTTTGTTGAACATCTTGAGCTACTGCTATTGCATTATTTATTATTGATTCAGTAGCCTCAGCTTCAGCTTGTCTCAATCCCCATAATGCAACTGCGGCTCCTGCAAAAGCTGATGCAAGTAATATCCATGGATTAGTCTTAGAAACTCCATTTAAAATCGATATTGCTATAGTAACAGCGGCTATTGTAGTTTTAACTGCAATAAAAGCACCTACTACAGCATAAACAACAGGACCTATTTGTTTCCAATGATTTATAATAAATAATGCTACTTTAACTATAGGACCTCCAATAGTAGTAATAACCATTTTTAGTTCCATAAATATAGACTTAACCATATTAATTGTGTTTATAAAAGTAGTAGCTATGGCAGGATCAAAATTAAAACCTGCCATAAGACCACCTTCTAATCCTTTGAGTTTAAAACCTTCGCTAAATCTTTTGGCAAAATCAGTAGCTACTGGTAATAGCTCTTTGAACCAGTCATATAATGGTTTCGTAGCAGTACCTAATGCTGATCTTGCATAGTCTTTAAAAGTACTAAATAATCCCCACATTGATTTCTGTTGCTTTTCCATCATTCCCGGGAACCGTTCATTCATACCATTAATTAAAGCTTCTATAGCAAGATCGGCAGGGACTATTCCTTTGTATACCAAATCCATAACTTCTTGTGTTGAATTACCCATCGATTTAGCTAAAATTTCCCAAGCAGGAATTCCAGACTCAGTTAACTGATTCATTTCTTGAGTCATAACACGTGCTTTAGTATGCATTTGGCCTATAGCTATAATTATTCGACCAATTCCTTCTTGTCCCGTTAGACCTAAGCCAGCAGCAGCATTACCAATGCCAGTTAGCATTGGAATAATCTGCTTTATATTAAAACCAAAAGCCATTAATTTCTTTGAATTGGCTAACAAATCAGGAAACTGAAAGGGAGTATATGCAGCGAAATTATATAATTGTTGAACCATCGAATTAGCTTGTGCTGCGCTGCCTGTTAATGTAGTAAAGGCTATTGTGGCTTGTTCTATAATACCATTAAACTTAATACCCTCTGTTATAGCACTTCTTAAACTTTGAGTTATACCTCCGGCTAAAACTAAACCCATTGCAAAAGAGGCAGCCTGTCTTAATCCCTGAGTAAAAGTACCTAAACGCGAAGACGCGTGATTCATACCCCTATCAAAGTCAGCAGTATCAGCTCCAATTTTAACAAGAAAAGATGCTAAACTCACTGTAGAATTCACCTCTTTTAAAAACGAGAAAAAGGGTTCAATATTTATTTATCGAACCCTCCTTTTCTCGCGGCTTCTTTGGCTTTACTAAACTTTTCTTTACTCTCAGACTCGTCATCATCACGTTTTTTCTTTAAGTGAAAATAACACTGCCACTCCGTTATTTCCTCACTAGACATTTCTGCCAGCATCATTGAAACACTAGCATAACCTAGATGTTCTGCTAATTCGTAGAGGAAATATCTGAAGTGGTTGTGGTCGAGTTTTTTTCAGTTTTCTCCAAAGATTCCTGTGTAAGACCCGATAACTTTTGAGCTACTTCAAAAACCCTAGCAAGAGCTGCTCCCGATTTTTGCCCCAAAGCTTCCACATCTCCAATAGAAAATATAGAGTTCAGTTCTTCATTAACAACTGTCAAAGCAATTAACTTAGCTCTGATATTCTCTTTGTTAAATTTAACTTGTCCTCCTTCTATTTGTACCTGGGAAGCCTCATAAGCATCTCTTTCTTTACCATTTAAACCTTTAACAAGTACCAAATCATTACCTTCTTCATCCATCCATTCAGGAACATGTATCGACTCTGTCTTAATGTCCTTCGCTGTTAAGATTGCTTGTCTAGTTAAATACTTTGAAATCTTACTCATAATAGTCTGCCTCCATTTATTTTATTTTATTGCAAATACTCATCTGTGCTTATAAACGAAACTATTTCGTCCTGAGCACTATCTACTGCTGCTTTTATTTCCCCGTTTTCGAATAGAGCCCAAACCCTAAAGATTTTACTCAAACTAGGATCTGGTTTAAACTCGATTACAATAGGTACTCCGCTGGTAAGAGCAATCACCATATAATCATTACCGAAATCCCATCGATTTAGAGTACCATAAGCAAACTTTGTACCTCCAAGTTTGTTTTTGTACTCCATACCAAATTTAGGAGTTTCGTAAATAGTTACAGCTTTACCAAACTTATATTCATGCGCAGAAGCCACAGTTGTCATAGGATAATAACTTCCTGATATTTTTATAAATCTCGCAGCATCAGGTGCTGCATAAGTCACTTTACCATCAAGTCTTGAAAGTGTATAAGCTGTAACAAGTTCAGTAGGCCATCTTTCAATATTATCATCGGTTGTTTGTGCTGGTATTGCTGCTACTGTTACGTTATCAACATCTACAACAGCTGTAACTAAACGAGCAGCATTGCCACGAGTAGTATTAACAATTAAATCATTAATTGCTAATCCATGAGTTGAAATTTTAATATTCGTAGTATTGGTACCTGTTTCAGCTGCAGCGTCCTCACCTTTTTTATGAACTCGAATTATTCCAATTCTATCGAGCACTTGCTTGGTAGCATTAGTGATTTGATACACAATATGAGCATCGCCGATATCTGTGGTAGAAAGACCTACTTCTAGCAATAAGGCTCCACTAACCCTCACCGCTGCTAGTTGACCACTCAGTTCAGCCATTTTTAATCACCTCTCTTATTCTGCTGGTACAACAATTGTCAAAGTATTACTTGGCAGTGCTGTAGCTGGATCATAAGCAGAAGTTTTTGCCTGAATAGTAACATCTCCAGCAGCTGCAGTTCCAGTGAATGCTAAGAGAATTACGTTTGGCGCAATATAGGTAACATCAGAGAATGTTAATCCGGTGGTATCTACTCCTACTGTTAAATCTCCTACGGCAATATCCTCTTTGAAGTTCGACCCTGTAACTGCAACGTCCGGTGTAACTGTTCCATTCGGAATAGTACATACTGTTGCTATTACTGGTGCTGCACCAGGTACTTCTGTTGGGGCATTTACTCCTTGCAACGAACTAGAGAAAGTTTGTTTACCATCAGCCGCTGCAGTTTGTTCAAAGTTCTCGACTATCATTTCAATTTGTTTACCTATAGAACCATCAGGTAATACTTGAACAAAAACAGTATCTCCAGGTTCGAGAACCAACTGACCATTAGGATCATCAGGATCGTAGTTTCCTGCAAGAGCCACTGATGTATCTTTAATTCCAGCCCCTCTAGTCTTATATTCGTGACCAAAGTTTGTGAAATCGAGGATATTACAAAGTCTCCTCAGAGTAGCGTTATCAACCCCATTGATAGTAGTAAAAGAACCACATGACGTAAGCCCGATCTTCACTACCATTAATTGTCCACCGAGTTCTGCCATCCGAAATCACTCCTTCCATGACTTTAATTTTATACTTAACACCTAAGTGTTTAAGTCTTCTCTAACTAAGAATTTATATCTTATTGGCATCTGCCTATAAGCTATATCTTTGAGTATTGTACCATAATCAAAACTATTAATTATTAATGTATATTCTGAAATAGCCAATGGTGATTTATTTAACTTCCGTCTCTCCATAGCATCTAAACATCTATAAATAGCTTTTCCAATGTCTTGTAATATTTTATTACCTTGATGATCTCCTATCTGATCTATCCAAATATGCATAGTTACAAATACTTCTTCACCATTATTACCAAATACTTTATCAGGATTAGTATCTATTACTCCTATTTCTACATAAGGATAATTAATATTTTCTTGAGGTATTTCATCCCATACTCTTATTGGATAATAAAAACCACTAATAGTAATGTTTCTACCTGCAAGGATATTATCAAAAATTACAGTGCCCGTAGTTCTATCAAATGTATATGGTTCAATAGTTATTATTCCATCATCTTTAACTGTTACAGCATCAGTAGCGATATAACGCATATCTATATCAGTTATTTGATATGCTTTATCTGCAATAACACCCATACTTGTAGGAGCATCAATAAACTCTGTTTTAGGGTCTTTTAAATAAGAATATACCTCAGGTTCCTGTCTAAGTGTTTCATATATTAATTTTTGTAACAGACTCGATACTGCACTCAATTATTTCACACTCCTTATTATGTTCGTAATCTCTGAGGCAAACCAAGATACCCATTTAAGATATGAGGGAAATAAAAATGGACGTGGTTTAGTGCCCGGATGATGTACATGATCTACAGGGTGTGATGCTCCAGGCCAATATAGCGCTTGCCTACTGCTCGGATATATAATATGTGGTGCAGTACCAAATTCAATCCATTCAGCAACTAATGCTCTTTCACCAAACACACCTACTTCTACACCCATTCTATTATCTATTAAATGATACTCTATTTTATCTTGCGTAAGACCCGTATTAACAGCTACATTACGTTTAGCCTCCGCTTTTATTTTCATACCTACAGATTCTACTAATCTTTTAATTCTGGATATTTTGCTCGTTTTGAAAGTTTGTATAGCCGCCATAGCTTCTTTGTCTCTAACTATAGATATTATTACGCGCACTATATTCACCTCCAAATTATTTACGTTCTTCAAGATCAAGCCTTAACTGTCTTTCTTGTGAATCAGGATCACCAATGAATATAATGTTAAAAATTCGTATTCCTAATACTAACCTATCAGTTTCTTTTATAATATCAAGTTTTTCATTGGGGTAGTCGACATAAAAACTTAATGTAGTACTTAATAAAACTTTATTGCCACTCATTTTTTCCAAGCCTGCACTGAGTCCCTTAATATTTCTAGGTGTTAGTATGCCTATAATCTTACGTACATAGTAATATGTTGGGTCTCTTCCACCCTGACCATCTTTAGAATATTGAGCTCTCTGAAGCTCTAAAATCTTTTTAGGCCCTTTCATTGAGCTCACCTCCTATTAAAACTTATTGCGTCTATATCCTCTAAATATTGATTCAGCTTGTTGCGGAAGTTCGCGTTCAAGTACCGTACGAATTTCACTCGTTTGATACGAAAAAACTCCAAATGTTTCTTCTCGCCTGCGCTGATACAAATGTGCGACAACAATGTTAATGGCTAATTTAAGATCTTCAGGCATCGTTTCTGCTGTATAGCCTGCTGTATACTCTATGAAAACACTTTGTGAACCTTCTCGAAAACCTCCATCATAACTTATCTGGCCCCATTCTTTTTTGACTTTGTAATTACTTAAACTATGATAAGGTATTGCAAGATATACCGTATATCCGTCAATACAACTTAAACCATCTATATCCATTATCTCCGTGGACAGATAACCACCATAATCGGTACTTTGAATAGTAGCTACCCAACCATTTCCTACAGCATTAATTGCAGTAATTACAGCTCCTAATGTTGTAGCTGCAGCTAAACTAATTAACGTTTCTACTCCATCTTTCTCTAAAGTAATATTAACACCGTCACATGAAATCGAAGCTGTAGTATATTTTAGCATATTTGTTACCATAATTACATCCATAAAACTATCGCAAACTCTTCTTACTTTAGTTATTGGATAGTTTGTCACGTTCAGTATATCATCACCATCACTATCATATGTTTCACGATATATGGTAAGTTCAAATGCACGACGACATTTAGTATTTTGAACCCAAGCTTCCACTCCATTTCTAATTATAGCTACAATTGCTGTAGGATCATATGCAGCTTCATCACTAGTCATTACTTGTATTGCAACATGAATTTGATTAAAACCAACAAGCGATGCTGCAGTACTGCCTATATGAGTATATGCCAATGTATGTCCTACTGTAGCGTCAAAAGTAAATTTACGTGTAGCATTGGTATAAACAACTGTTATAACTATGGCTTGAGTATTAGTAAGTGTGTTGTTTGCATTCATTACTGTAGCAATATGTGTTGCTAAAAGCTCTCCTGTATATTCACCATTTGTAAGAATGATATCTACAGGACCACCTAAATCGCTTGTAAACTTAAGAATTTTATGTAGGTCATCTACAATAAAGATATCAGCTGACAAGTTTAAAAAGTTCAAAGCTTCTGTAGTTGATACTATAGCCATCACTCATACCTCCTTATCTTAAATATAAATAAGCGGTGCCTTTATTAGCAGCTCCAGCTCCAGCAACGTTAATTGTTAACCTGGTATTAGCTACAGCTCCTAAATTAGAAGCTATAACTTGCTCAGTGTTAACATCGGATCTATCAACACCTGCACCTATCAATGCGTCGACGCTATCTTCATCTGTGATAGTTATGTCATATGAATTATCGGGTTTATCTTCGCCAGCACCGGGAACTGTAATGAGCCTTAATAGCTCACCCGAAAAAGACTTTACAGTCTGTCCTGTAGCTACTCCGAGAGCATCAGATTCCCAGGCAAATTTGATCTTCTTTACAGTACCAAAAGTTTCTTCAGTAATAACTACTGTCATATTAAACACCTCCTTATAAATTAGGTACGTGCTGAAAGTACGGATCTCTCCGTACTTTATCAGGCGTTTACCTCGTCTGCAATACTTCAATCCAGTCAATAGATGCTATCTTAATAACAGCTTCACCAGTTAAGAACTGCCAAGCTACTGTAAGATTTTCAGTATCAGGAATGGTTGTAGTACTTGTAGCAACAAGTACTCCATTTACATACGCTGTAACAGTTCCCGCACCATCGAAGAAGAACTCAAGTGTAACCCAGGCACCAGCTACCATGCTACCAACATCAGCATCTTCAGTTTCAGAACTGCCTTTTTCAGTCACAAATGCAAGAGTAGCTGCAGCATCTACTTTTCTAAAGTATACACCATCAGTTACGCCTCCAAGAATAGCTGTATTAGCGACAGTAAGACCGATCATGAAATCGCTTTGTATGACTTCACTAACTTTAACTCTACAGCCAAAGTATAAAGCCTTACCAGTAGCAAGTTTAAATGCCTCACCATTCAGTGTTGCATTTATACCATCATCTTCAAACGCATCTGTAGTGACAACAAGAGCACCACCAACTTCAGTTTCAGACAATCCAAGAGTAGACTCTCCACCGCCGCCCTCAACAAGTGTAGTTGCCCAACCACTCATAGTTCCGACAGCTATGGCATCTGAATGCAAAAAGTCCTCAAAAAATCTGTAAGCCAATTTCTGATTCAATCCCATTATACTGGGTACTTTGACATAAGAATCCTGAAGAGCATTTTTTGGTATCGCCAAAATCTTTACGGCACCATCGTAGTATACGAGTTCACCGTTTTCCCATTTAGAATGCAGTCCCATATGAATACCTCCCTTCGCCTTTTTGGCGCTTAGTTTTTATTACCAAGCGATTTGTTTGAGGCACCTAAAAACATTTTATTATTAGGTGCCTCTATTTTCTTATCAACTGCTTTCTGCCGAGATAAACTGTCTACCTTTTTGGTTTTCTGTTTATCTTGCATATATTAGTCCTCCTTAGTCAACCAAAAGGTTTTCATTAGGATTACCGGAATACCTGATGTCAGACGTGATAGCGATTATACTGTAGTAATCAGCGTTAGCACCAGGAGTTGCTACGTGAATATTGATACAGTCAAAGTTGCCATTTACATCAAGTTCAGAAGCATCCACTTCTACGATGTAAGTCTTATTAGCTGTGTCGAGATTAAAAGTAGCATTAGCCAAACCAGGATTAGTAGCTGCTATCTCGGCATAAATGCCATCAGTAACTTCATCACTAAAAAACTGGCTAAAAGCTAATGCTTTTGCGTCGGTACCTGCTACTACTGGTGCCTGCTGAAGAGTAACTGCTGCTGTGCCTGCAGCCCATGCTCCAGTTCTAATTATAAATGTTACATGCTTTCCACCTTTAAGCGAAATGAACTCATCAGTATTTGCTTTACCGCTATAATTATCAGGAGCAGCCATTCCAGCTATACCAAATCTTTGAAAAAGTTTGCCTATCATGTGTCATACCTCCTTGACATTTTATTTTTTGTCGCCTTAGAGCCCCTATTGCTAGGAGCTCATGGCAAAGTGGTTATTGATTACTGTTTAATTACGCTGCGGGCCTGCTATCCAATGCTATGAATGGAGACCTAGTAGTTCCACCCTTAGCTGCTGTCAAGGTGCTATTCCACAAAGGTTCGCCATCGCAACGATAAACGAATCTGAATGTATCTTCACCCTGCAAGAATCTTACGTGCAAGGACTCTGCTGCATTGATTCCACCCTTGTCGATCAACAGGTATTCCTTCATGTTCAGCAACATGACATCACCTATAGTTCCAAGAGCTTCAGCCTGCTCAATCGGGATTACCGGACGCCCAAAGAGCTGACCATAAGGTAACTGAGACAATCCACCGGGCTGTACATAGAGAGGAACACCACCGGTACCAATCTTAAGAGACATTGTCCACATCTGGGGTTCAACATCCTGATTGATAAACCATTCGGATCCCATTCTCTGCCTTGCGGGCATTCTATTCCACATATTCATGATATTTTCTGCGATAACAGTAAGGGGATCCTGACCTGCTTCAATTGCCTGTTTGATCAAAGATTTTGACTTCAAGATACCAAGAGGCTGTCCTGCGCCGGCTCCACTGAGTATAGCTTCGTCAACTTTGTAAGCAAACTCTTCGGAAAAAGCCTGCATTACAATAGATTCCAATGCTGTGGTATCAGCCAGAATTTCTTCTGTAGCGTAGTACACACCAGTTAATTTCTCGAGTTCCAATTTCATCTGACGGAATTTCGGTTTGGATGCCGTTACAGCTTCAGCCTCATTGGTCCAGTAAACCTGAACACCACCCCATCTTGAACCATTAACTCTTGAAGACTCGTCAACAGCATTCAAAATAAGACCATTGGCTTTCGCACTTATCGGAATCCTACGGCATCTACTTGACAAGATACCAACATCATGTGTCTGCTTGATTAGCTCAGCTGCAAAGTCATCCTGAACAAGGAAACCACCCGAAGACGGATCCGCCTCGTTCAAACCAGATGCCGCTTTCAGCCTTACATCTTGTCCGCCACCCATACATGCTTTTCTTACTGCCTGCAACTGTTCACCGAAGGTTTTGAAACCAGGTTTCTCCTCCCCCTTCTGTCCGAAGAATTTCTTGTCAACCTTATCAAAATAAGGCTCAAGCTTCTTCATAATGCCTTCCATGATAGCATCGGTCATCTTTTCGCCTCTAGCGTCAAGTATGTCCGTGACTACCTGCTCTAACTGAGCCTTAGTAATTGCTTCTGCCATTGTAATCCCTCCATCTGTGTTAGATTTGTGATTACCGTTCAATCCTTTCAGCTAATACCCCCGACCTAATAGTTCATTATCTATCTCCGGTCTGGTATCTCCGACTACTCGAAAATGCCCGGTTGTATATATTCAAGGATTACTCCTTAAACAACTTTACCCAATTTCTTTCTGAATGTTTCTTCAAACTTAGCACTAACTTTTGCTTCAAGAGCATCTACAAATTTAGTATCCATAATTTCAGATATAATTTTAGTTCCCTCTGCATCCAATAAGAATAAAGAATCATCCTCTTCAGGCTCTTCTTCAATGAGTACAAGAACATCTTTTTCCTCTGTATTAGTGTCCAACTCTTTGAGCATTGGCTCTCCTTTTTCCTTGAGCCATTTCTCTTCTACTTCCTTCTTGTGCTGTGCATCAATACCTTTAGGCTGATATGCATGTTGTACTTCAACAGTATCTCCTAAGACTGCTATATCTAACGATTTATCAATGGTATAGTCATACATATAGTACTTAAGACCACCACTGTCATAGATTGCAAACACAATACCACCTTCAGGATATTTGTAAGGATACATATCTGTAATCCAACCCCAAGTGTATGTTTTGTTTAGCTTATCCAGCTCATTAAGAGCCATATAAAACTTAGTTGCTATATCAGATACTGACATATTTCCTTTAAGGTCAAATTTTTTCTCAATTACAGTCTCAGGTGTTTTAATGCCCATTTCTTGAAGAGCTTCAGCTACCAAAGACTTTATACTAGTTTCTTTCCATCCGAGCGTGTGAATTTCACCTGCGGCTTCTTTGATAAGCCTTTCAGAATCTTCTTTGGGGAGCTCAATAGGTCCGGCTTCTTTACAGGGTCTATGATAGAAGAAAGTTCCATCATGATAAAGTTCTTTCTCTCCTATCTCTTTTTTGCAATGAGGACAAATCCATTTTGTGTGTGGAACCGTCTCTGTTTCTACGATTACAGGAACAGGATGCATATCCTTTTGCTGCTTGTATTCATCATAGGTTTTAGTAAAGTCACCGAAATCTATTCCTTTGCTCATAGCTATTTCAAGAGCATCAGGATTCGAAGGTACGGGAACATCGGAATATTCCAACAGCAACCATTTGGTATATCTTCTGGAAACCCCATTATTTTTCATCATTTCGGCGCTATTGTAGTCTTTCCACTCCATTGGAATAAATCCAATAGACTTTGCCATAGGAAAGCCTTCTTTTCTATACTGGTAGACTTTGTCAGCTTCAGTATGACTAGCATAGATAGTTTTTGCTATCAATCCTTTTTCATCCTGTTTAACCCATGCTGCTCTGCCTATTGGAAGCATCTTATAGTTATGAGCAAACAACACTACAGGATGTTTCAAATAATCCCCTAAAATAGCACCACTAGGATCTACTATCTCACCATCACGATCTTTGGTAAATGTTGAGATGTAGTCGACTGAAGCTCTTTCGCCATCTTCAAACTTTACGTCAGCCGGGGTGATGCCCTTTCTAATAAAAGGTATATCAGCTTCCTTTATCCCATATTCTTTACCGATTCTGGACGCTAAATCTGGATTTATATCCTTTAGCGTTAACCTCTGTGTTACCAACTCCAATGGCATATTTCTCACCTCCGGTTTTTATTTCTTATCTTCATCGTTCTTACCTGGCTTAGCTCCTGAAGCTCCCGGTTTACCACCGGCTGCTTGTCCAGGATCTCGAATGCTACCAAGTGGAACAAATTGATTACTTACATATGGTTCATTACCCCATGAAACTTCTTCTCTACCTGCCAATTTACGCTCTTCGTTGATTGAACTGAATCCTGTTTTAAGATTAAGTTCCCTTTCTTTCAACATGAACTCTTTGTCTTCAGGTACAGGATTATCAAAAGCTACAAATAGTAAATCTTCATTCCCATATAAGGAAATCAGTACCTCATTGATTTTTTCTTCCAACCTACGCAATCTAGGTAAGACTGTATCTTTACCATGCTGATAATCACCAGCTTCTGCATTTGCCTTATTAACATCAGTAGTACCTAATTTACTTTGAGGTACTCCATATGCATTAGCGATTTCTTCCTTTGTTACCTTTCTACCATTAAGGAAGTTTAACTCACGTGGAGCAAGTGTAATTGGCTGGTATGCGAGTCCTTTCTCTAATATAGCAGTCTTACCTGCATTTTTAGCTCCACCATAGATACTCTTCCATTCTTTTTTAGCCCTTACAAACTCTGCGTCTGTTAGTCCGAATTCTGTACTGAGTACTCCTTCCGGCCTTGCCATATTGGTAAAGAGTGCATTTTCGAAGGTGTTCATATTATCATTTATATTGTATGCATGTGCCACTGACTGCAAAGGTGCCCATCCGTAATAAAGGCTCTGCGGATTCGGGAACTTAAAATGTATTATCTCATCTACGTCAAATGGAACTTCTTCTGTACCATATGTGTAAATATACCCTTTGATAAACTTCTTTTCATCAGGAACTACCCTCATAAATTGAGGTGGTACAGGCCATAGCTCTACAGGCATATCAAACTTGTTCTTTACAATATACCAGTAAGCATTACCTGTTAGTTCCTGATGTAGGTCAGTCAACTCAAGTAATTCGAACCAAGTCATATGAGGATTTACATTTTTCTTTAGGTCAATAAAAGGATGCTCGGTTACTTCCACTATCTGAGCTGCTTTTTGTACAAAAGGAGCTATTGACTCACTCTCAGACAAATATTTTAACGTAGCTGGTAAAATTGCTTTTGTAGGCACTATCAGCTTCTGATCTTTACTTTTCTTCGCTACATAGACCTTTAAAGGTGTTTGAGCCACAGCTGTTGCATTCTTACTGGAACATATGTAAACCCATGATTGGAACGCATTTATCTGTGTTTTATAATTGCCTGGAGTAACAAGCTCTTTGCCGTACTGCCACCAGCCTAACAAGGCGCCAAGTAAATTATTCTTAGGAGGTTTTGGAAGTCTCCCCTTGACGATGGATGCTATACTCATAAGGCTTTGCTCCTTTCCTCTAATCTATGACACGAATACGTGGCCTTTCACCCAATACCATTGCTGGCGTTGCTATTGATAATACAAAGGCATCAGCACAGTCAGGCGATTTAAGTCCACGTTTTTTCATTAAGTCTTTCTTTTCAATCTCTATCATACCTTCCGATTCAATCTTGTACTTACGCGTACTAAGCTGACTAATCAACTTATCGTCATAAGAACAAGTTATGCTATCTGTACGTAATTTCTCTCGTGCATTACCCCACATAAGGCTTGCTTTGTTTTTAAACTGCACTGGATGTTCATCATTCAGCTTTCCTCCTTCACCGCCAAAGTGAACTTCATAAGCTATGACATTTAACCATTCTCCCTTGCCCTGTCGCTGTTCTATGATTTCACACAGTCTATCGTAAACACCCACACCTAAGCCGTCGCAGTCGATTTTAACATCTATTAACCCTTTTATTGGGATCGCATCATTGCCATACATCTCTTCTGCCGCTTTTGATTCTGCCCATATTTGTTCGAGGTTATGTTGACTTTCATACCTGTCAATCATTTGTACTAACACACCTGTAATTCTCATTGTGTTATTATGAAAGTACTTTTCAAGAGGTTCCATCAAACAATCATTAAGTACAGGGCACAATACTGATTCATCATCACCATAACGTGCTACGTCAACTCCTATGTCTACATGGATAATTTGAGTACTACCCACCATCATATGTATCTCTTTTTCCCTCTTACTATTGCGTTCGCACCAATCAAGTGGAATAAGGACATCAGGTAACGATTTCGGAAAATCACCTGCGACTCTCACGCGAAAAACGTCGCTATCCTCACCATACATCTCAATGATCATTTGAACGAACGTGTTGCTAACTCTTTGTGAGGTACGACCATCTATTTTATAAACCTTATACTGGTCACGGTTTTTGTTATGTGAGTCATAAAAGAAGCCAGCTATCTGTGTAGGATTACCACACATTAATAACTTTGCTCCTTCTGTACTCAATGCACCTAGTACAGGTTCGAAAACTATATCTTCAACACCACTAGCTTCATCTATAATGAACAAGAGGTGTGTTGCATGGAAGCCTTGAAGGGCGTCCGGTTTAGTTGCTGTACGCGGAACAGCGAACCAATTTTCAGGGCACTCCTTCAAGTAAAACTTCTCATAGGTCCAAGTGAACCATTCTCTATCCTTACTTATTGTATTCCATTTTGCTACTTCAGCCCACAAGATATCGTATAATTGGTGCTTAGTTGGTGCTGTACACGGTATCTTCGGAAATGGTCGTGTAAACATGAACCACTTTATACACCACGCCTCTAATGCCGATTTACCAACACCGTGACCTGAACGCACACTTGTCATTGCCTCATCAGCTACACTTTGAATAACTTGTGCTTGAACATCGTCGGGAGTTACACCAATTATATCCACGACATATTCAACAGGCCTATCGAAGTAAAATGCGATTGCCTGTTCTATCTGGGTCATAGGTTACGTAACTTTTGTTCTTTCTGCATAAGCTCCGATAATTGCTCCCATTAAGCCGGCACTAAGTGGATCATTAGAACTACCTCCACCTGTACCTTTACCGGGCGAAAAAGTGTCTGGTGTAACGGCCTGATGCACTTTAAGCGACAGGTCAATAACTTTCTCATAAGCATTAACAATTGCCTGAAAGGGTACTGTGTCGTCTTCCAACATAGCTGCTATTCTTTCCAGCATAGGCGGAAGTAGCTTATCCCACATTTTTAAGAGGTGGGTAGCTCTTGCATGGTCACTCTTTTTAATGAGCCATTTCAGGTCAGTCTGTAATGCTGTGACCTCTCCAGCCTTCTCGGCCTTATTTATCTCAACGGCTATCATTAATGGTAGCATTGTCTTATGTCTTTTGATCGTCAGTTTATCTATAATAAGGTCATTATCCTCACACCAAGTCTGCACATTCTCTATTGTCATACCAGCAGTCAGCATATTGTTTATTTCAACCATGTGTCCGCTCTTGCAAACTGCACAGGTGGCAGTATGCTCAATTAGGGCAGTATAATCACCTTCACCTATAGCCTTAACTATCTTGACGTAGTATTCTTTTAACTGTTCATCGGTAGTCAGCGTTAGGAATTCCAATGCCATGGTGATCAGCTCCCTTCTCGTGCCTTCTCACTTTCCTTGCCGTGGTGGAGGTGTGCTTGTTAGACGTGCTATTTGAGAGTTTGCGAGGCACATATCTTACAGAGGTCAATATTTGAGGTATATATAATTGAGTTGCAAGCCATTTATTGACATCCAAATATTCCATAGATAGATGCCTCCTTCTATTTATATTGTACTATATTTTTAATCAGAAAGCAAGAGGCAAATACAGAGCATGCCCCATGGTATGGTTATCATTAAGTAGACGTTGCTTTTATTTTTGTTTTGTAGTATAATATAATAAAGAGAGGTATTATTATGAAACAGTTTAAAGCAGTAGCAAAGAGCGCAGTAAACAGATATCAGAATCAAACAGGTCTACGATGTAAGTATGTGGATTATGATGCTATTTACAACAGGGACAAAGGAATATGTCAAATATGTGGAAATCACATTGAACTAAATGACGTGGAATTTGACCATATTTTGTCAATTAATGATGGAGGTTTACATATCAAACAAAACATCAGGATTACACATATTATATGTAACAGAAAAAGGTATAGGATTTTTAACTCACTAAGGAGCATAATTTATTGCCTTTTTAAGCAGAACTATAGTGTAGAAAAAATTGAGGAAGAAACAGGTATTAATAGAAGCTATATAAATAATATACGTAAACAGTATGAAAAAGAAACTGGAGTTAAGATTCAGGTCAAACGCAAGAAGCCAAAAAGCTATAAAGAAAACATATTCTCGTGATATGTTTTTTGTTGCCATTAATTGGGCATGAAACGAAGAAAGTTTCATTCATGCACTATGATAGGGTATGCTTACATTTTTGAGCCCGGTATGGTGTCTGCAACCCCCAGCTGAGGAACCTATTCTCCTCCCCCCTTATTCACTTACTCCCTTATTCACTTACTCTCTTATTCCCTTATTACTCTAAGCCTCTGATCCTCTAAGCCTCTGATCCTTTAAGCCTTTAAGCTTTTAAGCTTTTAAGCCTTTGATCCTTTAAGCCTTTAAGCCTCTAATTCTCTATGATAGCCATCCAAAATTCTTTTAATCCTTTAATCCTTTAATCCTTTGAGCCTTTAAGCTTTTAAGCCTCTAAGCCTCTAAGCCTCTAAGCCTCTAAGCCTCTGATCCTTTAAGCCTTTAAGCTTTTAAGCTTTTAAGCCTTTGATCCTTTAAGCCTTTAAGCCTCTAAAGTCGCCACCCAAAATTCTCTTAATCCTTTAATCCTTTAATCCTTTAATCCTTTAATCCTTTAAGCCTTTAAGCTTTTAAGCCTCTAAGCCTCTGATCCTCTGATCCTCTGATCCTCTAAGCCTTTAAGCTTTTAAGCTTTTAAGCCTTTGATCCTTTAAGCCTTTAATTCTCTATGATCGCCATCCAAAATTCTCTCATTCCCTTATTCCCCTATTCCCTTATGCCTTATATTATATAAGCCGAATGGCTTATATAAAATATAAGCCGAATGGCTTATATAATATAAGCCGAATGGCTTATATAATCTTATATAAAATATAAGCCGAATGGCTTATATAATATAAGCCAAATGGCTTATGGAAAGTCTTCGTATTTTATTATATAATATTATTATAAGATGATGAACATTGACAACTGAATATTACTAAGCGACAACTTTGCTACATTAAAAAGCGTAAATTCTGACCATTTGGCAGATCGCTTGAGGAGTCTATCATGTTACTCAATGAAACTAACGTAAAACAGGAAAGTAAGTCGTCTAAAATTCGCGAACTTTTGACGCAAGGTGTCAAGCGCGCAGAAATCGTCAAACAACTCGGCGTTCAGTACCAATTTGTCATGAACGTTGAAAAACGAATGAAAGCGCAAATTGATAAGCCAGAGAAAGTCGTCGAAATCGTAAGCGATGAGCACAAAGAAATTTACAGTGTGATCAGTTCGAAATCCGCGCAAATTAGGTACCTATTGAACCAAGGCTATTTGAAAACAACTATTTACAAAGAACTTGGCATTTTGTACCAATTCGTCAGAAATGTCGAAGAAAAAATGAAAGAGCGCAAAGAAGTCAATGTCGACCTACTGAAAAACACAATCAACAATTGTACGCAAGAACAACTTAAAGAACTCGGAACCTATATCAAAGAACTGAAGGCGTAAGCCTTCAGCTCTTTCCCAAAAAGTCAAATCAAAAAGGAGGTACCTATTATGTTGGACCAAAAAGAAATTGACAGAATAATCAAAAAGACGCTCAGAATATTGGCCCTAAGAAAGGCATTAACAAAATCATCAAAGTCAGCACTATCAAAAAGACTAGGTAAATAACCTAGTCTTTTTTTTTGTACCCAAAAGGGGTCACCTAGGTGGGTGTCTAACTAGCTTCCTCACACCTGCGGCGGCGAAAAAAAAACCGTGGTCACGAGGGTGGTTAACTTGTGGTTTAGGGTCACCCTTGTGGTTGGTTTGATCACAAAATTGGTTTGATCGCAAAATTGGTTTGATCACAAAATTGGTTTGATCGTTTGAATTAGTAGTGTGAGTCACGGTTTGAAGTCACTGGAAAGCTTGGTAAAGGTTCTGAAAAAAGAATTTCAATTACCATAGTGAAAGACAAGCTTGAGGTCATGTATAATATAATTATAATAGAATGAACATTGACAATTAAATAGTACCACTACTACCTCCATAATCTACATCACCTACATGGTGGTTCAGTAACTGTCCATCAACACTATTGATGGATAGCTAGGTGGATCACCACCAAATAAAACTATAAGGAGATGTCGATTATGTCTAGAAACAAGAAAAACGGTAAAGTAATCACGGCTAAGTTGGATCCTGAGGTAAAGACCATGACTGTAGAGGAAACCTCGAAATCAGCAGAGCAGGCAATTCAAAAGGTAGTTGAGAACACAATTGTGAACTCAAAAACACCAAGTCAAATTGTCAGCGGGGAAATTGACAAAGTCAAAACGGAAGGTTTCAAAATACCAGAGGACATGTACACTCAGATAGCTGATGACTTGAACAAAGGAGTAACCAAAAGTTCATGGATCAGAAAGCTTCTGGCACTTGGAACCAAAAAGTCAATCATTTGTAAAGCACTCGATGTACAGTATCCAATGGTTATCGGAGTGGAAAAAAGAGCCAAAGAACAGGGTAACAAACCTCAGAAAGAAATTAAGGTTATTCCAGAAACCGTCTTAACCGCAGCCAAGGTTACATTAGAAAATGGTGCTTCAAAAAGCGAAGTCATTCGTTCCTTACTCAGGGAAGGTTTCGAAAGAGCAGTTATTTCTAGGTCGCTCGGTATTCCATATCCGATGGTTATGGGAGTTGAAACCAGAATGAATCAAACTAAGATCGTGGACCTTGACAAAGTCAAAGAAACTCTTACCAATTGTACACCAGATCAGTTGGTCGAGATTTCAATCCGTATCAGTGAACTGATTTCAATCAAGGTACTCGACGCCAAGGCAGATGCTGTTCTTACCGCAGAAGGCATTCCGCCTCTTACCGAGGAAGAAGTTAAAAAACTGGAAGATGAGATGGAACACGAGATCCCAACTGAAGACAACATGCCAAACGGTAGGTGAATAACAATGGATGAATTCGATGTTTGGCAACAAACTCTTTGTAACATCTGAAGGCTTTTTAGAAAGGAGTAAGGAACAATGAGTAGAATGAAGAACGAGATCAGTATTTTATTACACCAAGTGTATAATCACAAAGCTGAACCTGAGGCAGCCTATGCAGCCCTTGTAAAATTGCTTTCGTGGAAGATGACCTCCGCAAAAAGCAAAGTCGCAATTGATTTGAGGGATGTTATTGTGAGCTTGATAATCGACTATGATAAGTACGAGTACAACTTTGACGAAATAGTTGACGAGATAATCAAGGTTTGCCAGATGTATAAGGAAGATAAACTAAAGTAGTATGTTACAAATGTGGTGGAGCTAAACGGCATGTAAAGTACAACACACATAATGGAGAGTATTGCACATATGATACCATATGTGATTGTTGTGGACATGTTATATTATCTCTACTTGATTAAGCAACCCAAGATTATGGAGGTGATTGTGTTCGATGTACAAACATGGACATAAAGTAATTACTACAACAAACAAATTTGTCAAAAAGCTCAAGAAGAGCGAGTCAACAACTATTAATACAACAAAAGAGTTTGTTGAACCTGAACTACACAGTACAAACAACTTGGTAAAAGGAATCGTAATTGTACTAGTATTAATCTCTATGGCGACGGTAGTGGTATTTGGTATACTAATCCAACTAGGAGTCCTCAAATGAGGGCTTCTTTTTTGCCCTAAAAAAGGGTCACCCTGGTGGGTGGTTTCGGTGTTAATTAGGTATAAAAAAGGCACTTCACGCGTTTATTCTACGTTATTCCGCGTTTAGTGTCATAAATAAGCTTGAATCGTCTCTAAAAGTCCCCCATTAAAATCACGTTGTTCTAAATAGTGCTCATAGTAATACTGGGCCGCCTTGTGTACATTCATTAGGCTAGCCTTATTTTCCAAGAGGTCTAATCCTAAAGGCCGTCGAGTCACCATTATCAGTGCTCCGTTGTCACCGACACAGATCAGAAGCAATGGCTGTACAAGTTGGATTGATACGAGCTTGTTTTCGGTTTGTAGCCATGCTGGGAGGGTGATGGGCTCCGTTAAGTGGATTAAGGGATGTAGCTCACTTCGTAAGTACTCATCGTCGAGGTAACCTTTGTGGAAGAAAGGTCTCAAGATGGGAATCATCTCAAATCGGGTCAATCTCTCAGTTGTCTCGTCACCAAGTAGCTTTCTCAACTTAGTGTCTGTCACTCCAAGATTGATCGGAGCGTCCGTTGGTATCCTGGCGTCTGACGTGCTTCGTGCTGGAAGCAGTACCTTCCAATTCCGTCTATCATTTCTATACCGCATTATGTCACCTCCTTGTTAGACTAGGATATTTGGGTTTGAGTTTTGCACCAGCGTTAATTTCGTGATTTTCATATATAAAAACGCGCGGGTAAGGCTTAAATTGAAAGTAAAACCTCAAAATAGGGTTAAAACATAAGTATAGGTCACATCAAAAAGTCCAAGCAAGGCTAGTCGGAAGGCTATGACCTACCCTCGTTCCAACTTACTTACTCTTTTTCCTACCCTACCCTTATATATATTTATTTATTATATTATACTTATACTCATGTAGTATATATATATAAGTATATATACTATATATATACTCTCAGAGGATGAGAAAAATTCAAGTAGTATTATATCTTGTTTACGGTGGGAAAGGTAGTGCGGGAGTCGGAGAGAGGGCGATCCGGTTAAGCCGACTAATTTTTCTTATACACTACATACTCCACTACATACTCCTGTACTTACTCTTTTAGTTCTCCATCTTTATACATCCGGGCACACTGTGATCATTTCGTCTACTATTCCATCAAAAGCATATACTTTTTCGTCATAGTCGGCTATCAAATTCATGATAACGTCCTTTAAACTACCTTGGCTTGATCGGCTTGATCCGCTTGATCCTTCAGTTGTGCCTTGGTTTGAGCCTTCACTTGAGCTTTGACTTTTTGTAGGGTACCTTTTCCACGATTGAATAATTTTAATACCTATCCTTCAGAAAACCATATTGATTCTCTTCGTAAATTTGGCTCTCAAAATTATGCTCAGGATCAACTTCAGATTCTTTTAACCAACCTGAACTTATCAACTGCGCCTTGAGATCGGCGTTTTCCAATTCCAGACGTAATTTGTCTTGTGTAAGCGTTTTCAGCTCATTGAAGTCTTCGTTAACTATGCATGATAATACAGCCGCAGTGGCTTCTTTTATATTTTGGATGTCGGCTTGCACTTGTTGTATTTGTTCTATGGTAACTACTTGTTGCTGTGCAGATTCCACACGTTTTAATAGGTCATACGCTACATATGAAAGGCCAAGAAGTAAAAGTAGGAGCATTACTACTAATAT
>Ga0307379_10002112_pt1 | contig 29927 bp, 18 predicted proteins | sample UN2MG_FD_202237 | JGI IMG/M metagenome (GOLD analysis project Ga0307379, IMG submission 202237) | Soil microbial communities from Risofladan, Vaasa, Finland - UN-2 | ecosystem: Environmental > Terrestrial > Soil > Coastal area > Acid sulfate soil | place: Finland: Risofladan, Vaasa | collected...
CTGCTCGAGGAACGCATCACCGCGCATCGCAGGCCTCCTGAAGTCATCGTTGATAGGGGAAAAAGACTCCTGGAGTCTTTTCCCCCGGCCTCACCGCAGGTACTTCCTCGGCGCGCGGCGCAGGTAGCGCTCGCTGAACACGTCGTCGGGCAGGGCGAGGTCGTACTTGACGTCGGAGAACTCGCTCACGGTGTTCCCGCCGCTCTTGAGGTCCTGCACGCGCGATTTCACCACGGTGGGGAAGCCCTGAATCTCCTTGACCTCGAGGGCTTCGACCACGCGATAGACCTTGCCCTCGGCGTCCACGTATTCGGCCTTCTTCGGCAGGAAGGTCTTCTTGTCGATCCAGACCTTGAACGCGGCGAACTCGACGCTCCTGGGGTCCTTGGGCTTGTTGTTGAGCACGTAGTGCTCGGCGGTCGTCTCGACCAGCTCGTGGGTGTCCTCGGCGAGGCCGCGGCCCGAGACGTCCTCGTAGAGGAAATTCGAGCCGGCGAAGCTGGTGCGCTTGTCGCTGGCCGCGACGCGCTTCACGAGGTCGAGGGCGGGCAGGTAGAGCCAGCGGTCGTCGTCCTTGTCCACGTGCTTCCACACGAGGTAGGCCATCTTGCGCACGTCGGCCGGCTCCTCGAAGTAGACGTAGAACTTCTGGTCGGCGCCGTCCTTCACGTCGCGGCGGAGGATGACGAACTTACGCTCGCGGGTGCGCCCTTGCGAATCGGTGATCACCATGTGCACGCTGGCCCGGCCGTCGTTGCCCTGGTAATAGGCGGCGAGGTTGGCCTTCTCCACGATCTCGTCCACGCTGGGCTCGGCGGCAGCGGCCGCTGATGCACCGAGCGCGGCGGCAACGACGGACACGATGGCTCTGCTCAGGCGTTTCACTTGCTCTCTCCTTCGAAGGGAACCGCGGATGCACGCCGATGTACGCCGATAGGGTTGGGGCAGACAGGGCTACAGTCCACGGACGATGCGCTTGACCTCCAGCTTGGGCCTGGCGAAGTTGAGCAACAGGCACACGTGGAGTCCTGTCGCCTTCAGGTAGTTCAGGCACTGGGCCATGTGCACCTCGTCAATGGCCTTCACGGCCTTGAGCTCGACCACGACACGGTGGTCCACAAGGAGGTCCGCACAATACTCGCCCACGGCGACTCCGCCGTAGAGCACCTCAATGGGGTGCTGTTGCGAAACGTCGAGGCCAGCCTTGCGCAGCTCGATAGCCAAGGCATTCTCGTAGACCTTCTCGAGGAAGCCACAGCCCAGCGTGTTGCTGACCGTGTAGGCACAGCCAATGATCGACTCCGTGAGCTTGTCAAGAGCTCCCCTGCCCGAAGGGCCTTGGCTATCCAATCCGCGTTCATCGGCGTTCATCTGCGGTTCCAATTGCCGCCCGTCGGCAGGCCTGGCGGCGCGACAGGATGCCGCAGAGGGCGGTGAGGACCACGGTGGCCAGGGCGCTGAGCCACGTGAGCGTGGTCCAGTGCCAGGTGACGTAGTTGTTGATGCTCAGGGCGATCACGACCACCATGCCCGCCGAGGCGGCGATGCACAGCCCGCAGTTGCAGGCGGCTGCCTGCGGCGCCTTGGCGCGGAAGAGCCGCGCCGCCAGCATGGTGATCAGCGCGGTGAGCACGAAGAGCGTGGTGACGCCGGCGATGGCCAGGATGCTGGCCATGAAGAAGCCCACGGTCTTGTACGGCACCAGCGGCGCGGCCAGCAGCGGCAGGAAGCCGATGGCGATGACGATGATGTTCCGCGCAATCGCCCGCGCCGGCTCGCCGAACATCCTCGCCGCCACCTTCTCCCATGACCCCAACTCGTGCATCAGCTCGCGCGAGCGCGACAGGAAGTGGATCGCGAAGTCCACCGCCAGCCCCAGCGACAGCGCCGACAGCACGGCCACGGGCATATCGTAGTCCTTCCCCACCAGGCCGATGATGCCGTAGATCAGCCCGATGGTCACCGTGAGCGGCACCATCGCGAGCAGGCCCCACAGCGCCGAGCGGAACAGCACCACCATCATCACGAACACTATCGCGAAGCTGCCCATGAACGACGTGAGCATGCCGCTCACCATCTTGTCCTGCCACACGATGTTGATATACGTGAGGCCGAACCAGCCGTGGTTGAGCGGCACGGGCGGCTTGTGGTCGCGGAGGAAGGCGTCCACGAACCGCACGACTTTCTCCATGTCGCGGTTCTCGCCGCTCTTGAGCTGCACCCACAGGTTCGCCTTGCCGTAGTCGGGCGTGACCAGGTGCCACAGGTCGTCGGGGTCGTGGCTGTTCTGGAACGACAGCAGGCACTGGGCCACCGCGGCCGACGTGTCGGGGATGCGGTAGAACTCCTGCTTGCCCTCCATCAGCTCCTTGTACACTTTGCGGACGATGTCGGCGACGGAGTTCGATTTGCCCACGACCTCGGTCTTCAGGAGCGCTTGCTGAAGGCTCTCGATGTAGCGGAGGACGTCGGGCCGCTTGAAGACCTGTTTCGCAAGCTGCTCGGCGCCGATGGCGCCGGCCACCTCGGCCCAGGCGTCGGCCTCATCGCCGCTCGCCTTGGCCTTCAGGTCCGCGACCCGCCGCGCAGCCTGCTCGAGCAGCGCGTCGCCCGTCTGGGCCTCCTTGGCCAGGTCGGCGACGAGCGCCCGCCCCTTCTCGATGGTGGGCGCGGCCTCGGGGAAGTCCTGCTTCAGACCCTCGACCGCCTTCACGAGGCGGGCGTCGAGGGCCTTCGCCACATCGTCGGCTTTCCGTGCCGTGCTCTCGGGCTCGAGGACCAGGTAGGCCATGTACGTGCCGCCGAAGTGCTCGTTGAGCACCTTGTCGGCCACACGGATGGGGTGGCCCTTCTCGAACCACTTCACGGGGTTGTCGTTGATCACGATGCGGCTGATCCCGTAGCCGGCCACGGCGACGACGAGGAGCGTGAGGGCGATGATGAGCTTGGCGCGATGGTAGGCGAAGCCGCCGAAGCCGTGGACGATGCGTGCGAGCAGGGACTTCGGGGCCTCGTCGTGGTGCATCGTGCCGAAACTCTCGAACCGCTTTTCGGGGATGAGCATCACGAAGGCGGGCACGAACGTGACCGTGAAGACCCAGGCGATGGCGACGCCGATGGCCACGAACACCCCGAAGACCTGCACCGGCGGAATCGGCGTGAGGGCCAGCGAACCGAAGCCCGCCACCGTCGTCAGCGACGTGTAGAGCATGGGCATGAACAGCTCGTCCATCACCCGCACCACCGTCTTGCGGCGGTCGCGCGTCCGCTGGTAGTGGTCGAAGAACTGCGAGATGATGTGGACCGAATCGAGCACGGCGATGGGCATGATGAAGATCGGGATCATCGAGCTCATGATATGCACTGTGTGGCCCGTGCCGATGAGCAGGCCCATCGTCATGATCACGGACACCATCGCCAGGATCATGGGGCTGAGGATGAGCGTGAGCTTGCGGAAGAAGATGAACATGAGGATAAAGATCACCAGCATCGCCAGCGGGGCCGAGATGGCCATCTGCTTGAACATCTCGACGCCGAACGTGTCCTCGGCCACGGGCAGGCCGGTGATGTGGTACTGTTCGTCGCCCGTGAGCGTGGCGATCTTCGCCTGAAGCGCGGAGTAGACCTTGTAGGAAAGGTCCTTCGAGGTCAGGGGCAGGTAGAGGCAGAGGGCCTTGCCGTCCTCGCTCACCAGCGTGCCGTCGAGCAGGGGGTTGGCCTTGGCCTTCTCGCGGATGGCGCGGGCCGCCTCGCGCGTCGTCGGCGGCTCGGGCATCATCCACTCGAAGCGCACCGTGCCCGGCTGCCCCGGCACCGGCTCGATGTTGTCCACCTTCGACGGCGCCAGCAGGTCCACCTCGACGACCCCGATCTCCTTGCCGGGGTTCTTCGGGTCGGGCCAGCGGAGCTTTTCGGCGAACTTCGTCAGCTCGTAGACCCGCGCGAGCGACGCCGGGTTGAACACGCCGTCGGGGTCCTTCTCGTTCACGATGCCCAGCACGACCATGTCGTGGAGGGTGAACTCGCGCTTCATCTCGTGGTGGAACACGCGCACGGCCTCGTGTTCCGAGAGCATGTTCTCGGGATCGGTGTCCACCTTCACCCACGGGATCATGGCCCCGAGCGCGAGCGTGAGGGCGATCATCAGGCCCGTCACGGCCTTGGGGTGGTCGAGGGAGAAGGCGACGATGCGGTGGCCTGGGCTCATTCTGTCCTCCTGGATGCGGGCCATTGAGGGGCCGGCCGCGCGAGAATGGTGCTCAGCCGTCGCGCGCCCCGGCCTCGGTCGCGCCCCTCTATCATAGTTTCCCCCACGGTCCGTTTCAAGCCCCCCTGTCCCATTAGGCCCATTCCGCTGCCAAAGGGTACGGGGCGCTTGACGCGTCGCCCCGCTTTGCCGACAATCGGGGGCAGTAACACTTCAGCCACCTGAGGGGTGCCACCCTCAACCGACAGGTCGAGGGTGCAAACCGGGAAAGCCTCGGTAAGACACCCTCAAGCGTCGCTTGAGGGTGGCACCCACAAGGGTCGTTGATGCCCCTACTTCAGGCGGCTGAAGTGTTACCGGGGGCAAAGGAGGACCCGCTGTGACCCGCCGGCCAACCCAGCCCGACGCGGAGCCGTTGCGCTTCCACGACATCCAGGCGCACTTCCTCGCCCACGTGGCCTTCCTCTTCCGCTCGCGGGCGGGGACCGTGCTGCTCACCGACCCGATGTTTGCGGGGGCCTTCGAGTGGCAGGGGCACATCGAGCAGTACCTCTCGCCGCCCGCCTTCCCACCCGAGGCCATCGCGAAGTGCGACCTCCTGTTCGTCTCCCACATCCACGGCGACCACTACGACCCCGACGCCATCGCCCGCATCCGCCGCACGACGGGCTGCCGGGTCCTCGGGCCGCCCGAGGTGGTTGATGACTTGTGCGAGCGCGGCGAGGCGGCCGATGGCCTGGTGGCGCTGGCGGACGGGCAGGTCGTGACGGAGGGCGACCTGTCGCTCACCGCGATGGCCGGCTACGACGACTCGGCCGACGCCCGGGGCCGCCCCAACAAGTTCTCCGCCCTCATCACGTGCGGCGAGACGACGCTCTTCTACGGCGGCGACTGCCACGAGGTGCCGCCCGCCCTTCGCGGCCGGCAGGTGAGCGCCCTCTTCTGGTGGCCGCACGACCACGAGGCGACGATCGGGGCATTTGCCGAGGCCGTCCGCTTCCCCGTCTGGGTCCTCATGCACGGCGACCGCTTCCACCCTGGCTCCTTCCTGTGCAACCTCGACCTGGCGGCCGAGCGCCGCCGCGTCCAGCCCCTCGTCCCCCACGCCGACGTCATCGTCCCCAAGCGGCTCAAGGAGTGTCCGCGGGACCTGTAGCTGGGGCCTCCCCGTGCGCTGTGAGCCAGCCATAACGAGAATTGCATAGTTGAACAAGTATGCAATTCCTGTCTCCTCCTCAGAGCTCACCCTCACCCACATGCTTCAGCGACGCGGCCGTCTCCGCCCCAGGCCGTGGCCCTTTGGCAGTGGCCTCCCCGCGCACCGTGAGGCGGCGGATGACGAGAATTGCATAGTTGAACAAGTATGCAATTCCTGTCTCCTCCTCAGAGCTCGCCCTCACCCACATGCTTCAGCGACACGGCCGTCTCCGCCCTACGCCGTCGCGCAGTTTGACGGCGCCGCGCTCGCGTGCTACCATCGCCGGCGTGAGATGGGTCGAGGCAAATCCGGGCGCTCCCAGGCGTTGGCGCCCATAGGGTGCGAGGGGCTGCTCGATGGCCGCTGGACCCCTTGTTCGCGAGGCGAGCCGCGACGATGCCGAGGCCATCGCGGCCATGTACCAGCAGACCTGGCCCCTGCACTGGGAGACGCCGGAGTGCGTGCGCCGCCAGTTCGACAAGCTCGACCCCATCGGCGGCACGGTGCTGATCGCCGTCGAGCAGGCCAGGGTCATCGGGCACTGCGAGTTCATCCCGACCCGTGAGCCGGAGCCCCGCGGCTTCTGGGGCTTCCTGGAAGCACTGGAGGTCCACCGCGACTTCCGCCGCCGCGGCATTGGCACCGCACTCGTGAGGGAGGCCATCCGCCGCTGCGCCGCGCTCGGCTGCACGCGCTTCGGCAGCAGTCCGGACGACGAACGCTCCGAGGGCCTGTATCTCACGTGCGGGATGAGCCGCGTCGAACGGAGCGTGTGCACCACCTTCGCTGTCGTGGGCGACCTGCCCGAGCCCCTCGCAGACGCCGTCCTGCCGCTGCCTCCCGCCGCGCGGCCCTGGGAAGGGTTGTTGCACGTGCTTGGGCGGTTCAGTTGCCTCCCCTACCTCTGGTCGGTGACGTTCAACCGCAAGGCGCGGGGCGAGCCGGGCTACGAGAGCGCCTTTGCGGAGCGACTGCGATGGGGCGGCCAGGACGCCGCGGTCTTCTTCACCGGCTCCTGGCTCCACGTGCTCGTGCCCCCGGACCGCAGGGAGGACGCGGAGCTGATCCGGCGCGCCGTCGCCTATGGCGCCGGCCGAATCCAGGCCCTGGGCAGGGACAGCTTCTCGACGCTCCTGCCGCTGCCCCTGGCGGACGACGTGCGTGCCGTGCGCGGAATCTATCCAAGCGAGAGCCATTTCCATTTCCACATGTGGATGCCACTGAAAGAGGGCTGAGATGCAAGGCTGTCTGCTCATCGCTGTTGGGGCGTTCGTCATGAGTTGTGGTTCGATGGTTGGCGCAGCCGCCGCCGGCGAGGCGGCCAGGGCCGACTTCTACGTGGCGACGAATGGCAACGACGCCTGGAGCGGCACGCTCGCCGAGCCGAACGCCGAGAAGGGCGACGGGCCGTTCGCCACCCTCCCCCGCGCCCGCGACGCCGTGGCCGCGCTCCGCCACCGCCTGGGCGGCGTCCACAAGCACCCGGTCACCGTGCTCCTCCGCGGCGGCACCTACTGGCTCGCCGAGCCGGTCGAGTTCGTGCCCCGCGACTCCGGCACCGAGGCCTGCCCGGTCACCTACGCCGCCTATCCTGGCGAGACGCCCATCCTCAGCGGCGGGCGCCTCGTCACGGGCTGGGCGCAGGAGGAGCAGGGCGTCTATCAAGTGACCCTGCCCGAGGTGCGCGAGGGCAAGTGGGCCTTCCGCCAGCTCTTCGTGGCGAAAAAGGTACCAGGGGCCTTTTTCGAGCGGCGCTACCGCCCGACCAGGGGGGCATTCGTCGTCGCCGGCCTCACCAACGCCCCGCCCGTGAAGACCAAGATGCGCCACCGTGAGGCCCAGGACGAGTTCCGCTTCGCCCCAGGCGACATCGAGAAGTGGGCAAGCCTGGGCGACGTGGAGGTGGTCGCCCTCCACGACTGGAGCGCCTCGCGCCTGCGCATCCGCGAGCTGGACCTGGCGAACCACATCGTCCGCTTCACAGGCTTCCCCGTCTACCGCATCGGCCACTGGTACAAGGGCGGCCGGAATCCCTACTACGTGGAAAACGTGAAGGAGGCGGGGCTGAAGCCCGGCGAGTGGGTCCTCGACCGGCCGACCGGCGCGCTCGCCTATCGCCCGCTGCCCGGCGAGGAGATGGACAAGCTCACCGTGGTCGCGCCCCGCATCGAGCAGCTCATCCGCCTCGTCGGCAAGGGCGAGCAGGCGTTTCCCATTGACGAATCGGACCCGCGCTTCATCGTGAAGCCGCCGCAGTACGTCGAGCACGTGGTCTTCCGCGGCCTCACCCTCGCCCACACGAACTGGGCGCTGCCGCCGAAGGGCTACAGCTCGGGCCAGGGGATGATTGACCTGCCGGCCGCGGTCCACGCGGAGTTCGCCCGCAAGTGCCGCCTCGAGCGCTGCGCCCTCGCCCACCTGGGCGGCTACGCCGTGCGCCTCGGCCAAGGCTGCCGCGAGAACGAGGTCGTCGGCTGCCGCCTCTTCGACCTCGGCGGCGGAGGCATCCTCGTCGGCATCACCAGCGTGAACGCCAAGGAGCCCTTCCTCCCCGTCGGCAACGAGGTGGCCAACTGCGTCATCTCGGATGGCGGCCTCGACCACTTCTCCGCCCTCGGCGTCTGGGTGGGCATCTCGGCCCGGACGCGGGTGAGCCACTGCGTCGTCCGCCGCTTCCCCTACACGGGCGTCTCGGTGGGCTGGAGCTGGAACGACAAGCCGACCTCGTGCCGCGAGGCGCTGATCGAGTGCAACGAAATCCACGACGCGATGATGCTGCTGGCCGACGGCGGCGGCATCTACAGCCTGGGGCGCCAGCCGGGCACCGTGCTGCGCGGCAACCACATCCACCACATCCGCCGCAGCACCTTCGCCGGCAGCGCGCCCAACAACGGCATCTTCTTCGACGAGGGCAGCACCGAGTTCCTCGTCGAGGGCAACGTCATCCACTCGACCGTCCAGGCCCCCATCCGCTTCAACCGCAACAAGCAGGCGGATCACACCTGGAAGGACAACAGCTTCGGCGTCGCCCCCGACGACCCCAAGTTCCCCGAGTCCGCGAAGGCCATCATCGCCGCCGCCGGCCTGGAGCCCACCTTCCGCGACGTGGACCAGCCCGTGAAGGTGTGCCCTCCGCCCATCCACTCGATGACGCCGCCGCCTGCACCCGCATCGAAGCCTGAGGCATCCTCGGGAAAGGGGAAGTGATATGGACGCCCAGGAGATTCTGTTGGCGATTGGCTTGGGCGAGGACAAGGACTGGGAGTTCAAGTCTGCAAGGGGGGGGCTGCCCGGCAGCCTGTGGGAGACGTACAGCGCCATGGCCAATACCGATGGCGGGCACATTGTGCTCGGCATCAAGCCCCAGGGTGATTCGTACGTAGTGGTTGGCATGGATGATCCTGCGCAGGTGAGGCGGGACTTCTGGAACACCGTGAACAACCGCGGCAAGGTCAGCGCGAACCTGCTGAGGGACGAAGACGTCTCTGAGCGAGAGGCCGAGGGGAAGCGGCTCCTCATGATCCGCGTGCCTCGCGCGACCCGCCACGAGCGCCCGATCTACATCGGCCAGAACCCGCTGCTCGGCACGTTCCGGCGCAACTACGAAGGCGACTATCGCTGCACCGAGAAGGAAGTGGGCCGGATGCTTGCCGACCGCTCGGAGGAGCCGGCAGACAGCCAGGTTCTCGGAAGCTTTCGTGTCGAGGACCTGGACGAAGCGAGCATCCAGCAGTACAGGCAGCGCTTCTCGGCGCGCGCGCCGGCCCATCCGTGGTTGGGGGAAGACCTGCTGGGGTTCTTGGAGAAGCTCGGGGCCTGGCGCAAGGACCGAGCCACGGGGGAGCGGGGCCCTACCCTGGCAGGCCTGCTCATGTTCGGCAAGGCGGAGGCGCTCCGGGATCCCCTGGCAGTGCCGGAGTTTCACCTCGACTATCGGGAACGGCTCTCGGACGACCCCGAGGTGCGCTGGACGGACCGGCTAACGCCCGACGGAACGTGGGAAGCCAACGTGTTCCAGTTCTTCGCGCGGGTGATGCCCAGACTCACGGCGGACCTCAAGGTGCCGTTCCGGCTCGAGCCGGACCTGTTCCGCAGGGACGATACTCCGGTGACTGTGTACCGCCTCCCTTCGGAAGGCGCCAGTGTGAGGAGAGACTCCACACAGATTGGCGTGGACTCCGCACAGATCGGGGGGGACTCCACACATAAGATAGAGGAGTCCCCACATGAGCCCCCTTCAGCAGAGGAACTCCAGTGGCTGAAGATGGTTGCTGCGCCGGCTCGGGAACACCGCAAGCTACCCGCGAAGGAAACGCAGAACATCATCCTCCGCCTGTGCGAAGGGGGTTACCTGACGGCGACCGAGCTTGGTGAACTTATGGGTCGGAACCCGCAGGGGCTGAGCGGCCGCTTCCTCCGCGGAATGGTGCGGAGAGGGTTGCTCGCCCGCAAGTATCCTGACCAACCCAACCGTCCAGACCAAGCCTATACGACAACGAAGCGCGGATCAACGGCCTCCTGATGCCCCTTGGCACCGGGCATCCGGTTGACCCACGCCCAACAGAAGTGTACCCTTGCCCGCCGTGGCCGGGAACTCGTGTTCCATTCCCCTCAGGAAAGGAGGAAGGTGCGATGAAGAACTTCGATTCGCTGTTGAAGCTGGTGGCCCACCAGCCGCGGCGGCGGCTCGCCGTGGCCGCGGCCCAGGACCACACGGTGCTCGCAGCCGTGAAGGATGCCGAGGAGCGCGGCCTCGTCGAGGGCGTCCTGTTCGGCGACCGCGAGGCCATCCTGGCCGCGGCCAAGCGGGCCAGCTACTCGCCCCGCGACGAAGCCATCGTCCACGAGCCCGACCCCGCAAAGGCCGCCCTCGGCGCCGTGGCCATGGCGTCGAAGGGCGAGGCCGATATGGTGATGAAGGGCTACATCCACACCGACGACTTCCTCCGCGCCATCCTCAACAAAGAGGTCGGCCTGCGCTCCGGCTCGATCATGAGCCACGTGTTCATCGCCGAGAACCGCGAGATGGACCGCTTGGTCTTCATCGCGGACGGGGCGATGAACATCGCGCCAACCTTCGAGCAGAAGGCCGCCATCCTGCTCAACACCGTGCACATCGCCAGCGCCTTCGGCGTGATGCGGCCCAAGGTGGCCGTGATGGCCGCCGTCGAGCTGATCAACCCCGCCATGCCGGCCACGATGGACGCCGCGGCCCTGGCCCAGATGAGCCGCCGCCGCCAGTTCTCCGTCGAGTGCGAGGTGGACGGCCCGTTCGCCCTCGACAACGCGGTGAGCGAGCTGGCGGCGAAGCACAAGAAGATCACGGGGGCGGTGGCCGGCGTGGCCGACGTGTTGCTCGTGCCGAACATCGAGGCGGGGAACATGCTGGCGAAGGCACTCGTCTACCTGGGCGGCTGCCGCCTGGCGGGGCTTCTCGTCGGCGCGAAGGTGCCCGTGGTCCTCACCAGCCGGGCCGACAACGCGGAGTCGAAGCTCCTCTCCATCGCCTCGGCCGTCTTCACCATCAACCTCCAGCGCACCCTCTGGCTCAAGGTGGGAAAGGTGCACTACTAAGGAGTTCGACTGCGGAAGTTGGGCTAACGTCCCGAAGGTGTGGAAGCTCCGTGAGGAGTGTCCTGAGCAGGTTTTCCCCGTGACTCAAGATCAGCCCAGAACTGCGGAGCCGGGGGCTCTTCAACAGGTTCGATGCCCAATGAGTTGGCGACTTCAGGAGACATCTCAACCCGGCAGAGAGAGGCGTGTGGAGGCCAGCTTTCGTGATAGGCGAGGGGGAAGCTCACACCCCGGCGCGCCGGCAGCAGTAGGAGGAACGGGAGGAAGAAGAAGGACATCCAGCGCCGACGCCGGCAGAGGGAAACGGGCCACCCCTTCGGTAGGACGATGAGGGTGTCCGTCGCTCCGCTGTAGAATATCACCCGATCCGCCGTTGCCATCGCCCAATCACGTCTCCTGCCGTGCAGGAAGGAAAGAAGCAGCATCTTGGGCACGTAGTAGAAGAGCAGGGCGTAGAAGCCGACCATCAGGCCCGCGAGGTAGAGCGGCGAAGCAGCCAGCGCCCGGAGGTACCAGGGCCGCAGCCCCAAGATTCCCCGGACAAGCGCGCGGTAGCCGGGAATTGCCCGGCACAGCAGGTTCGTGCCGTACGCGGGGCCTATTAAGAGCACGGTTGCAAGGCTGCCCAACAACACGAGGAACAGACCCATGTAGGCCGCGAGGCAGCGGATAGCGGCACGCTTAGCAAGGCTGCCCTTGAGCTGCTCCAGGAAACCGACCGACTTCCGTCTAAGCGACTGGCAGGCCTGCAACGGACCATTCAGGAAGCCTGCTTCGCCAGCTCGGCGGATGGCTCGCGATGCCCTTTCGGGCCAGCGAGATGCCTCATGCACCCAGGCGCCGGCCGTGGGAGGGGGAGGGGCCACCTTGGGGGACTCGCCTCTGACTTCCCGGTCGAATTCATCCCATATGGCTCGAGCGCTGACTTGCACGAAGACCCCGCCCGGGATAAGGTGCATGCGTGTAGACGCCGTCCCTTCGCCAGATACCACCGGTGCGGTGAGCGTGCTGCCATCGGACCGAGCCGCCCGGACTCCGCAGTCAGATGCCTTGGCTCCCACGTCACGCCCGGCGGAAGGCGATGGCCCTCCCGGAATCTCAGTGGGTTGGCCGCAAGCCGGACAGGGGGCCTTTCGTCCCGCGAATCGATCTTCTACGCGCAATGCCCTATTGCAGTGACCGCAGCGAAAGCTGATGGCCATAGTCTCTCCACAGAGAGCCAGCGTAATTGTGCCTGTCACACCAGTACTGTTCGGCCCCCGGTTTGCTACCAACTCAAGTGTAGGATCAGGGCGGGGTCTTGTCAAGTGCCTGTGAGGATGAATGCAGGGCACTGAGCGTACGGCGGGGCCGCCGGGGCGTGGATTGACCGGGGCCGTGCCGAGGGTGAGGAGTCCCTCTGCAGGCTCCTAGGCTCGGCATCGGCGTTGCGGCGCTGCTTCGCAGGAAAAGGCGCCGGGCGTAGCTCCTTGCCCTTTGGCTCTCTTGCCCTCCCTCTCGTCCCGACGGTCCCCCGTCGGGATGCCATGGCTTGGACCCTCCGGAACTTCTGAAGAAATTGCACGGACCTACACGGACGAACACGGACGGGGGCCTCTGAGGGAGAAGCCTGCCCGTCCGTGTTTGCCCGTGTCTGTCCGTGTGATTCCTTCACGACCTCAAGAGCGTCCGAGACAGCGCATCCCCACGCGGGAGCGTGGGGACGAGGAGTGAGCCGACGAGGGCCGCAAGCGGGACGCTCGCGGCTACGTCTCCCCGCCGCGCCCGCACCGCCGAGTGGTCATTGTTTATCATGCCGCTCATGCGCAACGCTGAGAATCGGAGGCATTAGCGAGCACAAAGCGAGTGAAGAGCGAGTCAGAGCGATTCTGGCGAACTTTTTTCGTCGCTGCAAGCTATGTCTGTTCATGCACTTCTGGCTTCCGGCCACTTCTCTGCCCTGGCCGATGGGCGAGTTCATTAGCGACTCACGGCAATAGGTGGAGGGAGAGTGTGGCCGCGAGCGGTCGCCTCTTCCTCGTACGCCCATGCGCTCCAGTGGCGGCGGCCTCCGACACAGCTACCCAACCTGCGACGAGGCCCGCCACGCCCCACTGTGGCACTGCTGGCTTGTCCAGCAGTGCTCGTTACCCGCAGTGAGGACACGGCTGGGCAAGCCAGCCGTGCCACGACTGAGGGTGACGACTTGGGGAACCGCGTGGTGCGGAAAGGCTTCGCGGAAGGCCCGGCTTCAATACACAAGAGCGGCGACCGGAGCGAGGCCCGCGTGGCTCTTTGACAATTCGGCTTTCTCGATTGCCCCTGCGGCAGCCGCCGGCGGCCGTGAGGGGGGAGGATGGTGCGCCAGGTGCGCCCGTCCTCCCTCCCCACTCATTTCCCCAGGAGCTTGCGCGCGGCCTCGCGGAGCTTGGCGGGGTCCACGGGCTTGTCGAAGTAGGCGTCGGGCTGCTCGCCCATGTACTCCTTGACGGTATCGGCGTTGAAGCGGACGCCGGTCTTCTCGGCGATGCCGGTGAGGAGGATGACGGGGATGGCCTTGAGGGCGGGGTCGTGGCGGATGTCGTAGAGGGCCGCGAAGCCGTCCTTGGTGGGCATCTGAACGTCCATGACGATGAGGTCGGGCCGCTCGGCGGCGGCGCGCTCGAGGGCCTCGGCGCCGTTGGTGGCGAAGGCGAACTGATAGCCGTCGTCCTCCAGCGCCGCCTGCGCGAAGTCGCGCAGGTCGGCCTCGTCGTCCACGATCAGCACTCTCTTGCTCTTGTCGGGCATGGGGGGTCCTCAGAGGGTCGCGGTGTCCAGGCGGCGCGGCGGCAGGCAGAGGGTGAAGGTGGTGCCCTTGCCGACTTCGGACGCGACGTCAATGCGTCCGCCGTGCTCCTCGATGATCTTCTGGCTCACGGGGAGGCCGAGTCCGGTGCCCTTCGAGCCCTTGGTGCTGAAGAAGACGGTGAAGAGCTTGGCGAGGGTTTCGGGGGCCATGCCGCAGCCGGTGTCGCGGATGACGATGCGGGTGAGGCCGTCGGCGGCCGGGCTGCGGGTCTCGACGGTGACGGAGCCGGCGGTCTTCGCGCAGGCGTCTACGGCGTTGCCCACGAAGTTGAGCAGGCAGCGGCGGAGGCCCCGGGGGTCCACCTCCACCGGGCCGAGGGCCGGGTCGGGCTGGACGGTGAGCGCGACTCCGAGGCTCCTTGCCCGCTCGGCGACGAAGCCGCACGTGTCGGCGCACAGGGCGTTGAGGTCGGTGAGCGAGTACTCGGGCGTGCGTTGCTTCGAGTAGGTCAACAGGTCGTAGACGAGTTCTTCCATGAAGGCGTTGTTGCGCCGCACCATGCCCCAGCCCTTGTGCACGCGCTCGAGGTCGTTCTGGGTGAGTCCCTTGTCGAGGATGAAGGCGCCGCCCTTGATGCCCTGGAGGATGTTCTTGATGCAGTGGGTGAGGCCGGCCAGGGTCTGGCCGACGGCGGCGAGGCGCTCGGAGGCGACGACTTTGTCGTGGAGGCGCGCGTTGGCCAGGGCGCCGGCCACCTGGTTGGCGGCGACGCACAACAGCTCGAGGTCGGCGTCGGCAAAGGCGCGGGTGCCGCGCACCGTGTCCACGTGCACGGCCCCGAGCACCTCGTCGCGGAAGACCAGGGGGGCGACCATGAGCGAGCGGATGCCGAGGCCGAGGATGCTCACGGCCTCGGCGAAGCGCTCGTCGGCCGCGGCGTCCTGGCACAGGACGGCTTCGCGGGAGCGCATGGCCTGGTCGAGCGCGGTCTTGGAGATGCCGCCCTCGGCGGCCGGCCCGGCCGCGCGGCATCGGGCCGCCGCGGTGGTGACCTCGGCGGTCTGGGGGTCCACGAGGAGGACGAACGCGCGGTCGGCCGACTCGAACAGGCCGAAGAGCGCGGCCAGCACGTGGTCGAGGAGCTCCGAGGTGTCGAGGGTGGCGGCGGTGGCCTGCGAGATCTCGTAGGTGGCCTTGAGGCGGCGGGCGAGCTGCGCCGCGTCGGCGTCGGGCCGTGCGGCCGCGGCGCGGGACACGGCGAAGGTGCTGACGGGGTGAACGGTGGCGCCGTGTGTGTCGGAGCGCAGGAGCTTTTCGAGGGGCAGCGCCCTGGCGACGGTGCTCGGGCGGCCGTCCGTTGGCCCGGGCTGGCCGCGGCGCCACATCAGGGTCTGGCCCGGTTCGACGGTGGGCCCGGGGGCCGCCCGGGCGGCCGGCGCGTCGGCGCGGAAGAGGAACTGCATGCGCCCCACCGTCACCACGTCGCCGTCGCGGAGGGTGCGGCGGCTCACGCGGTCGTTGTTCACGAAGGTGCCGTTGCGGCTCGCGTTGTCCTCGAGCACCCAGGCATTGCCCTGGCGGACGATGCGGGCGTGGAGGCCCGACATCGCGCCGTCGGAAAAGGACAGCTCGTTGTCGGGGCCGCGGCCGATGCGGGTCAGGTCGCCGAGGAGGCGCTGCTGCGCGCCTTCCGGGGAGTTCCAGGACAGGGTTGCCATGGTGGCCTCACGGATCGTGTGTGGGACATGCAGAGGGCTTCAAACGCACACTCCCCGGCCCGGAAAGCGGCAATGATGATAGCGATCCCCCCGCCGCGCGTCAAGCGGTGGACGCGAAGACGTTTCTCCTGCGGCTGAAGTCCGACCCTCCCCTTGCCCCTCCCTGGAAGGGAGGGGGGGTCGGAAACCCCTCTCCCCGGAAGGGAGAGGTCGCCTCATCCGCCGCCGGCGGATGAGGCGGGTGAGGGTGACCCCGCAAGAGAGGGGCAAGCGCCCGCTCTCGCCCAATGCCTTACAAGCTCCAACCCGCGCGGTAGGGCCGCTTGATGAACTTGTCGGCCTCCGGGCAGTTCTTGGCCTTCAGGTTCTCGGGGTCCCACTCGAGCTTCTTGTTCACCCGGTAGGCCACGCAGCCCAAGAGGTTGTTCTGGATGAGCAGCCCGGCGTAGTCGAAGTTGCACAGGGTGGGCGAGCCGGTCTTGCAGCCGTTGAGCCACTCGCGGTAGTGGCCGACCGAGTTCGGGATCGTCGGCGCGGGCGGCTTGAAGTCCTTGAACTGTGCCTCGGGCAGGAGGATGTGCTTGCCGTAGTCGCAGACGATCTGGCCCTTCTCGCCGATGAAGAGGAGGCCGATGCCCCACTTGTTGAGGTCGTGGCCCTCGGGCGAGGGCGGGCGCTGCGGGCCGTCGCACCAGAAGAGCTTCACGGGCGGCCGGTCGCCCACGGCGGGGTGCTCCCAGCACACCTTGAGCCAGTGGGGGTACGAGTGCTTGGTCTTGGGGTCGCCGGCCGGCGGGTCGCCCTCGGCCTCGGCCGTGGCCGGGAACTTGAGGTCGAGGGCCCAGTAGGCCAGGTCAATCAGGTGGCTGCCCATGTCGCCCATGCAGCCGTTGCCGAAGTCCCACCACTGCTCCCAGCCCATGCAGCCGCCGCTGTGGTACGAGGGATGGTAGGGCCGGTCGGGCGCGGGGCCGAGCCAGAGGTCCCAGCTGAGCCATTCGGGGGGCTGGATCGGCTGCTTGATGACAGGCGGCTGGGGGTTGGGGCCGCGGCGGCTGCACCAGACGTGGCACTCCTTGACCGCGCCGATGGCGCCGCCCTGGACGAGCTCGACGACGCGGCGGTAGTTGCCCCCCGCGTGGATTTGCGTGCCCTGCTGGGTGGCGACCTTGCCGTTGGCCTTCAGATACGTCTCGCGGAGGGTCGCGGCCTCGTGGACGGAGTGGCCGATGGGCTTCTCGACGTAGACGTGCTTGCCGAGCTTCATCGCGTTGTTGCTGACGAGGGCGTGGGTGTGGTCGGTCGAGGCGCAGATGACGGCATCGAAGTCCTTCGCGTCGTCGAACATCTTCCGCCAGTCGGCATAGGTCTTGGCGTTGGGGAAGCGCTTCTTGCCGCCCTCGAGGGCCTTCGCGTTGACGTCGCAGAGGGCGACGAAGTTCTCGCTGGCGCAGCCGCCGATGTCGGCGCCGCCGCGGCCGCCGACGCCCACGGCGGCGATGTTCAGCTTGTCGCTGGGCGCCTGCTTGGGCGCGGCCTCCCCGGCCAGGCCGCGAGAGCCGAGGATCACCAGCCCCGCTCCCCCGACTGCCGACCCCTTGAGGAAGTCTCGACGCGAGGTGCGACCATTCATCGGCATGCTCCTGCTCCCACTTGTCAGGGAAGCCCACGGGCGTGGAACACCCCACGCCCCCACCGTGCCCCCAGCGTAGCCACCCACGTGCCGAAAGTCAAGTGTCAGCGCCGAGCCGCAGGCGAGGGCGCCGCACGGCCGCGGCGCCTCACGGCAGGCGGACCCTGCGGGCCAGGACGCGCCGCTGGCCCGGCCCGCCGTCGGACTCGTAGGCGACGAGGAAGCTGCCCCTCGGGCCGCCGGCCACGGCGGGGCACGAGCAGGGCACGGCGCCATCGTCGAGCACCGGCAAGGCGCCGGCGGCGTCGAGCTTCCGGCCGTCGCGGTCGAGCCGCAGCAGGCGCAGCGGCTGCCGCGGGTCCCGCCGCTCCTCGGCCCGCTGGCGGACCGCCACGAGAAACGCCGCGCCGTCGGAGCCCGCCCCGAGGGGCGGCTGAAACCCCGGCACCAGCGGCTCCAGGAGCACGATGGCCTGGGCGGTATTCCACCCGGACGCCCCGATCTTCGTTTCCGCGTTCGGGTTCGGCAGGGCCGCGCCCGTGGCCGTGTCGAGCACGCAGCCCATGGCGCACCGCACGCTGCGCTGCGAGCCGCCCGTGCCCAGGAACACACGGTCCCCCGCGCTCGCGAGGCATGCGGGGTACAGCCCGTACACGCCCGGAGGCGCCCTGTTGACGTTGAGGACCTTGAGCTGGCCCCCGGCATCGGACAGGCGGGCCACCAGGCGCGTGGTCCGCGCACTCGGGCCGCCCCCCACCCCCCACGCGAAGTCGTCCCTCCACGCAAGCAGCCACCCGTCGGCCGCACGGACGAGTCCCACGCTCCCGCCCCGCAGGCGCTCGCCGCCGAGGCTCAGCTCCACGCCGTCGGGATCGAGCACGCGGCCGTTTGGCCCCACGCGCGCCGCGCGCGGCTCGTAGCGCTCGCCGTCGCGGTGGTGCTGCCAGGCGACGAGGAAGCCGTCGGGGCCGCCCGCCACGTCGGGCATCGCCTGGCTGTGCGCGCCCGCCGCGATGGCCAGGCCCTCGGCATCGAGCACCCGGCCCTCCGGCGTCACGCGAGTCGCGTAGACATCCCAGTCCTTCCCGTTGCGGAAATCCTGCCATACGACGAGGAAGACGCCCCCGGCGAAGGCGACTCGCGGGGCGTCCTGGCTCCCGCGCGCGGCGCACAGGCGCAGGGGCCGGTCGTCGAGCAGCTTGCCCTCCGCCGACACCCGCGCCGCGAGCACCACGGGGTCCTCACCCTCGAAGTACTTCCTGCCCTGCTGCCAGGCGACGAGGAAGGTGCCGCGGCCGTCGCCCGCGCACGCGGGGGCCAACTGGGGGCGCGCGTCGGGCGGCGCCGGGCACACGGGGACCGGCGGCCCCACCTCGGGCGCGGGCGCCGCGAGGCAGGCAAGCTGCGCCACCATGGCCACCAGCCCCATCGTCATCGGGCCACCTCACTCCGCAAGGCGTCGGAGCCGGAAGACTCGTGTGCCCAGGAGCCCGCGGCCGGCCACGTCCTGGGTCCGGCCGCTCCAGTCGTTGATCTTGCCGTAGAGATTGCCCTCGGCGTCGCGGCCCACGAGCGGCGCGACGACGAGGTTCGACAGCGGCCCGCCCTCGGCGCGCGACTTGCCCTCGAGCGCGGGGTCGAAGGCGGCCGGGCCGCGGTTGCGGTTGGGGTGGACGGGCATGATGTACCACCGGCCGTTCTTGAGCAGCGTGGCCGTGGTCGTCTTGAGGTCGGTCGGCACGCGGCGGATGTCGTACTCGTCGCCGCCGCAGGCGTAGACGCACGCGCCGGCGGGGCTGGCGAAGCCGCTGCTCGGCGTGTCGAAGTACGCGGCAAGCGGCGGGCCGTCGCCCACCTCGTGCGGCTTGCGGCCCGAGACCACCAGGCCGGCGATGTGGCTCATCGCCCCGTCCGGCGTCACCCGCACGACGACGTCGGGCGTGCGGGCGACGAAGTAGGCGTTCCCCTGCCGGTCGCAGTCGCCGCCGCAGCAGTTCAGCCTGGGCGCCCGGCCCGGGGGCGCGACCGATGCCGGCCAGGGTCCGAGGCAGCGGAGCGACCGGCCGTCCGCCGTCACCTGGTAGCAGGCGTGGGTCGTCGCGATCGTGAGCTGGCCGTCGGGCGCCGCCACCACCAGGATCGTGCCGCCGATGGCCGCCTCGCGCGGGGGACACGTCTCGCCCGGCCCCAGCTTCCGTTGCCCGCCGCCCGCGTAGGTCTCGACGGTCCAGCGGCCCTGGGCGTCCTTGAAGATGCGGCGGACGCAGTCGTTCCCGTTGTCGGGGACGAAGACGTTGCGGCGGTCGTCCACCTGGATGTTGGTGTAGCCGTAGTAGGCGCCCACGCCCATGCGGAACTGGGCTTCGGCGGCCGGGCCGTCGCGGTAGCCGAGCGCGCCGCTGCCCGCCAGGTGGGTGCGCAGGCCGTCGGGCGTCACGATGTCCACGTATTGCTCGCCCTCGCCGTCGTGGTCGCGGCCGACGACGAGGTAGAGGCCCCCGTCGCGGTCGGGGGCCATGGACCAGAGGCTCGCGCCCACGGCCTGGACCGGTCCCCAGTCGGGCCCGCCGCCCATGGCCGCGGTGAAGGGCTCGACGGTCCAGCGCTCGCGGCGCCAGCCGTCGTCGCCCGCGGCCGCGGTGGCCGCGAGCAGGGAAACGCACAGGAGCACCCGGCTCATGGCGCCTCAGACCCTCTTCTTGTAGAGCCGGCGGTCGAACACGCGGCTCCACTCGGTCCAGTTGGCCTGCTCGTCCACGTCGGCGAGCAGAGCCGTCTCGAAGGCGGCGAGCTTGGCGTCGAGGTTGTCGAGGTAGTGGAGGGCGACGGCCTCGGCGGTCGCGGGCAGGATGGGCGAGCCGAACTCGTAGGCCCCGTGGTGGCTGAGGATCAGGTGCAGGAGCTGCTCGAGCAGCGGGCGGGGAAAGCCCTCGATGCCCGCTGCCTTGCGCTCGATCAGGCTCGCCCCGATGTTCAGATGGCCGATGAGGCCGCCGGCATCGCTGTAGCGGAAGCCGCGCTCGAACTCGAACGACTCGACCTTCCCGATGTCGTGCAGCAGGGCGCCCGCCGCCAGCAGGTCGCGGTTCAGGTTCGGATAGGCGTCGGCGAGCCGCAGCGCCAGGTTGGCCACCGCCACCGTGTGCTCCAGCAGGCCGCCCAGGCACGCGTGGTGGATGCTCACCCCCGCCGGCGCCCGCTGGAAGCCGCGGACGAACTCCGGGTCGGCCAGGAACGCCTCGAGGAGGGCCTTGAGACGCGCGTCCTGCGTCCCCTTCACGATCTCGCGGACGCGTGCCATCAACTGCCCCACGTTCTTCGTCGTGCTCGGCAGGAACTCCGCGATGTCCACCGACGCCGCCTCGACGCGGCGCACGTCGGTCACCACGAGTTGGAGCTTGCCGCGATAGCTCTCGGCCCGGGCCTTCACCAGCACGAAATCGTCGGGAGCGAATGCCTCGAACAGCTCGCGCGTCGCGTTCCAGAACTTCGACGGCGCGACGCCCGTGCGGTCCGCGAGCTCCATATCCATATAGAACGCCCCGTCGCGTTGCGTCCTGAGCTGCTTATCGCGCACCAGGAACACGTCCTGCACCGTATCGCCGGGGTGGAGGTCTGCGATGAACTTTCTTGGCATCTTACCCTCTCTCGTTGTGGTGTTGGCCGAACCGCCCGCGATTATAGGCTGTTCGCCCCCCCAGTCAAGCCGCCCTGCCCGCGAATCAAGACGCTCACCACAGAGGGCACAGAGGACACTGAGCCAACCACAGAGACGACCGGCCGCTCCCCATCAGGCCCTGACTTGGCTTCTCCGTACCCCAACACCTAACACCAAACACCGATAACCTATTCTTGGCTCGTCTCCCCCTCCAGCGTGATGATCGCCACATAGTTCACCACCGAGCCGGCCCACGCCCGCCCCGAAGGGTGTGTGCTTGTATGGTCGAGAGTGGCCGGGAACCAGGCGACGGCCTCGCGCGTCGCCGCGTCCTCGATCACCATGTCGAGACCGCGCATGTCGGCCCACAGAGGAAACTGGAAGGCTCGCGCCGCATCAGCAAGCCCCACCATGTTAACGCGGCAGGCGCGGAGGTCGATGCACTCCCCACTCTCCAAGTCCCACAGCCCAACCGTGTGGTCCTCCGACCCGCTCTGGAGGCGCCGGCCATCGGGAGAGAACGAAGCAAAGTTGACCCCGCGCTCGTGTCCCCTCAGGACCCGCAGTTCTTCCCCCGTCGTCGCGTCCCACACACGGACCGTGCAGTCACCAGACCCGCTGGCGAGACGCTGACCGTCGGGGGAGAATGAAACGAAGCTGACCTCGCGCTGGTGTCCCCTCAGGACCTGCAATTCGTCGCCCGTCGCCGCGTCCCACACTCGAACCGTGTTGTCCCGATCAAGAAGAGGGTTCCCGGACCCGCTAGCGAGCAGGCGGCCATCTGCGGAGAACGAAACAGTGTTGACCCATGAACGGTGTCTTCTCAGGACTCGCACTTCCTCCCCCGTCGCTGCGTCCCACAGACGAATTGTGTTGTCCCGGCAAGAGACTGGGTCCATAGACCCGCTTGCGAGCTGGCGACCCTCGGGAGAGAACGAAACGCATGTGACCGAGCCCTCGTGTCCCCTCAGGACCCGCGGCTCCTCCCCAGTCGCCGGGTCCCACACACGAACCGTACGATCCTCCGATCCGCTCGCGAGACGTCGCCCATCGGGAGAGAAGGAAACGATGTTGACCGCGCGCTCGTGTCCCCTCAGGACCCGCAGTTCATCCCCGGTGGCTGGATCCCACACACGAACTGTGTCATCCCACGATCCGCTGGCGAGTCGGCAACCGTCGGGGGAGAACGAGACGCTCTCGACGTCACGCTCGTGCCCCTTCAGAACCCGGAGCTCCTCGCCTGTCGCCGCGTCCCATACTCGAACCGTGCTATCCCCCGACCCGCTGGCGAGACGGCGACCGTCGGGGGAGAACGAAACGGTGCGGACCTCGCCCTTGTGCCCCCTGAGGACCCGCAGTTGCTGCCCGGTCGCCGCGTCCCACACCCGCAGAGTGCAGTCATACGATCCGCTGGCAAGTCGGCATCCGTCGGCGGAGAAGGAAACGCTCGTCACCAAGCGCTCGTGTCCCCTCAGCACCCGAAGCTCCTTACCTGTCTCCGTATCCCAAACCCGAGCCGTGTGGTCACTCGACCCGCTAGCGAGCCGGAGACCGTCGGGCGCGAAGCACACGCAATTGACGTAGTCCTCGTGTCCCCTCAGAACCTGCAACTCCTCACCCCTCTCCGTGTCCCAAACCCTCACCGCGTGGTCCTCTGACCCACTGGCGAGGCGCCGACCATCGGGCGAGAACGAAAGGCTGTTTGCCCATAGCCCGGTTGGCCTCAGGACCTGCACCCGTTCACCCGTCTCGGCCTCCCAAACCCGGACCGTACGGTCATCGGCCCCGCTCGCGAGCCGAAGGCCGTCGGGTGAGAACGCCACGCTTGTAACCGCCCCCTCGTGCCCTCGCAGGACTCTGAGCTCGCCGGCAGCTAGGTGACCCCAGGACGGCCGGAGGGAGCGGAGCCAAGGGCGGCCACGGGTCGCGCGCTCGGCGGCCCTTCGCCAGCCCGCCAGAAGCTCGGAGAGTCTTGGCCCGGGCCGAAGCCAGGGGGGCGGCGCGTACCAGCCACCTTTCGGCTCCACATAGTGCCTCGCGGCCTCAGGGCAGTCGTACCACCAGCACGAATTCCAAAGGCATTGGAGGAGAGCCTGGGGGTAATCCTGGGCGTGACGGGCGATGAAGTGGATGTCGCGGCCCAGAGCTTCTTCAAGGAGGCGCAAGATGCGGCGTTGGGGGCGGTCATCGGGCAACCCGGCGACGGCGGCGGAGAAGTCGAGGGCCAAGTCGAAGACCATCCCCGCTACCGCCTTGCCTTCGAGGAAGAAGATGTCGGTGAGGGTGGACTCAAGGGCGTCCCACAGACGAGCGCCAGTCTGGTGATAGGGCATTTCGCTGAGGGTGCGGGGGTTGCAGTACCGAGCGGTGCCCGGCCCGGCGATGGCCGCGGGCGGCGTAGCGACAAGCGTCCCGCTTGTCGGCTCGGCGTCCCCCGCACCCGTCTCGACAAGCGGGACGCTTGTCGCTACGATCGGTTGGATGTGCGCGACGGAGGCGAAGTAGGTGGCAAGGGCGGTGTGGGCGGCCAATCGCTTGGGCTCTGCGGCGAGGTAGTCGGCTTCGACGGCTTCGCGGAGTTGGGTGTGCGCGAAGTCGAGGAGCTCGCCCCGGCGGAGAAGGTAGGGGCGAACGAGGCGCTCAAGTGCGGCGACGTTGCCCTGAGGATCGGGCGCCGCGCCCGACGGCTGCGGAGCGGGCGTGACACTTCGTGGAGGCTCACCGCCATCTGGTGAGGCTTTGACCCTCCCCCTACCCCCTCCCAGAGAGGGAGGGGAGTGATCGGACCCCTCGCCCTCTGTGGGAGAGGGTAGGGTGAGGGTGGGCGTCACGTGAGGGGGGCCACCAGGAGCTATCGTCCCGACAAGCTCGGCGTGGGAGAGGCCGTGGCGGCTGACGCCGAGGTAGGAGACGAATCTGCGGACGAGTTCGGCGCCGACCAGGTTGCCCTCGGCGTCGTGGAAGCCGGGATCATTGGAGAGGCGGTCGCGGAGGATCCAGAGGAAAAGGCCGCGGACGTCGCCCGGGAGCTGGCGGATGCGCTCGGTGATTTCCTCGTAGGTGCCGAGGGTGCGAAGCTGTTCGAGGGCGACGAGGAGGTAGAGGGGGCTGGCACTCTCGGCCTTCGAGAGCAGGGCGTCGAGTTGCGCGCGGTCGAGGGTCTTGCGGTAGCGCCGCGCGAAGGCCGTCGCGATCGCCTCGGAGTCCTGAGCGGTGAGAGGCCCAAGCCGCTCCTCGCGCACCTGCTCGCGGCGGAAGCGCAACGCCTGGAGCACTGGATGCTGCTCGGGTGCAGTGGGTGGCCCCGTTTGTAGTTCGGCCTTCAGGCGGTCTTCGGAAGAGCCGGACCGCCTAAAGGCGGAACTACGAACATCGTGCTCAAGAGAGGAGATGATGATGCGGACGTTGGGGGGCAGGGTCCGGGGCAGCCAGCGGAGGGTGTGGGCGCCGTCGGAGGGGTCCATCTGGTTAAGGGCGTCGAGGATGAGGACGATGCGGTGGGATGTCGCCGCTTGCTCAAGCAGGGCGGAGAAGCGGGGGATCAGTTCGTCAACGCCGAGGGGGATCGCATCGGTCGCGCCCGTGATGGCTTGAAGCTCGTGGCAGAGGCGGCGGAGGGTGCGGCGAAGGTCCGTGGAGCCGGGGCTGGCGCCGACGAAGTGGGAGGTGATGCGTGATGCGTGATTCGTGATACGTGAGAAGATAGAAGAGAAGTGGGCCAAGAGGGCGGACTTGCCAGAGCCGGGGGAGCCAGTGAGAAGGAGGATGTTGGGCGAGCCGTCGGCGACGACGAAGGCGGCCATTTCGTCGAGGAGGACCTGGCGGCTGCCGACGACGTAGCGGGCGGTGCGCTCCTCGATGAATGCCTCCATCGCGGCGGCCTCTTCGGCGAATTCGTCGAGGGGCGCGGGCGGCTCGGTGCCGAACTCGTCGTTGATGCTGGCGAGGAGGTCGTCGTAGACCCTCTGGCCGAAGGCTTCCAGGCCCACGAGGCGCTTCTGGCTCCCGTCCCACTGTGCGGGATAGACGAACGGCTCGTAGCCGGCGTCGGTGATGGAGCTCTTGAGCCGTGCCAGTCTTCCCTCGTTGGGGCTGCCGACCGGCTCGCGGTACTGGCCGGGGCGCTCCTCGACCATTGCGGCGGTGGCCGCGGGGTCGCGGAAGTAGAAGAAGCGGTGGGCCTCGCGCCCGCCGCCGAGGGCGGCATAGTGGACTTCGTCGGCGGTGATCGAGCGGTCGCGGCCCTGAGGCGTCCAGCCGTAGCGTCCGCCGAGCATGCAGAGAAAGCGCGGGCGGCACTCGTCTATGATCTCGCGGCAGACGGCCAAGGCATCCTGCTCGCTCGTCACGCCCCAGCGGAGGTCAACATCCAGGAAGTGGATGCGGCGCTTGAGGAGTTCCTCGCGGAGGCGCGGGAAGACGAAGCGGACGAGGTGGTCGCGCTCGGCCTGCATGTCGAGAAAGGTCGAGGAGATGAAGACGCGAACGGTTCGCCAGGCGACGGGCGCAGGCATAGGCGCCACCTCCGAGGAGGAGTATAGCCGCGGGGTCGCGGAATGCAAGCGCGACGCGGGGTGCCTGACGCTTGGCAGGCCGGGGGCGCTATGGCTCGGAGTATGGTCCCCAGTCCTGGCGCTGGCCTCGCTCTTGAATCGTCGTCGTTGTCGTCGTCGTCCTCGTCGTCGAATGCGGAAGGGGGGAAAGCCCAGAGAATCGACGACGACGACGAGGACGACGACGAGCACGAGAAGACGCGAAAGGAGGTCGTTACCAGAACTGGGAGCCATGCTCTATGGCTCGGTCGCATTTGACACCCGCGCGGGCGCCAAGTAGAATCAAGGTTTCTGGAGGCGGCGTTCGCTTTCGCTCGGAAGCTGGGTTTCGGGGGATACAGGCATGCCCGCGAAGAAGGCGGAAGAAGGCAAGGATGGGCGGCGCGACCAGGCCCTCGAGCGCGCCATGGCCCAGATCGAGAAGGAGTACGGCAAGGGCTCGATCATGCGCCTCGGCTCGCACGAGCGGGCCGACGTGGCGGTGATCCCCACCGGCTCGCTGAGCCTCGACATCGCCCTCGGCGTCGGCGGCCTGCCGCGCGGCCGCGTCGTCGAAATCTACGGCCCCGAGGCATCGGGCAAGACCACCCTCACCCTCCACTGCGTGGCCAACGCGCAGCGCCAGGGCGGCATCGCCGCCTTCGTGGACACCGAGCACGCGCTCGACACCCTCTACGCCCGCCGCCTGGGGGTGGACGTGGATAACCTGCTCGTCTCGCAGCCCGACACGGGCGAGCAGGCCCTCAACATCGCCGAAATGCTCGTGCGGTCGAACGCGGTGGACATCCTGGTGGTGGACTCCGTGGCCGCTCTCGTGCCGCAGAGCGAGCTGGAGGGCCAGATAGGCGACGCCCAGATGGGCGCCCAGGCGCGCCTCATGTCCCAGGCCCTCCGAAAGCTTTCCGGCGTGATCTCCAAGACCCACACCTGCATGGTCTTCACCAACCAGCTCCGCATGAAGATCGGCGTGATGTTCGGCAACCCCGAGACGACCAGCGGCGGGCGCGCGCTCCGCTTCTACGCCTCCGTGCGCATAGACATCCGCCGCATCGGCGCCATCAAGAGCGGCGATGAGATTATCGGCAACCGCACCCGCGCCACCGTGGCCAAGAACAAGGTCGCCCCGCCCTTCCGAAAGGCCGAGTTCGACATCATCTACAACCGGGGCATCGACCGCTGCGGCGAGATCATTGACCTCGGCGTCGCCGCCAATTTCCTCGACCGCGCGGGCGCCTGGATCTCCTACGGCGACCTGCGCCTCGGCCAGGGGCGCGAGAAGGCCATCGACTTCCTCCGCGAGAATCCCAAGATCGCCCAGGAGATCGAGAACAAGATCCGGGCCACCGGCCCCCTCGCACCCGTCGCCGCCGACGACAGCGGCGGAGAGGAGTGAGGACAGGCGTTGGGCAGCGGGTGCCAGGTGTTGGGAGTGGAAGTCGGAGCCGCAGCAAGTTCCCATGAAGACCGACGACATTCGCGAGAGCTTCCTCCGCTTCTTCGAGGAGCGCGGCCACACCCGCCTCGCCAGCGACTCCTTGGTCCCCGCCAACGACCCCACCCTGCTCTTCACGGGGGCGGGGATGAACCAGTTCAAGGACGAGTTCCAGGGCAAGGGCCGCTTCCAGGCCGGCCTGCGCCGCGCCTGCACGAGCCAGAAGTGCTTGCGCACTGGCGACTTGGAGCGCGTCGGCCAGACCCCGTCGCACCACACCTTCTTCGAAATGCTCGGCAACTTCTCGTTCGGCGACTACTTCAAGCTCGAATCCATGCAGTGGGCGTGGGAACTCGTCACCAAGCTCTACGCGATTGACGCAAATCGCCTCGTGGTAACGTGTTACGAGGGCGACGACGATGCCCACACCATCTGGCGCGACGCCGTGGGAATCCCCGCCGACCGCGTCTACCGCTTCGGCGAGCACGCCAACTTCTGGCCCGCCGATGCCCCAAGCACCGCGCCGCCCGGCACCCTCTGCGGCCCATGTGCCGAAATCTTCTACGATTACGGCGAAAGCGTCGGCTGCCGGCGGCCCACCTGCGACCCCTCCTGCTCCTGCTGCCGCTTCGTCGAGATCTGGAACCTCGTCTTCCAGCAGTTCATGAAGCAGGACGATGGCAGCCTCAAGCCCTTGCCACTGAAGAACATAGACACCGGCGCCGGCCTCGAGCGGGTCGCCTGCGTCCTCCAGGGCGTCTCGACCGACTACGAGACCGACATCTTCGCGCCCCTCGTTGCCCAGGTGAGCGGCCTGTGCGGGCGTTCGCCCGTGGCCGGCACGCCCGAACGGGTGCGCATCCACCGGGTCTCCGACCATGTCCGTGGAGCCGCCTTCGTCATCAGCGACGGCGTGCTCCCGGGCAACAAGGGCCGCGGCTACGTGCTCCGACGCATCGTGCGGCGCGCCGTGCGCGACGGCCACGACCTCGGCCTCGACGAGCCGTTCCTCTACAAGCTCGTGCCAACGGTGGTGGACGTGATGGGGCGGGCCTATCCCGAGCTCGTCGCCCGCCGCGAGAACCTGGCCCGCATCATCAAGGCCGAGGAGGAGAGCTTCCTAGGCACCCTGAGCCGCGGCTCGGCAATCCTCGCCGACCGCATCACCGCCGCGAAGGACAGGGGCGAGAAGGCCCTGCCAGCCGCCGTATCTGCCGATCTGTGGGACACTTACGGCTTCCCATTCGAGATCACCCAGCAGATCTGCGAGGAGGCGGGGCTGACGGTGGACCGCGCCGGCTTCGAGGCCGACATGGGGCGCCGCCAGGCCGGCGGCAAGGGCGGCGAGCAATTCGGCCAAGTGTTTGACACGTCGGCACTTGCACGAATCAAGGGCATGGTCGAGGCAACGGCCTTTGCCGAGGCCGAAGTCGTCCGGAAGGCGAAGATCCTTGCGCTCGTGGTGGACGACGACCTCGCGGACGAGGCGCGCGAGGGCGCCGACGTCACCGTAATCCTCGACTGGACAACGTTTTACGCCGAAAGCGGCGGCCAGGTCGGCGACATCGGCGAAATCAGGGGCTGTTCGGGCGCACGCGTCGAGGTCACCGACACGACGCGCGGGGGCGACTGGTTCTACCACCACGGCCGCGTCGCCAGCGGCACGATCCGCAAGGGCGACGAGGTCGAGACCGTCATCAACACCCAGCGGCGCGACGCCATCCGCCGCAACCACACGGCCACCCACCTGCTCCACTGGGCGCTGCGCACCGTCCTCGGCCAGCACGCCGAGCAGGCCGGCTCGCTCGTCGCGCCCGACCGGCTGCGGTTCGACTTCACCCACTTCGCCCCGCTCACGCCGCAGGAAGTCGAGCGGGTGGAAGCACTTGTGAACGAGCGCATCCTCGAGAACAGTGCGGTCACCGCCACGCACACCACGCTCGAGGAGGCCAGAGCCCAGGGCGCCATGGCCCTCTTCGGCGAGAAATACGGCGACAATGTGCGGATGATCAGCGTAAGTGATTTCTCGAAGGAGCTTTGCGGCGGCACCCACGCCGAGCGCACCGGCGACATCGGGCTCTTCAAGATCACCAGCGAGACCGGCATCGCCGCAGGCGTCCGCCGCATCGAGGGCGTCACTGGCCACGCCGCCTACCGCCGCGTCGTCGAGCAGGAGGCCCTGCTCGGTCGCCTGGGCGAGGTGCTCAAGGCCCCCCGCGAGCGGCTGGTCGCACGCGCCGAGGAGGTCGTCGAGGAGACGAAGCGCCTGGCCCGCGAACTGGAAAAGGCGAAGCGCCAGAGCTTTGCGGGCGCTGCGGGCGGAGGCCCGTTCCAGGAGAAGGCCCGCGTGGGCGACGCCGTGGTCATCGCCGGCATTCTCGACGGCGGGAAGGCCGACGACCTGCGCCTCGCCGCCGACCAGTTGCGCAAGAAGCACCCCTCCGCCGCCATCGTCCTGGGCGCCCGCGACGGCGCGACCGCCAACCTCCTCTGCGCCGTGACCCCCGACCTCGTCCAGCGCGGCCTCCACGCCGGCAACGTCGTGAAGGACGCCGCGAGGCACATCGGCGGCGGCGGCGGCGGGCGTCCCGACATGGCCCAGGCCGGCGGCAAGAAGCCCGACGGCCTCCCGGCCGCCCTCGACTCCGCCGTCGCGGCCCTGACCGCCCTTCTCGAGAAGTCACAGCCCTGATCGCCGAGCCGCGCGTCCGATCGGCATAAGTGTTTTCACTCGTTGCGCTTGGGCCGATCTTGCCTCATTGCGCAAATTCAGTCATTTTTCGACACGGCCAGTCATTTTTCGACAGCCGTTCTTCCCCTTTCACCGACCCCCTCCGGACCCGCAGCGGCCCTCCACGCCACCCCCCGGCACACCAAACCCGTCGCCCCGCTTGACTGGGAGCGGGGTGTCCCGACCTCGCGGTCTTGATGGAGTCAAGCAGGGATAAGGTGCAGGAAGCCCGACAGTCTCTCCGCCGCTCCGGGTGCCGGCGTCAGGGGCCTCACCGCACTCCTCGAACGGGTGCGTGTAATCTCCTACGGTCAAGGGTGCAACGTGAACGCCCGTAGGGCGTGGCGGAGTACAGCCCACGGTGCAGCGAAGCGGAACCGTGGGTTTGCGTCCGAGAAGAAGACCCAGCCCCCGAAGGGGGCGGCGGAGCTCTCCAGCCGCTTGAGGCTCCGC
>Ga0307379_10002113_pt1 | contig 29924 bp, 23 predicted proteins | sample UN2MG_FD_202237 | JGI IMG/M metagenome (GOLD analysis project Ga0307379, IMG submission 202237) | Soil microbial communities from Risofladan, Vaasa, Finland - UN-2 | ecosystem: Environmental > Terrestrial > Soil > Coastal area > Acid sulfate soil | place: Finland: Risofladan, Vaasa | collected...
CGGCGCGGGGGCGGATGCGGAAGTGGCCCACCAGCACCCGACCGATTCGGCGGCCGAGGGCACCAACCCGATGGTCGAGATCGTCAGTGTCGGTGGCATGACCGGTGGCGGCGGGACTTGCTTCCAGGCCGGTGACTTCTTCGAGGTCACCTTCAAGCTGATGGACGACACGGCCAACCCGCTGCAGCTCGTGCCCGGCGATACCAGTGTCCTGGACCGCATGGAAATCATCCTCGCAGGACCGACTACGCTGTACCAGACGATCATCCCGACCCAGCGGCCGTGGAGCAACGGCGACCTGGCCGTCCCCGCAGGCAACTGGGTCGACAACTTCACGACCGACGGGACCTACACGTTCATCTCGGAAGATCCCTTCCCGGCGAACTACCCCGCCCAGGCGAACTCGATCGGTGAACCGCCGGCCGACCAGATCTTCTCGTTCGAGGGCGGCTGGGGTCAGCTGTACACGCCCGGCGGCACGCCGCTGGACAACGGCACTTACTCGGTGATCGTGTACGGCCGCCGGGTCACGCCTACCGACGGCGAGCGTGAGCCCTTCGTGACCGACGTCTTCGACGTGCCTTTCGGGGCCAACGATCCGATCGTGCCCTACGCCGGCACGGTGGATACGGCGTCGTGCAACGCCTGCCACGGCCGGCTGGCCTTCCACGGCTTCCAGCGCTACGGCGTGGAGAGCTGCGTGGCCTGCCACACGGCCGGCACTCAGGACGGCGGGACCTACGAGAGCGTGGACCTGCGGATCATGGTCCACAAGCTGCACAACGCTCGGAACCTGACCAACCTGCCGTACCAGATGGCCGGGCACTCCGGGCTGGCCGACTTCAGCCTGCTGCTGATCTCGTCCATGCCCGGCGAGGCGGCCGAGTGTGCCGAGTGCCACGTGAACGACGATTGGAAGTCGCCTCCGGTGCGGACCAACATGCGGACCTGGATGGTGGCGTGCACGTCGTGCCACGACGCGGCCGAGACCGCCGCCCACGCCGATGCGTGGACGGTTCCGGGCACCTTTACCGAGCAGTGCGCGACCTGCCACGGGGCCGGGGCCGCCTACGCCGTTGAGGACGTGCACGCGTCGCCGTAGGACGTGCCTGTTGCCTTCGTGGCCGCGGGCGTTAAGTCCTGCGGCGACGGGGGAGGCTTGGCGAGAAACGGCAGCTGCTTGGTCGAACTCGGCCGCGGCTGACGAAACGATACACCAGCCCCGGACGGGGCACCGATCCTTCACGGGACGGTGCCTCGTCTGCGTTTGGGGCGGCAGGCAGGCACACGTGCCTCTCACGCAGGCGTGCCCCTTACTCACCCGTGCCCTGATTTGAATTGTGTCATGGGACGAATTCGTCCGGGGCACCTCCTTTGAATCGGGCGCACCCGTGCGTTGGGTGCCTGCCGTGCGCGTCTCGTGCCCGTGGCCCTTGGACTGTCGGCCTCCGGTGGCGTCGGCTACGCGCATCCGCGCCTGAGGGGTGCGTTCCTCTACCCCTATAACTTGGCGCCCGATCACCTTCAGGGGGTTCGGTTTGCGGAAATCGGGGCTGGCGGGGTCAAAAACCGCGATTTTTTTCTGCCGAGTGGGGAGAGGATCGAGTTGGGGATTGGAGGTTGGGGATTGACGATTGGGGATTGACGATTGACGAATGGCGAATGGCGAAGAGCGAATGGCGAATAGCGAATGGAAAACGGCGAACGGGGGATGGGTCGCGGATTTCGCGGATGGACGCGGATTGGGGGGAGGGGAGGCAGGATTGGAGATTGGGGATTGGAGGTTGGGGATTGACGATTGGGGATTGACGATTGACGAATGGCGAATGGCGAATAGCGAATGGAAAACGGCGAGCGGGAGATTGGGCGCGGATTTTGCGGATGGACGCGGATGGCGGAGAATTGGGGATTGGGGATTCCGGAATGCGGAATGGGGAATGCGGAGTGCGGAATGCAAACGGCGAGGCAAATTGAGGATTGAGAACTGAGGGTTGAGAGGCAGGTCGGGGGGGGCGGGGGTCGCTGATGGGGGCAGATTGCGGGCAGGCAGGGGGCGATGGGCACTGAGTGGGAGCGTTCGACTTGCCTGCGCGGGCTTCGGGCGTGCAGGCACGCCACGCACCGCTGCCACGTAGGAATGGGCCTGTTGCCGTCCTGCTATGGGCTCGAAGGGCCACTGGCAAATGTTGGGAAAAACGCATAAAAGGCTACAAGGTGGGCGGCATCGGCGTGGTCTTGGAGGCGTTTTGGGGACCCGGGCAAACTCCATGAGCGGTAGCGCACAATGGCTGATTGACTTGGACGGAGGCGCGACGGCCATCACGGTCGACGGTCTTGTGCGCGTCCACGGATATCGTCCCGAACGTCGGTCGCCCGAAGAGGTCGCCATGATGGAGAAGGCGGCAGCCTACGGCGCTAACGCGGTCTTTTTTGAGGCGGGGCGCCAAGGGCGTCCGCCCGTCGCACAGGCTTTCGTATTCGTCTCGGATGGTCCAGCCGACGCCCCCGAGTTTGGTCAACTGCATCAACGCCTATGGAGTTGGGGTGGGGTGCCCCTGCTGTACCGAAAAACGCCGGGCCTCGTGCAACTTTTCCGCTGCGCCCACAGACCCGACTTCATCTCCGGAACGGGCAACAAGATATGTAAGCCATTCAAACAACTGAGGATTTCTGAGCAACTGGAGATAGCTGGCATCATCAGCAGAGACTTGAGCAAGGAACCCTGGTGGGATGCGTCGCGACTGCGGAACGGCACCTTGTGGGATGACCCCGGCGTCTGCAAGGAGATGCTGTCCGCCCGCAAAGCGGCCCACAAGAGTCTCATCGACGCCGTCAAGGACCTCGACGCAGACCTGAACCGCGGGCGGGTGCTCAGGAAGGACCTCCGGCGGCGGCTGTTGATCCTCTCTCTCCTCATCGCATACCTGGAGGAACGCGGCGTCTTTCGCCCGGGCTACTTTGGGAAGTTCCTTACCGGAGCCACCAAGTTCTTTCAAGTGCTGGCGAATGGCGGTGCGCTGGTGGCGCTACTGAAGGCATTGGAAAGAAGGTTCAACGGGCATGTGTTCGTCTTGGATGAGGCGGAGGCCGAGTCTCTCAGGGGCAGCAAGCAGCTGGCGCGTTTTGCCCGGCTGGTGGAGGGGCGACAGGAGAAAGGCGGCCAGCTCACCCTGTGGCAGCTCTATTCCTTCAAGGACTTACCGGTGGAGCTGATAAGTCACATCTATCAACTCTTCGTCGAGGACGGCGACACCTCCGTGTATACGCCCCCTTTCCTCGTGCGGCTGATGCTCGACGAGGCGCTGAGCTGGGAGAGGCTCGACCGCCTGGATGCGAGGAACGAGATTATTCTCGATCCCTGCTGTGGCTCCGGCGTGTTCCTCGTTGAGGCCTACAAGCGGCTCGTCCTGCACTGGCGCAAGTGCAATGGATGGGAAAAACCCAGCATCGACATCCTCAAGGAACTGCTGAGTAAGGTCCACGGCGTGGACCTCGAACCCGCCGCTGTGGAACTGGCTGCCTTCAGCTTGTGCCTGGCGCTTTGCGATGCCCTGGAGCCAGAGGAGATCCGGCGCAGCGTGAAGCTCTTTCCCCTGCTTCATGGGACCACATTGCGCGGTGGGTGCTTTTTTGAGGCTAAGGAGAAGGGTCTCATAGATGGCGATGTCGGCGTAGTGGTGGGTAATCCGCCCTTCAGATCCAGCCTCAATACCGAGGGGGCCAAGACCAGCTACAAGCGCTACCAGAAGACCCACGGTTCGCTGCCCGATAAGCAACTCGCCTACCTGTTCCTGCATGAGGCCATGGCGATGATCGCGGAGGGTGGCGTGCTCAGCATGCTCCAGCAATACAACTTCCTTTACAACCAGCAGTCCCTCGGTTTCCGTCGCAATTTTATCGCGAGGTGGGATGTACGGGAGCTACTCGACTTCATCTCTGTGCGTGGACTTTTCCACAAGGGTGGTGCCGATACCAAGGTGGTCGTGGTCGTGGCCGAAGCCCGCAGGCCTCCGGTAGACCGCAAGATCCTCCATGCCACCTTTCGCCGTAGCGGGCGCGCCGACGCCGAGCAGGGCTTTGATATTGATTACTACGATTTGCACTGGTTACCCCGTCGACTTGTGCTAAACAATGATGGCGTTTGGCGATCGGGCCTCCTTGGTGGTGGGCGCGCGCTCGGATTCGTGGACCGCTTGAAGAAGTTCCCAACGCTGAGAGCATATGCGGCAGCGCGCGAATGGGACTTCGGCGAAGGCTTCATTGAAGCAAAGCCGAAGGATGACCCTGAGGGAAAGAAGACACAGAAACTCTCGCCCGCTGAGCATCTTACTGGAAAACCTCTCCTGCCTTCAGACGCAATAACAGAGTCCGGAATCGATCGGCGCGCAATCTGTACCGTCAAGGCGACTGTATTCAAGTCAGCCTATACCGCTGCTAGGTATTCGCCACCGATGATACTCATTCATCAGCAATTCGCCTTGAACCACGATTATTGGGAAGAGGGCTACCTGACTTATAAGAACCAGATTGTCGGCTTCTGTGGTACGCCGCAGGCATCGCGTGAAGTCAAGGCAGTATCTAACTTCCTGACACTACACAAGCGAGCGCTCCAGGCCTTCGTTGCGGGAACTAGCGTGAAGCTCTTTACTCAGCACGCGACCACGTTATCAGCCGTCGACGTACTGTCGCTTCCTTATCCAGACACCCGCAGTCTCGACGTAAGTGCCAACGAGCAAATCGTAGTCGATGATATCGTGGACTATTATCGCGAGCTGATCCGAGTTGGCGAAGACTCTGCGGCGATGCAGGAAACCGGCCATCTCGCGCTTCCGGACTTCACCAGCGTCTTCACGCGCCAGATTAACGCAATCTACAAGAAGAACCCGCTCCGATCGCTCGAACCGCAGACATTGCCGGGAATCATCTGCCAGCCATTTGCGTTCGGCAAAGGGAAGGTTGATTGGAGTGGAGCCGACGAGTTAGGGGAGAAGCTAAACGCCCTCCTCCACGAGCAACAGGGCACATCGCTTCACGTGACGCGCATCGCGCGCATCTACGACGGGCGCTTCGTGTTTCTGCTGAAGCCGGATCGGCTGCGCTATTGGCTGCGGTCCGTGGCATTACGGGATGCCGACGAAACACTGGCTGACCTGCGTGCACAGGGCTTTTGAAACTGATCGATATGCTGGCCAACGTTCGGATCACCGTCACTCAATTGGGCAAGCTCAGCGGCGATGTTCATTTGCCAGCGACGTTCCGGCATGAGCTACTGTCGTTTATCGCCGATGAGCTCCCGCGCTGGCGCGACCGCCCTGACCGAAAGCAGGAAACGGCGGAGACGGTCCTCAACTCGCAACTCTGCGCCCACCTCAACAGCACCGCGAGACATTCGAATGGATGGGACCTGCTCCAGTTCCGAGTAGAGGAGGCGGACGAGCAGGAAAAGGGGCGCAAGGTCGATCTAGTGGCGGCCCCGTGTGGGGCGACGGTCTGGATCGACGGGCGCCGACACGCGGAGTTTGACCCTCTGATGCCAATTGAATGCAAGAGGCTGCCCACCCCGTCAGGCACGAAGCGTGATGAGCGGGAGTATGTCTTCAACCAGCATGCCTCGACGGGCGGCATCCAGCGTTTCAAAGAAGGACATCACGGCGCGGCCCATTCGCTCGCTGGCATGATTGGCTATATTCAGGAGAACACCGCGAAACACTGGCACGAGTGCGTTACGACGTGGATCACGGGACTCTCAGACCGCGCCGAGCCGGGCTGGACGGGCGCGGACCAGCTGCAGATGGAATGTGATGATGAAGGGCTGCGATTGGCCGTCCTGCGTTCGTATCACGAACGAGCAGGTGGCCTGCCGGCGATCGAACTTCGCCACCTTTGGCTGGAGATGAACTGATCCCTCCTTCGTTTGCCGGCAGGTGAGCCGGAGAACAGGGTCCTGTTTGAGGTCGCCGCCGGGTGACACTGCTCTGTGAGCGGTGTTTGGCGCATCCGCAGTGTCCCATGGTGGAGCACTGCTGATACAGCGAGTTTTACCTGGCATGAATGCCGGGCCTAGATGTGGGCGGGCGAGCCGCCAGTGGCACCAGGCGATGGTTGAAAACCGGGCAACGCGAATCCCGGTGAACCGGGATGGGGGATGGGGGGCGGGCGGCGGTTTTACCCGGCATCAATGCCGGGCCTAACGCTCTGGTCGGGCCGAGACACGAATGCGGCGCGCCTACCCGTCGTTTGTTGTGTGTGAACAAGGGGGCGTCGCATGCATCCGCTGCGCGGACCCATAGCATCCTTCCGGAAACGGAGCACCACCATATTGACCTGTTGCGGTGAAGAGGGAGCGCTAATGCGGAGACCGCGAGTACGCCTCCAGGGCCGAAGCGAAAATGCCGACCTCTTCCGGCTTCAGAACGGCTGGCTCGTGGTCCAGGAACTTGACGAACGCGGGGGGATTCAAGACCCAGACCTCCGCGCCCTTGGGCAGCTTCTCGACCCACCAGCCGGGGTAAAGCACCACTGGTCGCATCTTGGGACGTCGGCCCGTCGCTCGCTCCAGGATCTCGGCGATGCGGTCACGGTTTGCACAGACCTGCTGGATCGGGTCGCGGTCCGGGGTGAAGCCGTCGATGAGAACGCGCCGCCCGTCGTAGGAAATCGTCGGATCGCCACTGGTGCGTTTGCTGACGGTCTTGGTCTCGATCACGAGGACACCGCCGGGGCCGATGATGACGTGGTCGATGTTGTAGCCGTTGCCGGGGATGTCGTGGTAGACCCGGTAGCCTTTCGCCCGGAGGGTCTCTAGCAGTTGCCCGACCACCATTTCCCCACGCCCGCCGAGTCCGAAACGTTTGGCCCGCTTCAATGCCGACCGAATCTTGACAACCGCAAGGACGACGCCCACGACGGCGACGGCGGTCATGAACCCAGGATGCATCGGCTCCTGGCGCAGCCAGGCCACCCATTGCATGAAAGCAATGCTAACGAAGATCGCTGAGCACGCCAGCCAGAAGAACGCTCGGTCCAGCAGGGCGTCCTGCAATCGTTGAAAAGTCGAGTCTCCGGCTTGCGGCAATGGCGGTTGCTTCAAGGGGCTCTTCTTCGCCGGCTTACCAGACTTCCTGAACATCATACGCGCTCCAGAGATGGATACTTGCCCAGATTATCTCCGGGGTCGGCAGATGTGCAACTGGTTTGCGCCCGCGCTAAAGCGCAGGGGCAAAGACGGTTTTCCGGAGCGGGCGGGTTCCCGGCCGGGTCGGTGCCTGTGGGGCGGCCCCGTCAGCACCTTGGTGGGCGAGCCGGCGGTGGCACCCGGCGACGGCGGCCATCAGCTGTCAGCCGTCAGCTATTAGCCAGCGAGGCGCATCAAGATGCACCCTACGACCTGCTCATGGTCACGCGAGGGGGTGTAAAGACCTGTCGGTTTTGCGTTGTCGCGGGGGAGGGGGGATGGCGCGGACGGAGCGTGCGGGGTAGAGTATCCGGGAGTCGGCTGCGGGACCACGCCGGTGTCGCAGCGCGAGTCGACATGCCCGGGCGGACTAGAGGGAATCGAACCGGGATCGGAGGTTTGCTATGAACCGGATTCAGTTGGGGGCGTTTTCGGGTTTGCTGGTGGTGGGCGTGCTGGTCGGCGGGGTGCAGGGTCAGACGCGGCCGGCGATCGAGGTCCGCACTATTCCGGTGCGCGAGAACGTGTACATGCTGGCCGGGGCCGGTGGGAACCTGGGCGTGTGCGTGGGCGAGGACGGGGTGCTGCTGATCGACAGCGAGTACGCGGAACTCAACGAGAAAGTCGTCGGGGCGGTGAAGGCGATCAGCGACCGGCCGATCCGGTTCGTGATCAATACGCACTGGCACTTCGACCACGTGGGCGGCAACGAGCTACTGGCCGCTGGGGGTGCGGTGGTGGTGGCGCACGAGAACGTCCGCAAGCGGATGAGTTCCGGGCAGTATCTGCTGGGGATCGACCGGCAGGTGCCGGCGTCGCCGGCCGCGGCGCTGCCCACGGTCACGTTTGGCGATCGGCTTACGTTTCACTGGAACGGGGACGAGGTGGCCGTCGTTCACGTGGAGACGGCCCATACCGACGGGGACAGCATCGTGTTCTTCCGCAAGGCCAACGTCATACACCTGGGCGACGTGTGTTTCGCGGGGATGTATCCGTTCATCGACGTGAACGCCGGGGGGTCCATCGATGGGATGGTCGCGGCCGTGGACGCGGCGCTGGCGCTGTCGAACGATGAAACGAAGTTCATCCCGGGGCACGGTCCGCTTTCGGACGTGGCGGGGCTGCGATCCTATCGGCAGATGCTGGCGACGGTGCGCGATCGCGTGCGGGCCCTGGTGGATCAGGGCAAGACGCGGGAGGAGGTTGTGGCGGCCAAGCCGACGGCCGACCTCGACGCCGCGTGGGCCCGGGCGTTTCAACCCGACACGTGGGTCGGGCTGATCTACGACGGGATGACTCGCGAGCAGGGCGGGCGCGGTAAGGCGAGAAGCTCCGGGCCGGACCGTGGTCCGTAAGGCGATTCGGCCGGCGCGCAGGGACGTCTACCGCGTCGGGCCTCTCCCGTTCATCTCACGTTTGACTGCCTCCGCGTTACGGCGGGGAGATGGGGAAACCGCGAGGTCTGGTGCGGGCGGGGATTCCCTCGCCGTCTGGAACGGCCTGGGGCCGCGATTGACTGGGCACATCGTCGGGATTACCCTGAGCCCTCGGCTGGGACGAATCGGGATCGACCCTTGAAAAGGCAAGAGCGTGCAGGGCCGTGCGCGCCGTCGTGGCCGTGTGCGTGTTTTACGGGCCGGGAATCAGCCGGGGAACTTCTGGAAACGCGCGTTTCCGCGTATGCCATCACAAATTGAAGGAGGCTTATCCATGAAACGAATCGCAACACAGGTCGCATTGCTTGTCATCGTGGTCGTCGTGCTGAGCGTCGGATCGTCGCAGCGGGGCGTCGTGGCGGCGCAAGAGCGGGCGGGATCGGGGGCGGCCGTCGCGGCCGGGCAGCCGATTCTGGAGATCAGCAAGAGCTGCCCCGATCTGCGCTACGTCGGTCGGGACGCGACGTTCGAGATCACGGTGGCCAACAGGGGCGGCGGCTCGGCGAACAACGTGGTGGTCACGGACGCGATCCAGGGGAGTATCGACTTCGTCAGCGCGGACAATGGTGGCGTGCGCGAGGGCGGCAACATCGTGTGGCGGCTGGGTGTGCTCGAGGCCGGGGCCACGCGTACGCTGAAGGCGAATTTCGGGTGCAATCGCATCGGGATGGTCAGGAACACGGCGACGGTGACCTACTGCGCAGCGGCGTCTGACACTTGCGAACTCGAGATCAAGGGCATTCCGGCGATTCTGCTGGAGTGCGTGGACGATCCCGATCCGATCGAGATCAACGGCAACGTGACGTACACGATCACCGTGGTGAACCAGGGGTCGGCCGTCGGCACGAACATCGTGATCGCGTGTACGCTGGCTCCGGAGCAGGAGCACGTGTCGTCGACCGGCCCGACCAATGCGACGGCGGCGGGCAAGGACGTGACGTTCGCGCCGCTGGCGTCGCTGGCGCCGAAGGCGAGCGCGGTCTACAAGGTGACGGCCAAGGGTGTCGGCGAAGGCGACGTGCGCTTCCGGGTTGAGCTGATGTCGGATCAGATCAAAACTCCGGTGATGGAGACGGAGAGCACGCATATCTACTAATCGGCCGCGGCGGGTGACTGCGAAGATCGGGCTGCGGACGAGATGGATCGACTGGCCGGCGACTTCAGGGGGCTGAAGTCGGGGGGATGCTTTCTGGGCTGACGAGGCGCGCGTCACGGGTGTGATCTGTCGGCCCGGCCTTGGCGCGGGATTCCTCGACTTGATGGTCAGGCTGATCTCTGAGAGCCCCTTCTCGCTGGCACGCTTTCTGCTCCCGATCGCCAACCACGCCGAAGGGGGTTTTTTGACATGCTCTTTCGGCACACAGTATGATGGGCTGGTTGTGCAGACTCGGTGAGGGCGAACAGAGAGGGGTTTATGATCAGGAAGTTCCACCGGCCTGAAACGGTCGAGGAGGCGGTCCAGCTCAAGGAAAGACTGGGAAACCGGGCGATCTTCCTGGCGGGCGGGACGGAGGTCAATTCGAGCAGCTTCGCATTCCCCGGTGACCAGGTCATCAGTCTGGCGAGTCTGGGGCTGGGCGGGGTTCGCGTGACGGAGGCCGAGCTGGTCGTCGGCGCATTCTGCACGATTGCCGAGCTGACGGAGGCGGCCGGGGTTCCCAAGTGCGTTCAGGCGGCCGGCCTGAACGTGGTCAACCGGAATATCCGGAACGTGGCGACTGTGGGGGGGCATCTGGCCAGCAGCAAATCATGCGGCGATCTGGTGCCGGTGCTTGTGGTTCTGGAAGCGGTGCTGGACACCGCGAGCCCGGGTGGTACAGGCACCGTTCCGGTGCTGGAGTACCTGGGGCTGGAGAGCAAGCCTCTAGTCACCCGGGTCAGGATTCCGAGGGCGGACGCCGGCCGTCAGGTCGCGGTCGGCAAGTACTCGCGAACCTTTAACGACATGTCGATTCTCACGGCGGCCGTCGCGCTGAGCAGGGATGGCGATTGCATCCGTGATCCCATTGTGGCCGCCGGAGGAGTGGCCCGTCACGTGGTTCGGCTGGAGGGCGTGGAGGGCAAGCTGAGGGATCGCGATCTTCCGGATCGGGAGGAGGTCGAGAGTTGGGTTGCTGATGCGGTCGCGCCGGTGTCCGACGTGCGCGGGAGCGCGGCGTTCAAGCGGTACCGGGCCGGCGTGCTGGTGGCGACGACGGTTCAGAGGGCGTACCGCGGGGAAGGGGAGGGGGGCCGGTGAAGATATCCGTTCAGCTCAATGGGGTGGGCAGGGAATTCGAGACCGAGCCGGGGGAGAAGGTTCGCGATCTGCTTCAGCGCCAGGGTTTCATCTCGGCGCGGAACGGATGCGACGGGCAGGGGTCGTGCGGTGCGTGTGCGGTTCTGCTGGACCGGAGGCTGGTGAACTCGTGTCTGCTGCTGACGCCTCAGATTGATGGTGGGGAACTGCACACGGTGGATTATCTTTCGAGCAATCGGGAGTTGTCCGCGGTGCAGTCGGCGTTTGTCGATGCCGGCATCGTTCAGTGTGGGTATTGCACGCCGGCCATGGTACTGGCGGTTGACGAACTGCTGAGCAGGTTCGACCGGCCGACGCGAGAGCAGGTCAAGGATGCGCTGTCCGGCGTCTTCTGCCGGTGCACGGGCTACGAGCAGGTGTTTGTCGCGGTGGACCTGGCGCGCCGGCGGTTGAAGGACCCGCAATTCAAGGGCCGCATCGCGCCGGAGTTTCGCGAGGACCTGCGCGTGGTGGGCAAGGTCAGGGCCAAGGTTGACGGGGCGGTTCTGGTCCGGGGGGAGGCGGCCTTCGTGGAGGATCGGGTTCAATCGGGAGCCTGCCATCTGAAGATGCTCCGCAGCCCTCACGCTCACGCCTACATCACCAGCATCGATACCCGCGAGGCGGAGGCCGTGCCGGGCGTGGTGCTGGTCGTGACCCACAAGAACTGCCCCGATGTCTACTACAACCAGGCCGGGCAAGGGTTTCCCGAGCCGTCGCCCTACGACCGGAAGATGTTCGGGGAGAAGGTGCGGCACGTGGGGGACCGGGTGGCGGCGGTGGTGGCCGAGTCGCCGGAAATCGCCCAGGCAGCCATCGAGAAGATCAAGGTGGCATACGAGCTTCTCGAACCGGTGCTGACCATCGATGCGGCGGCGGCGGAAGGTGCTCCACGGGTGCACAACAGCGCGGTGGAATACGTGGTCGGGGCCCCGGATGACCTGGACAACAGCGGGACCGAACCGCGCGACGGGAAGATCATTTACCAGTTTCCCATCCGGGCCGATTGCCGCCGGAACATCGCGGCGCGCGTCGAGGGCGGCATAGGCGACATCGACAGTGGTTTCGCCGAGGCCGAGGTGATCGTGGAGCGGGAGTACGAAACCGCCCAGGTGCAGTGTACTCCGGTGGAACCGCACGTGGTCTACACTCGGCTGGAAGGTGGGCGGCTGGTGATCCACGCGTCCACGCAGGTGCCGTGGCACATCCGGCGCATCGTAGCGTTGGTGCTGGGCATTGCGGAGAACAAGATCCGTGTGATCAAGGAGCGTGTGGGGGGTGGCTTCGGGTCGAAGCAGGACATCGTACTCGAGGAGGTTGCGGCCTATTGCACGTGGATCACCGGTCGAGCGGTCTTCTTCCGGTTCGATCGGGAGGAGGAGTTCATCGCCTCCCGGACCCGTCACCCGATGAGAATACGGATCAAGCTGGGGGCCAGGAAGGACGGTCAACTGACGGCGATTCTCATGGACCTGAAGGCCAACACGGGGCCGTACGGCTCGCATTGCCTGACGGTGCCCATGAACTCCTGTTCGAAATCGTTGCCGCTGCTGCTGTGCGACAACGTCAAGTTCCTGGTCACCACGTACTACTCCAACATACCGGTTACCGGGGCGTACCAGGGGTACGGCGCCCCGCAGGGCTCTTACAGTCTGCAACTGGCGGTTGCCGAGCTTGCTGACGAGCTGGGCCTGGATCACCTGGAGGTGATCGAGAAGAACCGGGTGCGCGACGGCTCGATGCTGGAGATTCTGAAGTGCCTGGGGGAGGGACGGGAAGGGACGGCCCAGCGGGTGTCCAGTTGCGGTCTGGGTCCGGCGCTGGAGCAGGGATCGAAGATGATTGGGTGGGGGGTCCGGGAGGAGAGCGATGACCCGGACGTTCGGATCGGCAAGGGGTTGGCCATCGTTCAGCAGGGATCGGGGCTGCCGGGGCTGGATTCGGCGAATGCCGCGATCACGATGCTGGGTGACGGGACGTTCATGCTGCTGAGCGGCGGTACGGACCTGGGAACCGGTCTGGACACGGTGACGACGAAGGTGGCCGCGGAGTGTCTGTGCACCAGGATGGGGGACATCGCGTTGATCGCGGCCGACACGGACGTGACGCCGTTCGACACCGGAGCGTACGCATCGAGCGGGACTTTCTTCTCCGGCGGCGCGGCGCTGAGCGCGGCCGAAGCCATGAAGGAGAAGATTCTGGCGGTGGCGGCGGAGATGCTGGATGAGCCGGAAGGCGACTTGGAGGTGACCTTCCGCTCGACCGTCCAAGGGAAGAAGGGTTCGGTCAGCTATCAGGACATCGCCCGTTACGCCGAGACGGGCACGGGATGCGGGCTGCCCAGCGCGACGGGGCGCTGCATCTCGGACAAAGCTTCGATTCCGTATGGAGCGCACTTCTGCGAAGTCGCGGTGAACACGCGCAGCGGCGAAGTGAAGGTCCGGAAGTACTATGCGTTGCAGGATTGCGGTACGCCGATCAATCCCGAGTTGGCGCTGGGTCAGATCTATGGGGGCGTCCTCAAGGCCATCGGGCATACCTTGTGGGAGGAGATGATCCTGGACGAGCGGGGTCGGTGCCTGAACGCCAATCTGCTGGACTACAAGGTTCCGATGATCGGCGATGTGCCGGATGACTTTCGGGCGGAACTGGTGTACACCGACGACCCGTTCGGGCCCTACGGGAGCAAGTCGGTGTCGGAGATCAGTTGCAACGGGGCGGCCCCGTCGATCGCGGCGGCGATCCATGACGCCGTGGGGATCTGGTTGCGCAAATGGCCGTTCACGCCGGAGAGAATCCTGCGGGAACTCGGCAAGTTCTAGTGTAGTGTGTCAGAATTGCCGCGTCGTTCGATCGACGCGAATTTGGGGCGTCATGGCCGTTTTGGCGTCCGCGCGAACTGAAGTTCGCGGCTCGTTAGGATGAAGTTCTGGCGTCCGCGCGAACTGAAGTTCGCGGCTCGTTACGATGAAGGCGTCCGCGCGAACTGAAGTTCGCGGCTCGTTACGATAGAGTATCAATGAGACAGTAGACTAGGGGAGGAAGTAGGGATTACGCAAGACCACCGATTCACCGTTTGTCGCGCGGAGTACCTTGTGCCGCTGGCCGGTCCGGACCGGGGCCGGCGAATCCGGGACGGTTACGTTCTGGCCGAGGGGGAAACGATCAAGGAGGTGGGTCCGTACAGGCCGGAGACGGGATCGCGGTTGCTGCGAGAGTTGGGGTCGGAGCCGCGTATCCTTGGCGGCCCGGGCGAGGGCGACCCGATTCCGCGTCTGCCGGGCGTGTTGCTGCCCGCGTTCGTGAAGGCCCACGGGCACGATCACGAACAGCCGATCATCGGGGTGGCCAAGGACGAACCGCTGACCAGTTGGCTGGATCACGCGGTCAACCCGTTCACCGGTTTCATCAACGGGCAGAAGGAACGCCTGACCGATGAGCTGGGCTGTTCGCCCCAGCTTGCGACCTACCGGATGGCCCGGCTCTGCGACATCCACTACGGGATCACCGCGAGCATGGTCCACCACTGCAACTACAACAAGCACCACGTCGAGGAGGTTGCCCGGGCCAACGAGGCGGCGGGGACGACGATGATCGTTGCCATCGGCGGTCAGGACCGCAACTACGTGCGGGAGCTTCTGGATCGGCCGGAGGACGCGTTGGGTCGGCTGGAGCGGGCGTTGGCGATCGAGGGGCTGGAGCGCACCAGTTTCTGCCCGGGTCCGGACCAGCTTTTCTCGAACAGCCGGCAGGTTCTGATCCCGTTGAAGGCGTGGGCCCGCGAGTACGACACACTGTTTCACACACACAGCTCGGAGGAGCCCAAGACGACGCGCTGGTTCATCGAGGAGATCGAGCCGGGCATGACGCCGGTGGAGTTCGCCGAGTCCATCGGCATTCTGGATGAGCACACGGTGTTGGCCCATCAGGTGAACTGCGGGCCGCGGGACGTGGCGATCCTGGCCCGCACGGGGGCCAAAGTGGTGCACAATCCTCTGGCGAACACGATCCTGGGCTCGGGCATGCCGCCGCTGATGGAGATGCTTGCGGCGGGGATCCCGGTGGCGATCTCGACGGACGGCTCGGGCTCGGCGGACAACCAGAACATCCTCGCCGCGGCTCGCCTGGCCGCCCAATACCAGAAAGCACACCATCAGGATGCAACCCTCCTGCCGGCCGGGCAACTGCTGGAGATGATCACCGTGGTGCCGGCCCGGATGTTGCGTCTCAATCAGGGGGAGTTGGCCCCCGGTCGCCAGGCAGACTGGATCGTGATCGACCTGAGGAGGCCCAACCTGGTGCCGACGCGGATCGACAACGTGATGGAGAACCTGATCTGGGCGGCGGACGGCAGTGAGGTGGACACCGTGGTGGCCCGGGGACGTGTGCTGAAGGAGCAGGGGCGCATTCTTCCATTCCGGGACGGCAGCACGCCGAAGGAGATCATGGCCGCGGTGCAAACCCTCTCGGAGCGATTCCTGGAGTACCGGGCGGCGGCTCCGGAGATGAGCGGCACCGGCGCCCACAAGTGATCCGCCCTTCGGCGATGATGCCGGGCGGGTTTGGCAGGAGCGGTCATCGTGTACATCTCCGGTGTTTTGCTCGCGGCCGGGCGATCCACTCGGATGGGGACGGACAAGCTGTCGCTTCGGTACAAGGGCGAGCCCGTTCTGCAGCGGTCGCTGGCGCCGCTGATCGGTTCTGCTCTGGTCAACGAGGTGATTGTGGTGGTCAACGCGAGCTTCTCGCAGCCGATCGATCGGTCGAGTTGTACGGTCGTGGTCAACCGTGAGGCCGACAGTGGCATGGCCTCTTCGCTGCGGACCGGCGTCATGGCGGCCTCGGCGCTGGCGGATGCCTACCTGGTTTGCCTGGGCGACATGCCGGCGATTACCGAGGCTTTGATCACCACGTTGGTCGAGGCTTACCGTCGAACCGACAGGAAGATCGTAGTGCCGGTCTACGAGGGGCGCAAGGGGCATCCGGTGATCTTCGACTCGGCGTGCAAGGAACGGTTGCTGCGGATCGAAGGGGACGTGGGGGCTCGGGCGATCATTCGCGAGAATCCGGAGATGGTGGCGTGCGTGGCGGTGGATGATCCGGGGGTGGTTTTCGACGTCGATACGCCGGGGAACCTGAGCGACGGCCCGGTTCGCTCGCAAGAACGACGGAAGAACGCGCAGTAGTCATGCGGACAAAAGTGCTGATTAAAGGTGCCGGGGAACATGCTTCGGGAACCGCCCATCGGCTGTTCCGCTGCGGCTTCGGCGTGGTGATGACGGACGTCGAGCATCCGACGGCCGTCCGGCGAGCCGTGTCGTTCAGTTCGGCTATCGGTGAGAAGGAGATCACGGTCGAGGGGGTGGCGGGCGTGGGTTACGCTTTGGACGGGGCGGGTTCGCTGGAGGCGTTTGACTGGCGTCACATTCCGGTTTTCGTCGATCCTGAATCTCGACTGGTCAAGCTGTGGCAACCGGAAGTGCTGATCGACGGCCGGATTCTCAAGAGGAACCTGGACAACAGTCTTGACGATGCTCCGCTGGTGATCGGGTACGGACCGGGGCTGGTGGCGGGGCAGGACGTGCACTTCGTGGTGGAGACCAACCGCGGCCACGATCTGGGGCGAATCATCACCGAGGGAAGCGCCATGCCGGACACGGGCGTTCCCGGGGCGATCGACGGCTTCAGCGTCGAACGCGTGCTGCGGGCGCCGGCAGACGGGATTCTGCGTACGGAGCGGGACATCGGTGATCGGGTGGAGGCCGGCGATCGAATCGGCACCGTGGAGGAAGGGCACCGGTCCGATTCGCCCGGAGGGCCCGGCCGGGTGCTGCGCAGCAAAGAGAGCCGTTGCCTTGTGGCCGCGACGGCCGGCGTCATCCGCGGTCTCCTTTTGCCCGGTTCCAGCGTGGCCGCGAACCAGAAGGTGGGTGATATTGATCCGCGCGGTGTCCGTTCTCACTGTTTTACGCTGTCCGACAAGACCCGCACGATCAGCGGCGCGGCCTTGGAGATCATCGTCTCCTTTCTCAATAACAGGTAAATAACGTGTGTACGCAGCCGCCGCTGGCAAGATCGGTTGCCGATATCCTCGGTCACGCGCAGAACCGCTACGTCTTCCTGATTGGCGGTGGCGGCAAGACCACGTTGATGTTCGCACTGGCCCGGTCGCTTTGCCGGAAGGGCCATACCGTCGTCACGACGACGAGCACCAAGATTCTCCGTCCTCCACCTGAGACTTCGCCCGCGGTTGTGGTGGACAAGGACATTGCGCTGTTAATTCCCCGGCTGCGCGATCGACTTGGCGACGCCGGCCACGTGACCGCGGCCCGCACTTCCCTGGCCGACGGCGAGAAACTGTCCGGATTCTCGGCGGACGAACTCGACGAGTTGTACGAGGCGAGGGTGGCGGACTATGTGCTGGTCGAGGCGGACGGGGCGGCCGGACGCTCGCTCAAGGCCCACCAGGAGCACGAGCCTGTGATTTCGGGCCGAGCCGATCTGGTGATCGCGGTAATCGGCATCGACTGCCTGGGGAAGCCGATGAATGACGAACACGTGCATCGAGCCCGGCACCTGGGCGAGTTTCTCGGTTGCGAGCCGGGCGTACGAATCACCGTCGATGACGTGGCGGGCATTTTCTTTCACCCGCGCGGGTATCTCAAGGCCGTTGGACCGGAGACGGAGGTGGCCGTCTTCGTGAGTAAGGTGAAGTCAGTTGCCGACCGCGAGAACGTGGAGCTGCTGGCGCATGTTCTGCACGAGGGGGACGGGGCGGGGCGGATCGCGCGGATCGCGGTCGGCGATCTGGTGGGGCGTTCAGCGTCTTTGGAGGTGCTGAGCGACCGGGCGTAGGGTGGTGCCAACAGCCGGGCGGATGAGGGATGGAGGCGCGGTCTCCGCTCACAGGTGTGGCGCACGGCCCGGTTACTAGTGTAGTGTCTCAGAAATGCCGCGTCGTTCGATGGACGCGAATTCGGGGCGTTATCGCCGTTTTAGCGTCCGCGCGAACTGAAGTTCGCGGCTCGTTACGATGCAATATCAATGAGACACTACACTAGCTCAGGACTCATTTTCTGCGAAACGGAAGTAGAGGATGCGGCTCAAGACGCGGCGGCGATAGGCTTCGGTCGAACGAATGTCGCTGATGGGGGAAATGTCCGGTCGCAGTAGTTCGAGCACCTGGTCCGGGCCGGAAAAGGGGCGGTCCTCTTGCAAGGCTCTCTCCAGTGTGCGGCAGCGGCAGACGGTCGGTGCCACGCTGTTGGCCACGACTCGCCACCCGAGACGATCGCGGACCACTGCCACGCCGAGCTTGGATATGGCGAGCGCGCGGCGGGCGGCCACCTTCTCGAACCACTCGACCCGGCGCGGACGGCGCGGCAGGCGGATGGCCGTGATTAACTGGTCAGGCCGGCGAACGGATCGCTTGTAACCTGTGTAGTACTCGTTGAGCGGAACCTCGGTGATTCCCTCATGCGATTGCAGGACAACGGTGGCGTCGTAGGCCATCATCACTGCCAGGCCGTCGGCGGCCGGCGAACCGTTGGCGATGTTGCCCGCCCAGGTACCCCGCGTCTGAATCTGGAGGGCGCCGGTCAACCTGGCGGACTCGGCCAGCAAGGGGAACGCTTGGGTCACCTGCGGCGATTCGATGACCTGCCAGTATGTGGTCAGGGCGCCGAGTTCGAGGCTGTCGTCGGCGAGGCGCAACGGCCGCAAGTTGCTCAGCCGCGACAGGTCGAGCAGGCGCAGGGCGTCCTTGTCGACGCGATGCCAGCCGACGAACACATCGGTGCCACCGGCGATGGGTGTCAGTGGTCCGTCGGCAGAGGCCATCAGGTGGAGGGCTTCCGCCAGGCTGGATGGCTGGAACACTTGCACGTCAGGCCTCCGGCTCGCGCCCCAGGACGCGGTTCACGCCGGCGAGAATCGCGTCGTATCCGGTACAGCGGCACAGGTTCCCGCTCATGATCTCACGGAGCGGGACGCCTTGGAGCACCTCCGGATGTTCGATGAGCCAGCGCGTGGTCATGACCACTCCCGGGGCGCAGGCGCCGCACTGGGCGGCGCCGGTTTCGTTCATGTCGTTGGCGAGCGACGGGTCAACGGACTCGACCGTTTCGACCGATCGCCCGGCCACCTGAAAGGCCGGCACCAGGCACGAGGCAACCGGCAGATCATCGAGCAGCACGGTGCAGGTGCCGCATTCACCCTCTCCGCAACCTTCCTTGGTGCCGGAGCAGCCGCAGTCGTATCGCAGCAGGTCAAGCAAGCGGGCGTCGAGCGGCACGGTGCGGGTGACCTCCTGCCCGTTGAGCGTGAAGGACAATTCGATCTTATCCATCGGTGTGGCCCTCCAGGTGGGCCATCAAGCGTTCGGGCGTCAGTGGGATGCGGTTGATGTTGGTGCCCAAGGCGTGACACACGGCGTTGATGACAGCGGGTGCCGGGCCGTCCATCGGCAGTTCGCCAATGCCCTTGGCGCCGCTCGGGCCATACGGTGACGGTTGTTCCTTGAAGAACACGCGAATGGGCGGCAAGTCAGCGCTGGTGGGAATGGTGTAGTTGCTCAATTGGGTGTTGACCATGGCGCCGTCCTCGAGCACCACATCTTCGGTCAGGGCCCAACCGATTCCCTGGACCACGCCCCCGCGAATCTGCCCCGCGGCCATTGTGGGATGAACGACCTTGCCGACCTCCTGCAAGGCGACGTAATCACAAACGCGAACCATATAGGTGCGAAGATCGACCTCGACGTCGGCGACGTGAACGGCCCAGGCGAAACAGGCGTAGGCATCGCCACGGTGCGTCGCCTCATCCCATTGCACGTGCTCGGGTGCCTCGTACGTGGCACGCCCGATCAAGCGGCGGTCGGGATTGGCCTGGTGCCAGGCCCGGATCGCTCCGGGCAGGGGTGGGCCGACCGCGCCGACGGTCGAAGCCAGATCCTTGCAGGCCCGTTCGAGCAACTTGCCTACGATCATGGTGGTTCGGCTGGCGACGGTGGGGCCGCTGTTGGGCACGCGCGAGGTATCCGGTTCGGCGACCACGATTTGGTCCTCGCTCAGCCCCAGGCTGTCGGCCGCAATCTGCATCAGGACCGTCTTGGCGCCCTGCCCCATCTCGGTATTGGCGGCCAGCACTTCCACTTTGCCATCCGGGCGCCCCTCGACCCACAATTCGGAGGCCAGCATGGTCTCGCCCCCGCCGGTGAAACCGGCCCCGTGCAGGAATATCGAGAACCCGATGCCCCGGCGGAGGTAGGGATGATGGCCGTTGGTCCGGGCGTATTCGGCGCGGCGCTGGGCGTAGGACGCCCGCTCGAGCCCGGTGTCCAGCAGTGCCACGAGATCGACACCATCACGGCAGATCTGCCCGGTGGCCATGGTCTGCCCGTCGCGCAGCAGATTTCGACGGCGCAACTCGGCCGGCTCGAGTGCCATCCGCCCGGCAATCACGTCCATGTGCCGTTCGATGGCGAACACGGTCTGGGGTACGCCGAACCCGCGAAAGGCCCCGTAGGGCGGCGAATTGGTCAGGCGGGCTTCCCCGTGCACATGGATGTTCTCGCAGAAGTAGGTGCCGGCTGCGTGGATCACGCCGCGACTGAGGACCACCGGCGACATGGTGGAGTAGGCCCCGCCGTCGAGGATCGCCTCGATCTCCACGGCCAACAACCGTCCGTCGTCGTCCACCGCGGTGCGATGGCGCACCCAACCGGGGTGCCGCTTTGTGGTGGCGGCCATGTCTTCGAGCCGGTCGTAGATGATCTTGACCGGTGCCCCGGCCTTCTCCGCCAGCAGGCCCGCGTGGATGGCGAGAATCGACGGGTAGTCCTCCTTGCCACCGAAGGCGCCGCCGGTGGGGGACTGGATCACACGCAGTTGCTCCTGCGGCCGGTCGAAGAAGTGCATCAGGGCCTTGAGCACGAAGTACGGGCACTGCATGCTGCCCCGCACCACTAATCGCCCGTCCTGCTGGTAGGCCAGCATTCCGTTGGTTTCCAGGTAGACGTGCTCCTGGGCACTCGTTTGGTACCGTCCTTCGATTACGTGGGCGGCACGGGCGAACGCCGCCTCCGGGTTGCCCTTGCGGATGTCGATTCGCTTGAAGACGTTGTCCCGGCCGTATTGAATCAACTCCGGGGCCAACGGCTGCCACGGATCGGTGACCGCGGGCAGTGGTTCATACTCGATACGAACCGACCGCAAGGCCTGCCGTAGGGCCCGGACCGACCGGTGGGCGATCAGCACAACCGGCTCGTGTCGGTGGCGGAACTCGGACGCGACCAGGGCCGGTTGGTCGTTCTCGATATGGGCGACTTCGTTCGGCCCGGGGACGTCGCGGTGATCGACGATGACGTACTCGGCCCAGTTGACAGCGGGATCGAAGTGAAGGCGAGTGATACGGCCTCGGGCCGCCGGGGCGCGAACGGTGCCGCCGTGCAGGACACCCTCGAGTTGGATGTCGTCGACGTAGCGAGTGCGGCCTTGGAGCTTCTCGGGCCCGTCCACCCGCGGAATGTCCGAGCCGATTCCCATCCAACGACTCCTCGAGGATCACGGAGGGAACAGCATACACGGGCAGGATACCGGACGGAAGAGAATGGCACTCTTCGGTGCCGCAGGTGCGATTGAGAGTCTACTCAGCGTCAGTGAGCACCCTGAACTTGCTAGGGGGGAGGGCGGCAAGTCGGAGCGCAAGACGCTGGGGAGGATGCAGCTCCCGTGCGAGCATACCGGCAAGCAACGGAAGCGGGCGAAGGCGTTCAAGTACAAACAGGAGGCCGTAGCGTTTGAGGGGGACAAGCAAGCCGAAGTGAACCGCGGAGAAGTTCCGGCACCAGGCCAAGACGTGATGCTGGGCCAGTTGTGCGACGAATTTTTGCGGTTCCTGAACGAAGTGTCCGAGGTGCGGTTGCGAGGCGCATCCTGGCTCATGTCCGGGTGCGGGCTCCGGCCGGGTGAAGTCTGCAACCTGACGGCCGACGAGATCAGGTAAGATTCGGGGCGGCAGGATTCGAACCCTTCACGCTCCCTGCCCAGTCGCGTTCAGCCTTCTGACCCCCAGTGGTCGGTCCACCTATGCGGCGACCCCAGGCCGGGAAAGGCTTTCGGCGGCGTGCTCGTCGTCGGTGCCGAGGGCTTTGATGTAGGATTCGCCCCTCGACTTGGAGGAGAGGGAGTAGCTGCCGCCGGCTCGTTTTCGGAGGAAGGCCACGTCCTTGAACCGATTCCTGCCGCCCACGCCAATCTCCCGTTGGGGGTGGCGCTGGGGTGGCGCAGGCAAGTGCAGGGGGGACGGGCGGCTACGCCAAGTGCCGCATAAGTCCTTGCTGTTCAATGGGTTACGGTCAACGATCATGCGAAAGCTGCTCCCGCGACCTCTTGTCTCTGGGGCGGTCCTGGTGACCCAGCGGCAAGGGCGCCCACGGGCGGTCAGGCCGCATTCGGGGTTTACACGTGCAGAATGTGTGGTATGGTACCGGCGGTTGGTTCGTCGAACGAGGCACGTACCTGACCTTGGTAAGCCAAGTCTGGATTGCATTGCCGAGATCGCCTTCCTGCCTTCCAGGCCGGAACGTCGGCCACTTTCACCTGTGACCCTGAAAGTAAAACAGCGGGTCAGACATGCCATCGTCAGGAGATTGCGATGAGCAAGAAGTTGTATGTCGGGAACCTCGGCTATGATGTCAGCAGTTCGGATTTGGAGGCGCTGCTATCGGCGCATGGAACGGTCCTGAGCGCGGAGGTGATCACCGACCGGTCCACCGGCCGGAGTAAGGGTTTCGGATTCGTGGAGATGGACTCTGCGGCGGAGGCCGACGCGGCCATCGCGGCATTGAACGGCAAGCAGCACGGCGACCGAGCGCTGACGGTGAACGAAGCCAAGCCCCGTGCACCGCGCAGCGGCGGCGGCGGCGGTCGCGGTGGTTACGGCGGCGGCGGCGGCGGTGGTCGCCGAGACCGCTACTAGGCCACCTGACGAAATCGGAAATCGCAAGGCCGCCGCCGGTGGCCTTGCTTTTTCGCGCGCTGATCCAGACCGCAATCCTCCGTTTCCGACCTGTTGACCGCCGCCAAGCCGGTCATCAACCGCCAGCAGCCGTTTTAAGGGGGTGGCGTTGGGGTGGGGAAAGGGTGGCGTTTGGGTGGCGCGACAGGCGTGCAAACAACAAGGACTCACGCCAAGGGGTGACGTAAGTCTTTTGTTTTCATTGGGTTAGCTGCTCTGGGCGACAGGATTCGAACCTGCGACCTCTTGACCCCCAACTCGCCCTTCTAGCAAAAAACGCATTCTTAGGCCCCCAATCCCTATGATTTCGCACCCAGACCACCCTGGAGCCTCTTCTACCGAGGGTGTACGGGCGATACCCCACCGGCACCCCGGCGACATTCGGGGCGGATTGCCACTGGCACGGGGCGTGGAGTTTCTGAGCGATGGGAAAGAAGTCACTCCGCTGGTCACTCGTGAAGGTACGTAAGAGGTATCCTTCATCCCGCTTCTCCAACGTGCGACGCCCACCAGACGAAACCTGGCGCATCCTCTGCGGGCGAGAAACGAGCGCGCACCATGATGTTGCGAAGCAGCTTCTGGAGGACCGGAGAGGGTAGCGCCGCGCGCTCAGCCCACTGCTGCATCAATTCCGGTGTGGTCACGACTGGGATGTCCAAACTCGCGGCGATTCGTCTGGCCTTGCGGTCATCGGTCGCCGTCATCCACCCTCGAACCTTGCTAATGGCCAGTGCCATGGCCTCGCCGTCGTCCAGACCAGCGGCCAGACGGACGTACCATTCAGCCTCGGAATCGGCCTCGACGTCTACAGGCTCGAGCAAGCCGTCTTCGATCAGTGGTTGCGCCACAATGGGCTCCGGGGTATCCTCATCAGCATCGGTGCTTGCCCGAACGAAGAGCGACTCGGCGAGGGCCACGGTCGGTATGTGCCAGCCGTACTCCGACGCGCTCAGGAAGCCGCGCAGGTCACCTGTCGCGTAGAGGTTGATGAAACAGCAGGCGTCGATAATAGCGTCGGTCATTCAGCGAATCGGCTACGGCTGGGAGCGTAAGAGCGACTCCTCGAACGGCATCCTTGCGTCCAGGATCTCTCCGTTCGCATCAACGATCGACTGGTTGAGGCAGGAGGCCACAATCTCGCGCGCGGTAACTGGATCGCAACGCAGGAACTTCCCCAGCTGCCCCTCGCTTATCTTGCTCATTCGATACGCCTGCACGGCGAGGAACTTGTATCGCTGGGGATACGGTTCGTCTGACTCTGGAAAGCGAGGGTTGAGGCCCAGTTCCTGCGCGGCTTTACGCGGCTTGAAGCCCTTCTCTGAGAGCAGTTCCCAAATGCCTCGACCGATGAGTCCCAACTCCTCAAGCCGGAGGGTCATGGCCTGCACCGAGACGAAGTAGAAGTTGCTTAGCCGGCACAGGTCCGCGACCTGAAAATCGCCCATCGAGTCGGCGATCTCGTAGAACTTTCGACGCACGCCACTGGCCGGCATCAGGAAGCTCAGCCCGAAGGCCTCGGCGAATCGTTCCGAGGCTGGTTTCCGGCGCGGTCCGTCGAGATAGTCGATTCCAGGCTTGTGGCGGTCGCAGAGGGCGTGGCCGTACTCATGCGAGAGCGTTGCTCGGCGCCTCTCCGGCGGATGCTTGCGGTTGATATAGACACAGAAACCAAGCTCCGCCGTGAAGGCAAACATGCCCGCGATTCGGGACGGCAGATCACCGTAGAAAACACGGAGTCCGACATCAGCCTCCAGGGCTTGACGCAAGTTGAGGATCGGCTGACTTCCCAGGTCCAAGCGATCCCGCTCGCGCATGGCTACGTCCTCAGCGAAGTCAGCCAGGTTGCCGCGCCTGGGGAGGGAAACCAGAGGCGGATAGGCGCTGATCGGCTTGGCGTTGAGCAGCCTTTCCAATTCGCGGTAGTCCGCGGCGAATCGCTCCAAACCACTGATCGCAACGTTAATCTCATCTGCCGACGCCATGTTCTGGTCGACCACGGCCCGAAGGTGCGGTTCCAATGAGACCGGTTCTAGGCCTGGACGAACCAGCTCGTGCAGCGAGCGCCCATAGAATGCGGCGAGTCTGACGATTTCGCCTGGCTTCGCCCGTCGGTCGCCCTTTTCGATTGCGATGTAAGTAGGACGGCTGCACTCGAGGTGTGCGGCCGCCTCTTCTTGCGTAACGCCCCGCGCTTTCCGGGCCGCGGTCAATCGGCCGCCAAGCAGCCGAGGGTCAGTATTCTCCAGCTCGAACATGGCTTGGCTTTCCCTCTATGCGGCAGAACTGACCGGTAGCCAGCCCGCCCACTTCCAACCCTTCGATTGACCGAATTCGACGAGCTTGAGCCACTCTGATCGGAAGCGGAGCAGCACATCCACCCAACTATCCAGCGCCGCGACGCTGTTCTCGACGCCCGTACCAGACGCATACTGCAGGAACCAGTCAGGCAGGAAGCGGCGCCGCAAGTCGGCGAGCCGGTCCACGTGCATCAGCGTGGCCTTGATGCCCATGAGCTTGGCTGGGTCAATGGAGTTCGTGATCTCCGACGGGCCGAAGAGGTCGCACTCGTACAGCCCCTCGGGCTCCTGGATCCCCGCGACAATCAATGCCTGGCGACGCCCGATACAGGCCGGACAGTAGCCGCACTGCTTCGCCTTCCGGCGCAACGGGTAGTGAACACAGGAGACCGTTTCAAGGGCTACGTCGGACAGACTGTCTTCGTGCAGCGTGCGGACGATGTCCGCCTTGGTGCGGCTCCGGTGGGGCAGCAAGTAATCTATCCGACGTTCAGCAACACGGCTCACCAAGTCCGTCATCAAGCGAACGAAGCGTGGATGGGAGGACTTGGTGGTGCGCGCCCCCGTGGCCATCCCGTGCATCAGCGGTAGGTTAATCACGCCTACGCCGTTCTCGTACATCTCGACAACAGAAGAGCCTTCGGCGCAAGCGACGGCCCCGGCGAGCGCCGCGAAAAGGAATGATCGGCACCGCTGGGTTAGCTCTTGCTCACGAAACGAGGGCGGGTTGACACACGCCGTGCGCACAACGATGGGGCTGACGTCGGTCCCGTAGCGGGAAGCTAGACGCCGGAGCTGCTTGAGGGTCCGCTGCCTCTGGCGCGCCTGGTGCCAAGCAGTAACCGCGAGAACCGGCTCCCGGCAAACGCGAAGGCGCGTCGCCAGGCCCGCCGCCGAATCAAGCCCGCCGCTATACAGGCATACACTTGGGTGTTGTTCCGTCCGCGAGCCAAGGTAATCGGGATCGGCCTGCGCGGGAGTAAAACAAACGTGCCATTGATCCCCGCTCAGCAACTGGAGCGCATCGCGCACAAGGCCGGTAATCGAATCGTCACGCCAGAAGTCCGGCTCCGCCACGCCGAGCGTAAGGTCCATTACACGGGACCCACCAGCCACCCTTTGCCAGTTCCGGCGGGCAAGCCGATCTGCCGCGTACGCGGCAAGGCCAAGCCTGAGCAGATCGCCAGCCAGATGTGGGATCCTACGGAAGAGGTTGACTGAGAGGGCGTATTCATCCAGTCGGACGTGCGTGTCGCCAGTGACTCGCCCGACCATATGGTCGGCGCGCCGCGAGAACTCGACTTTGAAGGAATGCGCACCGGCCATCATCCATCCGTCCCTGAGCGAGCCGCAAGAGACATACCGAGCAGGTCGCGCTGCTCCCTCTCGTGCCGCTCAGCCGTCTTGGCTGGCATCCTTGGCTTCTCATTCGGGTGCGCGGCGACCTGCCCTGCCAATCGGGCGATGCCCGGGCGCATCAGATTCTGGACCTGCTCGCGTAGCATGCGAAACCGCGCAAGATCAGGCCAGTGACCGTCTCCGACGACCTTCATCGCAATCTGATCTAGGAACCTGTCCACAGCGCCGCGCGCCACGCCCTCAAGGAGGCGCGCCGACACGTTCGTGACAGCCGCTTCCAGCCCTATCAGCTCGGCGTAATCACGGGCCTTGCTGCACCTGCGCACGAGATCGTCGACCGCAGCCCTATCACCCCGGTCTGCTGCTTGAAGCAGCTCCTCGAGCGGGAGCAATTCGACTAGGTTCTTGAAGGTCCGGTACAAACAGCGCACGCCCTCGTCGGCGATTGACTCGGCAGGCTCGCTGCTCTCGACCGACTCGAGCAATCGCTGCCACCGCCTGCTGTAGCGGTCCCAAAGATCAAGGGTCTCGTTCTCAGCCATCTCCGTGGCTCCGCCAAGCGCCCGGCTGGACGACCGGAACGCCGGATTACCAGCGCCCTCTCCCCTGGCACGCTACAGCAATCCTAACACGGTATTTTACATTGTCAAGGGCGAACATTAGAAATCAAACGAAATGTAAGCTTGCTCCCGCGGGCTTCCTCTGCCGCACGTGTGGCCAGGACGCCTCGCAGCCTCCCTCCCCGACGCATTGGGAACTCCGACAGCCAGGTGACCGATGCCAACGTCCGGGAGGCTGCCCGAACGACCAACCGGCTTCCCGCCGCCAGTCAGGCGGCGCGCGACGCCAACTGACCCCCCACCCCATTGCCACTGGATTGCCACTGGCGCGGGTTCTGGGCGAGAACCTCGATAGACTGGATTAGCAGAAGTCCGCCTCGGACAAGGACTTGCGCGATTCGGGGCGACAGGATTCGAACCTGCGACCTCTTGACCCCCAGTCAAGCACTCTAAACCAGACTGAGCTACGCCCCGGTTTTTGATGGGGCCCGCGGCCGAAGCTTGTGCCGCGGAACGCCAGCCGGGCATTCTACCGGATTCCCGGGCGGAGGCAATCGTCGATCGGCATTCCCGGCCGGAGGCAATCGTCGATTGGGCTCGGAAGAACGATCGGGTGCACGACGGTTCAGGCGGGTGCTTTCGTCAGCTTGGCTGGGCGTTTGTGTGCCCTAGACGCTCAACCCAGAGGCCGCACGGCGCCGAACATGCTCACGCAAGCGTGAGCATGCCACCCGGCCACACGCCCAGCCGAGAGACCGCACGGGCGGACGAGCCGCCCGTGGCACCCAGCCCGTGGCACCCGACGCGGCCATGGCACCCGGCGTCGAACATGCTCACGCGAGCGTGAGCATGCCACCCGGTCAGGAAAGAGGTGCATCAAGATGCACCCTACCACTACTCAGTGGGAGACCCGGGCTCGGGCTTGGGCTGGGCCAGGGCCTTCTCGACGGACTCGGTCAGCTTCTCGTCGTCCGGGTCCACTCTGGGGCCGAACCGGGCCAGAACCTTGCCGTCGCGCCCGACGAGATACTTCTGGAAGTTCCAGGACACTTGGCCGGCGATGCCCTCACCGGTGTCCTCGGTCAGGAACTTGTACAGGGGGCAGATGTCCTGGCCCTTCACTGAGACCTTGGCGAACAGGTCGTAGGTGGCCGCGTATTTGGTCGTGCAGAACGCTTTGATCTGCTTGTTGGTGCCGGGCTCCTGGCCGAGGAAGTTGTTGGCCGGGAAGGCCAGCACCCGCAAGCCCTGCTCGCGGTACTTCTGGTACATGGGTTCGAGCTTGCGGTAGTTGCGATCGGTCAGGCCGCACTTGGACGCGACGTTGACGATCAGCAGCACGTCGCCGGCGTAGCTGTCCAGCTTGACCTCGTCGCCGTCGATCTTCTTGACGGTGAAGTCGTGTACGGACTTGGCCTTGGGGCTCTGCTCATCCGGTTTCTCCTTCTGGTCCTGGGCGAGCACCGCACCGGGAACTGCACACAACATGAACACCGCAACCGTCGATGTGATGACCCTGCTCATTTGAGTTTCCTCCGTCCAATCGGTTTTGCCCGAACACGCCTGTGGAATAGGCCCTGACGGCAGGGTTATAGCCCGCGTCGGCCGTCGCGGCCACCTGGGGCGTTCGGGCGGCTACTGGCGTTCCCACGTGATTCGGGGGGTTTCGCGGCTCAGATCGACGGCCACAAGCTGGAGGGCTGGCGTGGACCCCGCCTGCGGGGTTGCTCCGGCTCGATGAATCTCCTGCACGACGCGTCCGCCCTGGACCTCGCCGGGTCGAGCGATGAGCAGGATTCTGCCGGTGGGAAAGGCGCGGGCATATTCGGCCAGCGCTTCGCGGTCGATCGTGAAAGTGAAGTCGCCGAAGCGGGCGATGTAGTGGAAGGCGACCACGCCCGGCGGGTTGGGCACCTCGACCTTTGGTGCGGCGTGGAACTCCTCCGGTTCGATGGGCAGATAGGTCAGCGGGAAGATGTAGGCCTCGCTGGTGTGCCATAGTTGCGAGACGGACCGCCGGTCGGAGATGAAGACGTGGTCGAAGCGCTGGCGCCGGTCGCGCAGATAGTCCATCGCCTGGCGGAACTCGAGCTGGTAACGGGCCTGGACCTCGGGGTCGTTGGGATAGACCGCGAAGTAGTGGTAGATGAATCGGCCGCCGACCAGGGCGATCAGCAGCACCGACACAACGGCGACGATCATCCGTCCCCGCAGGGCGTGCAACCAGCGATCCCAGAGCGTCGCCAGCCCGATCGCGCCGATCAGGGGGAAGACGGCCACGCCGGCGGCCGCTCGTGCCGCGTTTACACCGCCGTGCGTGGTGGCCGAGGCGATCGGATACAGAATCAGCCACAGCAGGACCAACGCATAGCCCCGGTTCTGCCGGCGATAGCGCAGCATGGCCACGAGCCCCAGCGGGAGCAGCACGGCCGAATACCACTGGAGCTGGCCGAAGCCGCGGGGCGACTGGTCCACATAGGGGTGCCCGGTGATGAACAGCCAGTCCGGGCCGAAATGGGCGGCGTACTGCCGGACGGTTTTGCCCAGGGCGGCGCCGAAGGTTGGCTCGGTGTGGAACAGAGACTCGGACAGCGCCCGAGCGTTGACGCGATCCCAGTCCGTGGCCGTCAGCTTGATCATCGGACCGGCCACGACAGCAGCAGCGGCCACCGCGGCCAGCAAGGCCCAGCGGTTCCTTGCGGTGCCGAGTTGTCTTCGCAACGACGACCGGTACAGGATGGCGATGCCCAGAAGCAACGCTGGAACAAACAGCTTCATCGAGGCGTAGCTGTAGGGGCTGAG